>Ga0209237_1001339_pt1 | contig 14598 bp, 14 predicted proteins | sample GraSoi013_1_40cm_2_FD_185820 | JGI IMG/M metagenome (GOLD analysis project Ga0209237, IMG submission 185820) | Grasslands soil microbial communities from the Angelo Coastal Reserve, California, USA - Sample 10_02_2013_1_40cm (SPAdes) (version 2) | ecosystem: Environmental > Terrestrial > Soil >... | reverse complement strand
AGCCGAATCTCGTCTGGATCTTCGCGATGGAGATGAATCGGTACATGACCGTCTACGGCGTGAAAAAGGAGGACATCGCGCGCGTCGCGGTCAAGAACAAGCGGAACGCGGTCGGCCATCCGTGCGCACAGCTCGCCGACCCGAACATCACGGTCGATGACGTCCTGAACAGCGAGGTGATGGCGTGGCCCGTGCAGCGGCTCGACATCAGCCCGCCCAGCGACGGGGCGTCCGCCGTGGTCCTCGCCTCGGAGGATTTCATCCGGAAGCGGCGGATCAAAGACCGCGCATGGATCTCGGGCGTCGGGTGGTGCATCGATTCGACGATGTGGACGGACCGCGACCTCGTGTTCCCGGAGTACGTGGCCCGCGCCGCGAAGATGGCGTACAAGATGGCGAAGATCGACGAGCCACGGCGGCAGATCGACTTCGCGGAGCCGTACGATCCGTTCGACTACAAGGAATTGCACCACCTCGAAGGGTTGCTCCTCGCGGACAAGGGGGAGGCGCCCGTGTTGACCCGCGAGGGGGTCACGGAACGCGACGGGAAAATGCCCGTCTGCCCGTCCGGCGGCCTTTTGGGAGTCGGCAACCCGATCGCCGCGACGATGGGGATGAAGATCGGCGAGCTCTTCTGGCAGCTCACCGGTCAGGCGGGCAAGCGGCAGATCCCACGTGAGGTGCATACGGGCGTGTCCCAGGCTTGGGGCGACCTGATGCAGTACGGGAGCGTCGTGGTGATGCGCGCATGACCGCTCGGATCTCGCGATGGCCCGGGATCGAGCTCACCGCGGCGGACCTCCACGAAGGCAAGGTGACCCAGACCCGATTCCACCCGGACGCGAAGTACGCGTGGTCCGCCGGCGAGGCGATGTCGCGGTTCCTCGAGGAACTGCAGAACGGCCGCCTCATTGCGCGCACGTGCCGAAAGTGTGCCCGGGTCCTGTTCCCGCCGCGCATGTTCTGTGAGGAGTGTTTCCGGCCGACGGACGCGTGGACGTACATTCGGGACACCGGGACGATCGAGACGTTCTCGATCTCCTATCTCGACACGGACGCCCGGCGGATTCCGGAGCCCATCCTGGTCGGCGTCGTGAGCCTCGACGGGGCGTCGCCGAAGATGGGCATGATGCACTATTTCGGCGGGATGACGAAGGACGAGATTCGGATCGGCATGCGCGTGAAGGCCGTGTGGAAGCCGAAGGAGGAACGCCGGGGGAGCGTCCTCGACATCCTCGGCTTCCGGCCGCTAGGGGAGGGCGAGTCGTGACGTTCCTCGACCGGACGACGGACGCCCGGCGGTTCCGCCACTGGGAGGGCAACGTCGAGGCGGATTACATCTACACCTCCGGCGTCGCGGGGGAGCGATTCTTCGTCGCGCTCCGCGACGAGGGCCGGATCCTCGCCTCCCGGTGTACGAGCTGCGACCTCAGCTACCTCCCACCGCGGATGTTCTGCGAAGACTGCTTCGCGGAACTCACGGAGTACCTCGATGTACCCAAAACGGGACAGGTGGCGGCGGTCACGGTCGCATACGAAGATCGGACCGGCGCGAAGCTCTCCCACCCCCAGGTCTGGGGGTTCGTCGTCTTCAAAGGAATCCACGGGGGCCTCCTCCACCGGCTCCTGGTCCCCCCGGCCCGGGCCCGCGCGGGTTTGGCGGTGCGCCCCAAGCTCAGGCCGCGGGAGGCGCGTACCGGGACGATCGCGGACATCGACGGATTCGAGCCGGTCCGTTTTTGATTCTGAAAATCGGGTCGACGGCTTGATTACCCCCTTCCCGGCTACGACGCCTAGATGATGCGAAGGCCCTTGATGGACACGGAGTCGAAGACCTTCAAATTCAAGATCTGCCTCGTCGGGGAGGAAGGCGTCGGCAAGACGAGCCTCATCCACCGGTTCGTGTCCGGCGCGTTCGACGAGTCCTACATCCGGACCCTCGGGGCCGTCGTCTCGAAGAAAACGGTCGCACTGGGCACGATGCAGGGCCGGCCCGTCCAGGTCGACATGATGATCCTCGATATCATGGGCAAGCGCACGTTCCTCCAGCTGTTCAAGGAGGCCTACTTCCACGGAGCGAAAGGCGTCCTCGCGGTGTTCGACGTGACCCGCGCCCAATCGCTCCGAGACCTGACGAAGTGGATCGACGGGGTTCGCGACTCCGTGGGACCCGTTCCGGTCTACGCGCTCGGAAACAAGACGGACCTCGCCCACCGCCGGGAAGTGACCACGGAGGAGGCTTCGTCCACGCTGCTTTCGTACGAGTGCCCGGTCCTCTACACGTCCGCGAAGACCGGCGAGAACGTCGAGCAAGCCTTCCAAGGGCTCGCCAAGACGATCGTCGAGTCGAGCTCCTCCCAGTGAGCGGCCACAAGCGTCTTATAGCATCGGACCAATTGAAAGCACGCAGGGCGTTCATGCGGCACGAGGACGAGCGGAAGGTCCTCGAAGAGGAGTTGAAGCGGTGGCAAGAGACCACCCTTCGCGAGGCGCTCGAAGCGCTCCCGGAACGCCGCAAGGAATTCATCACGACCTCCGGTCGGCCTGTGAGGAGGTTGTACACGCCGCTCGACGTCGCCGGGAAGGCGGACGAGCGGCTCGGCAACCCCGGCGGTTTCCCATTCACCCGCGGCATCCATCCCACCATGTACCGCGGCCGGCTGTGGACGATGCGGATGTTCGCCGGATTCGGGAGCGCGGAGGACACGAACCGCCGATTCAAGTATCTGATCGCCCACGGCGAGACCGGCCTCAGCGTCGCGTTCGACATGCCGACCCTCTACGGATATGACACGGACGAGCCGGAGGCGAAAGGGGAGTTCGGGACGTGCGGCGTCGCCGTGTCGTCCCTGGACGACATGCGGATCTTGTTCAGCGGGATCGATGTCGGCGGCGTCAGCACGTCGATGACGATCAACAGCCCGGCCTCCGTCATCTGGGCGATGTACCTCGTGATGGCGGAAGGCCGCGGGGTGCCGTGGGCGAGGCTTCGGGGGACGATTCAGAACGACATCCTGAAGGAGTACCAGGCCCAGAAGGAGTGGATCTATCCGCCCGAGCCGTCGATGCGGCTCGTCGTGGACACGTTCGAATTCGGCTCGAAGCACGTTCCCGAGTGGAACACGATTTCGATCAGCGGGTATCACATCCGCGAGGCGGGCGCGACCGCGGCCCAGGAACTCGCGTTCACCCTCGCGAACGGGATGGAGTACGTCCGCTGGGGCGTCGACCGCGGTATGAAAGTCGACGACTTCGCGCTCCGCCTTTCGTTTTTCTTCAACGCCCATAACGATCTCTTCGAGGAGCTCGCGAAATATCGCGCGGCGCGTCGCATCTGGGCGCGCGAGATGCGCGACACGTTCGGTGCCAAGGACCCGCGGGCATGGCGTCTGCGGTTCCACACCCAGACGGCGGGCGTGAGCTTGACCGCGCAGCAACCGGAGATGAACATCGTCCGGACGACGATCCAGGCGCTCGCGGCGGTCCTCGGGGGCACTCAGTCCCTCCACACAAACGCCTTCGACGAGGCGTACCAAGTTCCGAACGAGAGGGCCGCGCGAATTGCGCTGAGGACCCAGCAGATTCTCGCGCATGAGAGCGGGGTGGCCAACACGGTCGACCCGCTTGGCGGCTCCCACTTCCTCGAAGCGCTGACGGACGAGCTGGAGGCGGAAGCATACCGCTACTTCGACCGGATTTCCGAACTCGGGGGCGTGATCCCCGCGATTCGGAAGGGGTTCTTCCAACAGGAAATCGCGAACTCCGCGTATCGATACCAGCGGGAAGTCGAGGACAAAGAGCGGATCGTCGTCGGCGTCAACGATTTCGTCGTCGACGAACAGACGGAGATCGAGCCGCTCCGCGTGTCGGAGGCGTCGTTCAAGGCTCAGGTCGAACGCCTTCGGAAGCTGCGCCGGACTCGGGACGCGAAGAAGCATGAGCAGGCGCTCGAGCGTCTTTTCAAGGCATGCGAGTCGGACGAGAACACGATGCCGTTCATCCTCGACGCCGTGCGCGCGAAGGCGACCCTCGGCGAAATCTGCGACGTGATGCGCCAGGTCTTCGGCCCCTGGGAGGAGCCGCTCCTTTACTGAGGTGGTTCCGATCCCGAGGAAGATCCGCGTCCTGATCGCGAAGCCGGGCTTGGACGGTCACGACCGCGGCGCGAAGGTCGTCGCCCGCGCCCTCCGAGACGCCGGCATGGAGGTCATCTACACCGGGCTGCGGCAAATGCCCGAGGACATCGTCGAGGCCGCGATCCAGGAGGACGTCGATGCGATCGGCCTGTCGTCCCTCAGCGGTGCCCATATGACCCTGTTTCCCGAGGTCGTCCGTCTGCTGAAGAAACGCGGATCCGGCGAGATCGTCGTGGTCGGCGGCGGGATCATCCCCGCGGACGACATCCCGAAGCTCAAACGGGCGGGCATCAAGGCGGTCTTCGGACCGGGCACGCCGCTCGGCGAGATCGTGTCGTTCTTCAAGAAGGCGGGCAAGGGAGCGTGAGCCGACGGCCCGCAAGCCGTCGCGGACTCGCGACTCGGTGCGGGACCTCGTCGCGGCGCTCCTTCAGGGGGACAAGCGCGCCGCGGGAAAACTCATTTCGTTGATCGAAGACGATGAACCGGAGGCTGTGGACGCCCTTCGGCGAATCTACCCGCACACGGGGCGCGCCCATGTCGTTGGCTTCACAGGCCCGCCGGGCGTCGGAAAGAGTTCGCTCATCAATCGCTTGGTTCGGACCTTTCGGGCCCGGGGGAAAACCGTCGGGGTCGTCGCGGTTGATCCGACGTCGCCGTACACGGGCGGCGCGGTGCTGGGCGACCGAATCCGCATGGCGGACACAGGCATCGACCCGGGCGTGTTCATCCGTTCGATGGCCACGCGGGGCCACGCGGGCGGCCTCGCCCTGGCCACGTTCGATGCCGTGCGGGTCCTCGATGCGATGGGATCCCAGTGGGTCTTCGTCGAGACGGTCGGGGCCGGACAGAGCGAAGTCGAAATCGCGACGCGCGCCCACACGATCGTCGTCGTGGAGATGCCGTTGACCGGGGACGTCGTCCAGACCATGAAGGCTGGGATCCTGGAGATTGGCGACGTCTACGTGGTGAACAAGGTCGACCTCGGGAACGCGGACGTCCTGGTTGCCAACCTGAAGTTCCAGGTTGCGGCCCGCGGGGGATGGACGCCGCCGATCGTCCGCACCGCGGCCCTGGAGGGGCGGGGAATCGAGGAGCTGGCGGATGTCCTCGACCGGCATGCCATCTTCCTCGAGCGCTCTGGACTCCGCCACGGGCGCGAGGTCGCTCGGGCGCGACAGGAAATTCTGGAGACCGCACAGCGATTGCTCGTCCGCGGGGTTTCCGAGGGATCGCCGACGGGCGCCATGTTCGATCGACTCGCGAACGAGGTCGCGGACCGCAAGACGGATCCGCACGCCGCGGCGCGGAAGCTCCTCGAGGCCTCTCCGAAGAAAAGGCGACCCCGCTGAGGCGGGACGCTCGGGAGGGGATGCGCCCAACGGGAGGACGGGCCCCCTTCACTGGGGCGCTGACAGATGGCGGGCTTGTCGAACGCGTGATTGACGGCATCGAGCGCCGTGCTGGCGGAGACCCGCGCATGAGCGTACTCAATCCCTCGCGGAAAGGGAAGGCGATGGCCGCATGCTGCCCCTCACGGGGAGAAGATTCTTTGCCACGACGATCCATACCTTTGAGAGGGAGACCGTGGAAGCACGCTCGAAAGCCGTCGTAGTCCTTCTTATTGTGGGCGTTTCTGGCCTCCTGACTGAAAGCGTGCGGTTCACATACGACTATGCAGGCGGGGTGTATGGCGACACGGCAAACGATCGCTTGTTAGCCGAGCTGGCCGTTCTGTCCATCGTGTACGGGTCAGTGTTCGCCGTTGCGGCTCTGATGGCGAGCCCGAGACTTTCCTCTTTATGGAGGCCCGCGCCAGGCGGACGTCATGCACCGAGGGTATTAGCACGCAGAGTCTTTGTATTGGTCGCCGCCGGCGTTCTCTTGGAAATCATCCTTCAAGTATACCTCGACGCAATCGGGTTCGTGGAGTTCGGGTACTCGTTGAAACTCCTCCTTGGGATTTACCCGATGTTTGGGATGCTGTTAGCCGTCGCCATCGCCATGCTTGACCGGGCTACACCCCAGCGCGTCGTGCCCTTGACGGTGCGAGCGAATCCGCCTTGACGCATGCAGGTGAGATGAATCCCGTGAACGACGAAAAGATGTGGGACGCGATGGTGCAAGCATCGATCCCTCGCGCATAAGGAAGGGCCGGGGCCCGCAGCGCCCGACCAACGGGGCGCGCCCTCCCGTAGGACGCTCGGGAGGGGATTCGAACCCCTGAGACCCGGCTTAGGAGGCCGGAGCCCTATCCAAGCTAGGCGACCCGAGCCCTCCGGCAAGAGCATGCCTCGATAAGAGGTCACCGCCACGGGTGGCTCGGCGTGCCGGATCGCCGCTCCGGACTCTTGGCATCCGTGTGCTCACTTGTGGTCCGAAACGGTCCGACCGATTACATGCCGGATAAGTGCCCACGGAATTCTGGGCGCAGCGGTGTCACGTGCAACCCCCTCGCGTGGCCTTTATCATCCTTCTCCTCGCGGTGCTCCTCTCGGCGAGCTCCCTCGCATTAGCGGAGATTCAGCCGAGTCCGGAGGCGTGCGACGCAGCCGGCGTCATCACGTTAATCCGTGTCGTGCGGACCGGGTGGCAGACCGCGAGCGTTCTCGGCTCGTCGACGAGCATCAATTGCGGGATCGATGTCCTGGTGGACGGAATCGTCGTCCGGACGGGTTCAACGATTTGGAACGGAGATTACTGGTTCCTGTATGTGCCGGTCGTTAGCGGATCGCACGTGCGGACCTGCATCGTCCTGAGCTGCTCGGACGTTGTCCCGGTCCCCACCTACGTTCCGCAGCCCATTGGTCCGCCGGGTTTCATCTCTGCACACGAGTCGAACTTGACGATTAACCGCACCGTCGTCCAACTCTTTGGGGTCAACGAGCAGACCGCCTTCATCTATGCGATGATCGCATCCGGTCTGTGGGGGTACCCCGATCCGAACTCGTACTGGGGCCGGAACGCCCTGTTCCCCGCTGGGCCCGACGGGCGGATTCCCGGCGTGTCGGACGTCGATTCGCTGTGGCGGGAGTACTTCCGATACTTCCTCCATTACAACCAGGTCGCGCGCGATCCCAACAACCCGAGGACGAACGTGCTTCGCATTTGGGTCGCGGACGACACGTGGTTCTCCGACGGGACTTACTTGACGTACAAGACGTACCCCGTCGCGTTCTGGAACATCTTCGACCGGATGGTCTACTGGGCCGACCGCGCCGGCGTCTATCTCGTCCCGGTGCTCGGCCACTATGCGAGCGATGTGGATCACAGCTTCTTTGATCGGCAGTCGACGCACTACGCACACCAAGTCGAACTCGTGAGCGCGATCATGGATCGGTACAATCTGAACGCCCGGATCGCCATGTGGGATCTGTGGAACGAGCCGGATATCGGCCACGACACATACTGGGCCAGCGTCGGCGGAATCGACGGCTTCAAGGCGTGGGCGGGTGGGTACATTGCGGATGTGAAGCCGCACAGTTCGAACCACCTCCTCACGATGGGGATCGGCGGCTCGACGACGTTCCCGGGTGTTCCCCCCTGGAGCTGGCGGTATCACTTCTTCTACAACGACATCCCTGGGCTCGACGTCTCAAATCATCATACGTACAGCACGGCCGAGGACCAGTACCTGATCGACTTCGAGACGGACTGGCATAAGGCACTGTGCAAGCCTCATTATGAAAGCGAATTCGGATACAACCTCTGGGATCCCGGCAACAACTCCCTCGGCTACGGTTATTGGCCTTGGTACGCGAACCACACGCGCACCGCGGGCTGGTCAGCGATCTCGACGATGGTCTTCCTGAACAACTCGAAAGGACCCTACGCGGACTACCCGTACCTGGGGCCGCTGCCGCCGTACCCATTCACCTTCAAGCCCTATGGTTTGGAGGAGCCGATGGGTTAACCGAGGGGCCGCGCCGAAGCTAGAGCTCCTCGGGCGCCTTCTCCGTCGGAGGGAGTTCCTCTTCGGACGGAGCTCCGGTTGCCGGCTTCGACTTCGTGGCGGTCGCCCGCCGAGTTGCCTTCTTGGGGGCGGGCCGTGCCTTCTGCTCCGGCTTCGTTTCTTCGACGGGTGTCGCTTCCGCCTTCGTCTCCGCTTTCGGTTCTTTCTTCTCGTACTCCTCGATGAACCGGATGCTCTTCAGATCTGAGAGCTCCCGCAGGTCGGCGACGACGCGGAACTTCGAGACGAACCACTTCTCGTCGGTCTTGCAGACGTCCGGGAGTTGGATTTCGGCGGCGCCCGACTTGAGGTGGATCTTGAATTGCTCCGCGAGGCCGTAGTCCATGTCGATGATCGCTCGGACGCGTTCGTCCGGCGTCTTCGCTTTCCGGGTCGCTCTCACGGCGTACTTCAGTGTCTTGCCGGCGAGCGGGTTGTTGAAGTCCACGCGGACACGGCCCGCGCTCACGGCGGTAACGAGGCCATGCTTGCCGCCGAGGTGGACCTCCAGCCCGACCTCGGGGTTGATCTCCTGACGCAGGAACTCCCGCTCGGTACGGAGTTCGATGAGTCGCGGGTCCCGTGCCCCGGCCCCCTTCTCGGCGGGAATCACGACTTCCTTCGTGTCGCCAATGTTCAGCCCGACCAACGCGGCTTCCAAACCCTCAAACAAGCGCCCCCGGCCCACGACCACCGGGATTTCGAGGTACACTTTCTTCTCGTCGAACTTGCCCTCTTTCTTCGCGACCTCATCGTGGGTCGTGTCGAAGAGGGTCTGGGTCCCGTTCGGATTCACGGTCCAGGCGTCGTATTCGATCCAGACGATGTCTCCTTTCTCAATCGCTTCCGACGCCACAGGCTCACTCCAGGATGGCCATGGAAAAGATGCTTTCGCTTAAAGGTTGCGGGGCCCTGGCGCGGAATCGACGATGTCGAAGGAGCCCCGATCGAATCAACTGGCCGTCACTTCACCATTCCAATGGCCACGGAGATCCGCTTGTACCGATTCCGGATTGTGACCTCCGTCACGCCCGCGACCTCGGCGACTTCCTTCTGCGTGCACGGTTTGTTGCAGAGAATCGCGGAGATGTAGATCGTGGCGGCGGCGACTCCGCTCGGCGCGACACCGGAGGCGAGCTCGTCCTTCTCGACTTTGTCAAGGATCTCCTTGGCCTTCCGTTGGACGTCCATGTCGAGCTCGAGTCGGTTGCAGAATCGGGCGATGTAATCCCGCGGGCTTTGTGGGAGGAGTTTGAGTCCGAGTTCTCGCACCAGAGTCCGGTAGGTCCGTCCGATCGACTTGCGGTCGACGCTCGACTTCGAGGCGATTTCGTCCAAGGTCCTCGGGACGCCGGATTGCCGGCATGAGGCGTACAGCGTCGCGGCGACGACTTCGTCGATCGATCGACCCCGGACGAGGTTCTTCGTCGAAGCGCGCCGATAGAGGACGGCGGCGTTCTCGCGCACGTGGCGGGGCAGCCCCATCTTCGAAGCCATCGTGTTAATCTCCGTCAAGCCCTGGGCGAGGGACCGCTCGCCGCTCTTCGAGGTCCGGATCCGGTGCTGCCACTTCCGCAGCCGGTAGATTTGGGCCCGCGACTTGTGGGGGATCTGCCGTCCATACGCGTCCTTGTTCCGCCAGCCGATCGAGGTCGAGAGGCCTTTGTCGTGGGCCATGATCGTGCTCGGCGGCCCGGCCCGTTCCCGCGACTCCCGCTGGTCCGAGTCGAACGCGCGCCACTCCGGCCCTTCGTCGATGATCATGTCGTCGAGGACGAGTCCGCAGTCCTCGCACACGATCTCGGCACGGGAGTAATCCCGCACCAGATGATCCCCGCGGCATTCTGGGCACTGGGTTGTGATCTCTACCTCTCGCACCTTATCAGGTCCTCCCCCGAAAGAATAATGTAAACCCTACGAAACAGGAATTATTTAACCCTTCGTCCGGACACTTTGCGCGAACCGTGCGGCAATGCGCCAAATGATTCCGGCGCCGAATGCGTTTCGGGGCGTTCGTCACGCGTGGAACTCGACGTATTCCCCGTTCCGGAACATGCGCCATCGGCCCGGCAACGTTGGCAGAACTTCCGAGCAGACGACCTCGAGCCCGTCGGCCGACGTCGAATGGAGCGTATAGTAGGGAACGCAGGTGCGGGCGTCCCGGTGCGCGATGAGACGATTCCCGTCGAGCAAGAGGAACGTGTACGACTCGACCTTGCGCGGGAACTCCGCGTCAATCGCCGCCTTCGCCTTTGCGATGGCCTGCTTCAACTCCGGGAGCGGCCTCGGTTCCGTCCCGAGCGCTTCAACGAACCGGTCGTAGATGAACTGCGAGTCGATTTTCCCGTTGCGGACCCCGAACTCGTCGATCTCGCCGTTATGCGCGAAAAACATCACGCGGCCGTCGACCTCGCGACGGAAGGGGTGTGCGTATTGTTCCTGGATCGTGTCTTTCTTCGATGCGTAGCGGACGTGGGCGACCAAGGCCAAGGGCGGGCTGCACACCCGAGCAAGCCGCCGGACCGTATCCTCGTACTTCGGGTCTGCGGTTGCTTTGGCCCGACCGCGCGCGTAGAACTCCCCCTCTTGCCCGACGCAGGCGATTCCCCAGCCATCCGGATGCCCGGATTTCGGGTTCGGCTGCGGGCACCCGAAATCCCGGTAGTTCCGGCCCGTATCCGCGAGTTGCCGGAACGCCATGAGCGTCTCGACGGGCACCGGCTTGCGGCTCACGAGCGCGAGCATTCGACACATGTCAGCCCAGCTTGTACCCGATCTTACGGAGGAACGCGATGCGCTCCGCACGATCCTTCTGCGTCTCGATGCCCTTCGCCCGCTCGCCGTCCACGACCCCGAGGATGCCTCGGCCCCGCAGGGTCTTCGCAACGACCACGTCCACGGGATTCGCGGTCGCCGCGTACACGGTCACGATTTCCGGCACGTCGCGGAGGGCCCGCAGGACGTTGATCGGATAGGCGTCCTTGAGGATCACGATGAAGAAGTGGCCCGCTCCGACCGCGAGCGCATTCTTCGCGGCAAGGGCCTTCAGCCCGTCGTCGTTCCCCTCGACACGCACAAGGCATGGCCCGGAGGCCTCGCAAAACGCGACGCCGAACTTGATCCCGGGAACAGATCCGACGAGGGCTTCGTGGACATCCTCGGCGGTCTTGATGAAGTGGGTCTGCCCGAGGATCACGTTGAGCCCGCCCGGATTCTCGATCGGGACCAGTTCCGTGTCCACTTGCATCGTCGATGTATCGGGCCTCGCGAATTAAAGTCTTGTTGCGGCCGCCTGAGGGTACGCTACGTGCATGCGCAAGGGAGACGGGGGCCCGGCCCCTTCGGCGGTGTATGGCTCGAATCAAGGGGCTGTGGGCCCTGCTAGCCGGCGTCGACGACCCCACGGAACGGGAAGATCTCGCCCTCGTTGCGACGGCGATTCAGGTGCATTTTGCGAACCGGGTCGTCCACGAACGGGCGGTCGTGGAGTTCATGTCGATCCGGTTCCGGTGGGCCGGGTCCAAGACCCGGCGACGACTCGACTCCCTCGTGGAACTCGGCGTGCTCCGCTGCAACCGGGACCTCGCAGACAACTGGACGAAAGTCTTCGAGGTCGTCGACCGGCCCCACGTGCCCGCAGCGTTTGCAGTCGAACTGGGCGCGTGATGTTACCCCGGCCCGGTCGTGGCTTTCGTCACCCGTTCTAAGAATCCCGATGCGCGAATCGGTTGGTAGCAGAGCATCAGGAAATCCGAAGCGACAAAGACGAAGATTTCCTTGGGCACCCGCCGCACAGACCGATGCCGCACCGCCGCGACGGCCGCGTCCGGATCGAGCTCGAACGGGAATCCCATTCCCCGACTCGTCGCCGCCAAACGGCGGACCGCGCTCGCCTTCCTCGTGACGAGGGCCTCGTGCAAGGTGGACTCTCTGGGCTCCACGAATGCATACGCGACCACTTCGGGCGGCTCGCGGATTCCTGGATAGAGGTCCTCCCGAAGGGCGAAACCGAACGAGAATCCCGCGTAGGCGTTGCGCCGGATTCTGGAGAACCGATATCCGACGAAACCCTTGTTCGAGATGTACCGGCGGCGAAAATTCTCCATCGGCCATCGGAGCGGTCGATGAATCCTTTTGAACGTCGCCTCGATTTCCGCCATCCGGTCGTCGTCCAACGAGGATCGGGAGTCCGTTGGAGGGCGATAAGCCCTCGGGCCCCGCTCCCTTCCTGGAGTGTACTCCACCGCGAGTTCGTGGCATTCCGTCGCGATCCCATCGCCCACGGCTAACTAGATATGGGCTTTGCGCCTCCCCCACCGTGACAGCGCCAGGGTGATGCATCATGCCGAAGCCGACGACTCACCGTCTGCCCGACACCGTGCAGCCGGAACGGTACTCGATCGAGTTGCGGCCCGACCTCAGCCGGTTTACGTTCCGCGGGGAGGAGTCCGTCACAATTCGGGTCCTCCAGCCGGTGAAGACGATCGAACTGAACGCGTTGGACCTGCAGGTCACCCAGGCGGCCCTGCAAGCGGGCAACGGGCCCCTCGTGCCCGCCGCGAAAATCGAACTGCTCAAGCCGGCCGAGCGGTTGCGACTGACCTTCGCGAAATCGATCCCCAAGGGCACCGCGACCCTTCATTTGGTTTTCGATGGGACGCTCAACGACGAGCTCGCGGGTTTCTACCGTAGCCGCTACACGATGGAAAACGGGGCGGAGGGCTACATGGCCGCGACGCAGTTCGAGTCCACGGACGCGCGCCGCGCGTTTCCCTGCTGGGACGAGCCCGCGACGAAGGCGACGTTCGACCTCTCCCTGGTAGTCCCGGACGGGATGGCCGCCGTTTCGAACACCCCCGTCGCCCAGGAGAAGGACCTTGGAGATGGAACGCGCCTCGTCCGGTTCGCGGAGACGCCACGGATGGCCTCCTACCTCCTCGCCTTCATCGTCGGCCCCCTCGCGGCGATCGAAGGAAAAGCCCGCGCCGGAACGAAAGTCGGCGTGTGGGCCCTCCCCGATCGGATCGCCCATGGCCGGTGGGCATTGGAGGAATCAATCCGGATCCTGGACTACCTCAACGAGTACTACGGCGTCCCTTATCCGCTCCCGAAACTTGACCACATCTCGCTCCAGGACTTCGCGGCAGGCGCGATGGAGAACTGGGGTGCCATTACCTACCGCGAGCGCATCCTGCTCCTGGACCCCTCCACGTCGTCGACGCAGACGAGGCAGAACATCACCGGGGTGATGGCCCACGAGACCGCCCACATGTGGTTCGGGGACCTCGTGACGATGGCCTGGTGGGACGATCTGTGGCTCAACGAGAGCTTTGCGACGTGGATGGGGACGAAGACCGTCGGCGCGCTTCATCCGGACTGGCAGATGTGGACCCAGTTCCTCAGCATGGAGACCGTCCATGGGCTCGACCTCGACGGGCTCCGCAGTTCCCACCCGATCGAGGTCCCGGTCAAAGATCCGGCGGAGATCCGGGAGATTTTCGACGACATCAGCTACGCCAAGGGCGCCTCGATCCTTCGGATGCTCGAGCAGTTCCTCGGCGAATCGACGTTCCGACGGGGCATCCGGAACTACCTCAAGGCGCACCGCTACGGAAACACGCGGACGGAGGATCTGTGGCGCGCGTTGGGAGCCGCGTCGGGTGAGCGCGTGGGACCCCTCATGGGCACGTGGACTCGTCAGACGGGGTTCCCGCTCCTCGACGTCAACGTGACTCGGGAGGGTGGCGACGCCAAACTCGCCCTCTCCCAATCGAGGTTCCTGTACAGTCACATCCTCGGTTCTTCCAAGGACGCCTCGCGATGGAAGATCCCCGTGCGGATCGCTCGAGCGGGCTCGCCGAAGACCACGAGCTTCCTCATGGAGAAGAAGACCGACTCTCTGTCCCTCGGACGGTCCCGCCGATCCCCGGACTCGGATTGGATCAAGGTGAACGCGGGACAGTCGGGGTTCTACCGCGTCAACTATCCCGCGGACGAATGGAAGCGGCTTCGAAAGGCCGTGGTCTCGGGAGAGCTGAGCCCGGACGACCGGATTGGCCTCCAAAACGATGCGTACGACCTGATGCGGGCCGGATACCTGCCCGCGACGACACTCCTGGAACTCACGTCGGCGTATCGCGGCGAAGAGGACGCGACCGGTTGGCGGATGATCGCGGATTCGTTGCACGACTTGGAGACGTTGGTTTCCTCGGAGCCGTACCTGGCTAGCTTCGATGCGTATGTGCGCGACCTCTTCCGTCCCGCCGGAGAACGGAGCGGATGGGAGCCGAAAGAGGGCGAGGGCCACCTCGACGCTCTCAAGCGGACGACCGTTCTGTATGCGCTCGGCCACCATGAGGACCGCGGATCGCTTGAGGAAGCGGCGAGGCGCTTCGCTCGGTATCTGAAAGACCCATCGACGCTCCATCCGGATCTTCGTGGGCTCGTCTACGCCCTCGTTGCCCAGGAGGCGGACGAGTCCACCTATGAGACCTTGTGGGAACTTGAGCG
>Ga0209237_1001335_pt1 | contig 14623 bp, 8 predicted proteins | sample GraSoi013_1_40cm_2_FD_185820 | JGI IMG/M metagenome (GOLD analysis project Ga0209237, IMG submission 185820) | Grasslands soil microbial communities from the Angelo Coastal Reserve, California, USA - Sample 10_02_2013_1_40cm (SPAdes) (version 2) | ecosystem: Environmental > Terrestrial > Soil >... | reverse complement strand
CCAATCCTTTTCTTGCCTGCTCTCCAAGTTTTCCAATCTTTCTATATACAGGACCAGAGTTTTTCTTGAGAAACTCAAGCATTGCTCTACCCGAAGTCATCGTGATGGGATTTGCTGAAAAAGTTCCTCCACCAACATAAGACCTGTCTATTTTTTTATGAGTACTGGTATCTACAATTTTCATTATTTCCTCTTTTCCACAAATTACCCCAATTGGAAATCCTCCGCCAACAATTTTTCCTAGTGTTACAATGTCAGGATCCAGATCCATTTTCTTGTACATGCAACCAAATGAAAACCTAAATCCTGTTACGATTTCGTCAAGCAAAAATAGCGCGTTATTTTTGTGGGCAAACTCTTGTAATCCTTTCAAGTATTCTTTTGTTGCAGGAATGCATCCGCCGCCACCTAACACCGGTTCTATTATGATTCCAGCAAGATCATTTTTTGTGTTATCAAGTATCTGAAGTGATCTTTCCAGATCATTATACGGCAAAGAAACAATATGGGATTCGTCTGCCAGTCCAGCACTTTCTGGTTCCTCAAATGGCCAGTTTACTGATTTTAACAAGTCTGTGGTATAGCCATGCCAGCCACCATCTATCTTTGCTATTGTTTTCTTCCCAGTAAGGGCACGCGCTATTCTTACTGCATACATCGTGGCCTCTGTCCCAGTTGAGACATATCGCATCTTCTCTGCTACCGGAACTGCTTTTTGAATTATCTCAGAAAATGATAACGTCATCTCGTTTACGGTTCCGTGCATCCAGCAAGCCTGCAGCTGTTTTTTTACAGGGACTGATACTTGCGGTACGGCATGGCCTAGGATCAAACTCCAATGGCCCATCCAATAATCTGTATACTTGTTGCCATCGACATCGACAAGATACTTGCCTTTTGCTGATTTTGTAACAAACGGATATGGCTCAAAAAATCTGATGTTATGACTTACTCCATTTACATGAAACCTTTTTGATCTATCAAAGAGTTTGGAAGATCTCCTAGTTTTTTTCTTGTACATGTCAACAGCCAAAGTCAACGCAAAAACTAGTTATCCGGATTAATATTAGTGATCGCACAAAATTCAGCAAAAATGGCGGTCTTGGGATGGTTTATATTATTTCTATCTGATTAAGGTTTTTGCATACGTAACAGCAAGGCGGCGCTTGTGATGACACTTGGTATTGTACCATAGCATGATTCACAGGCCTCCAGTTACGCATACAAAATGTAGGTTTGACCTAACGGTCTTATCTGAAATTTGAAGAAAATGTGCAATCCACCAATTCCCAATAAAAATATGTCATAGTTCGACTGAGTACTTGAATTGTACTTCGATAAATGAATCCGGTTGATCCTGCCGGACCTGACTGCTATCGGATTAGTACTAAGCCATGCGAGTCATTGCAGCAATGCAAGGCGGACGGCTCAGTAACACGTAGTCAACCTACCTTGTGGACGTGGATAACCTCGGGAAACTGAGAATAAACCGCGATAGATCATTATGCCTGGAACGGCTTATGGTCGAAATAGTTTACTGCCACAGGATGGGACTGCGGCCTATCAGCTTGTTGGTGAGGTAATGGCTCACCAAGGCTATAACAGGTACGGGCTCTGAGAGGAGAAGCCCGGAGATGGGTACTGAGACACGGACCCAGGCCCTATGGGGCGCAGCAGGCGAGAAACCTTAGCAATGTGCGAAAGCACGACTGGGTTAGTCCGAGTGATTCCTGCTAAAGGAATCTTTTGCTTGTCCTAAAAGCACAGGTGAATAAGGGGTGGGCAAGTCTGGTGTCAGCCGCCGCGGTAATACCAGCACCTCGAGTGGTCAGGACGTTTATTGGGCCTAAAGCATCCGTAGCCGGCTCTGCAAGTCTCCGGTTAAATCCACCTGCTCAACAGATGGGCTGCTGGAGATACTACAAAGCTAGGGAGCGGGAGAGGCAGACGGTATTCGGGGGGTAGGGGTAAAATCCTCTGATCCTCTGAGGACCACCAGTGGCGAAGGCGGTCTGCCAGAACGCGTTCGACGGTGAGGGATGAAAGCTGGGGGAGCAAACCGGATTAGATACCCGGGTAGTCCCAGCTGTAAACGATGCAAACTCGGTGATGCGTTGGCTTATGGCCAACGCAGTGCCGCAGGGAAGCCGTTAAGTTTGCCGCCTGGGAAGTACGGCCGCAAGACTGAAACTTAAAGGAATTGGCGGGGGAGCACCACAAGGGGTGAAGCCTGCGGTTCAATTGGAGTCAACGCCAGGAATCTTACCCGGGGAGACAGCAGAATGAAGGTCAAGCTGAAGACTTTACCAGACAAGCTGAGAGGAGGTGCATGGCCGTCGCCAGCTCGTGCCGTGAGGTGTCCTGTTAAGTCAGGTAACGAGCGAGATCCCTGCCCTTAGTTGCAGCGGTTATTCTCAGGAATAGCCGGGCTAACTAGGGGGACCGCCACTGCAGAAGTGGAGGAAGGAGGGGGCCACGGCAGGTCAGTATGCCCCGAAACCCTGGGGCTACACGCGGGCTGCAATGATAGTGACAACGGGCTCCTAACCTGAAAGGGGGAGGCAATCCTTAAACACTATCTCAGTTATGACCGAGGGCTGCAACTCGCCCTCGCGAATATGGAATCCCTAGTAACCGCGCGTCACAACCGCGCAGTGAATACGTCCCTGCTCCTTGCACACACCGCCCGTCGCTTCATTGAAGTTGGGTTTGTACGAGGTGACGTCTAATTGGCGTTATCGAATACGAGTCTAGCAACAAGGGAGAAGTCGTAACAAGGTGACCGTAGGGGAACCTGCGGTCGGATCACCTCCTTAGACATAAAATTGGGAGTGTGGATTGCACACTTTCTTCAACAAAGGATGCAACTGGGCAAGAAATTGTTCAGTGAAGGACGAAGCTGGTTCCTAACCTGAGGGCTAGCGATGATCGTCGTGTATAGTCGTGTAATATTATGACTGAATATGCTGGTGTGCTGACGCCAGTTGGAGGATGGCTTGGCTTGAGAAGAGATGAAGGACGTGGCAAGCTGCGATAAGCCCAGGGTAGGTGCAAGCGACCATTGATCCTGGGATGTCCGAATTGGAATCCTATGCGCAAGCATACTCCATTACAATGGTAGTGGAGATCGAACCGTGGGAAGTGAAGCATCTGAGTACCACGTGGAAAAAAAATCAACAGAGATTTCCCAAGTAGCGGCGAGCGAAAAGGAAAGAGCCCAAACTGAATCTGCCATGGCAACATGGTAGAGATGTGGTGTCGTTATGGTATTACGATCCAAAATTCTAAGCTCAAGTGGCCTGGAACGGCCCGCCGCAGAGGGTGAAAGCCCCGTAAGCGAGCGAAAAAGGGATCTTACCATAACTAGAGTAGTTGTCCTTGGTAGTGGGCAATGAATACAGGTGAAAGTAGCATCTAAGGCTAAATATTTCTCAAGACCGATAGCGGATTAGTACCGCGAGGGAACACTGAAAAGTACCCCGGAAGGGGGGTGAAAAGTGCCTGAAACCAACTGGTTACAGACGTACATGGCGCAAAAGGAGTTTTTGTCAGATTGGAGGTTCTAGCAATAGAGCTGAAGGTCTGGCGTTCATAGCTCCAGTGTCATGTGTTCCGTCTAGAAACACGGGCCAGGGAGCTTACCGTTATGGCAAGCCTAAGCTTTAACAGAGCGGAGGCGAAGGGAAACCAAGTTCTCGCAGTGTAAAACGAGGAGAAGCGTGTGAAAGTGCGTTGAGTCATAGCGGCAAGGCTAGAAACCAGACGATCTATCCCTGAACATGACGAAGTTGGGCGAAAGCCCGATGGAGGTCAGTAGCAGTTCTAACGTGCAATTTGTTTGTGTGATTTGGGGATAGGGGTCAAAAACCAATCTAGTCTGGTGATCGCTAGTTCCTAACGAAGTGTATCGCAGTACAGCCTCTGTGGAGACAGCGTGTCCTGTAGAGCACCGATAGGGCATGTCGGGCGAGAAATCGCTCGCTGCCCATTCGAACTCCGAAGGGATGTGCGTTGTAGAAGCAGGGAGACGGATTTACGTGGCGTAAGGCTCGTAATCAAGAGGGGGACAACCCAGACTGAGGTTAAGGTCCCCAAGTTTCTGCTAAGTGTCAAACTAAAGGGCGTATCTAGGCCAAGACAGCAGGGAGGTAAGCTCAGAAGCAGCTATCCTTTAAAAAGTGCGTAACAGCTTACCTGCCGAGCCTGGGTGCCCCAAAAATGGACGGGGCTCAAGCAGAACACCGATACCTCGGATTTTTGTAGATATACAAAACATGGTAGTTAGGCGTAGGGATTGGGTAGAAGCAGGGCCGTGAGGTCCTGTGGACCGATTCGTATTGCAGATCCTGGTGGCAGTAACAGCATAGTGGAGTGAGAATCTCCACCATCGTAAGCGTAAGGGTTTCCCGGCAATGCGTCGTCAGCCGGGAGTTAGTCGATCCTAAGATCAACCTCAACAGAGTTGATTGAATGGGAAACTTGTTAATATTCAAGTACCTTACAGGTGACGTTATAATCTGGCAGTCTCTTCAGGACAGGGCAAGTAGAACCATCGTTCTATTTAACAGTCCTAGAGTCGGGGAGTGTCGTAATGACGAGAACTGGCTCGAGTCTGGAATGGCTTGGCGTTAGCTGAGTTTGCTCCAATCCAGGAGACCATGAAAAACTGTGCAGTGAGTTATCTGTAATGATCGTACCGAGATCCGACACAGGTGCGCTGGATGAGAAGTCTAAGATGTATCGGGTATACCGTAGGCGAGGGAACTCGGCAAACTAGTCCTGTACCTTTGGTATAAGGGATGCCTGCGGCGGTAATGAAGAATTGCCATCGTAGGTCGCAGTGACAAGGGGGTCCCGACTGTTTAATAAAAACACAGGTGACTGCTAGCGCGAAAGCGTTTGTATAGTCACTGAATCCTGGCCAGTGCAGGTACCTAAAACCTGGGTTCAACTGGGCTAAGGGCCTGTAAACGCCGGGAGTAACTCTGACTCTCTTAAGGTAATTGGATTGCCTTAGTAAAATCTGGCCATATGCTGGAAAGTCTGAAGAATGTCAGGCTAGGTTATTTCAAAAAATAATCTGAGAATGCCATGACTGCAGATAATCAGCAGGAAAGGCTAGAGACTTGATAAAATATTGAAAATCTTTTTTTGTTCAAATGTCGAACAAGATCAATTTCTAGAATCCTCAGAGACTCTACGCCAGAGATCGTTTTACAACGATTAAGATAGAGTCCGACCCCTGCAGCGATGCAGGGAGGTTTGCAAAATGCAAACCCGCCTCGATTGTTTTGAGGTCACTAAAGCAACAGAAGTGAGCCAAATGCCTTGTCGGGTAAGTTCCGACGTGCATGAATGGAACAACGAGGGCCCCGCTGTCCCCGCCTACAACCCGGTGAAGCCACATAAGCTGGACGAACAGTCCAGCATCTTCCATCGGGGAGAGAAGACCCCGTGGAGTTTTACTGCATCTTGTGCTTGCGGTATGGCGAGAGATGCATAGAGTAACTGGTAGCCATGCTGATGCCTTTTCGGGGGTATCGGAAGCGAAAGTGTAACACCAGTCACTTCTTTTCGTACCGCTTACCAGTGTAAAATCTGGGACAGGTGCAGGTGGGCAGTTCGGCTGGGGCGGCACCCCTTTGAAAAGATATCAAAGGGGCCCAAAGTTCAGCTCAAGCGGGTCAGAAATCCGCTGAAGAGGGCAAGGCCACAAACTGGACTGACTGGATCTCCAAACGCACGGGATTCAGAGACGAAAGTCGGGCCTAGCGATCCATGACGTCCCCACTATTGGGGGCTCGTGGTGACAGAAAAATTACCCCAGGGATAACAGGCTCGTCGCGGGCGAGAGCTCCTATCGACCCCGCGGTTTGGTACCTCGATGTCGGCTTTTCCCATCCTGGCCCTGCAGCAGGGGCCAAGGGTGAGGCTGCTCGCCTATTAAAGGGGAACATGAGCTGGGTTTAGACCGTCGTGAGACAGGTCGGACTCTGCCTGATGGAAGCGTGGTTGCTTGAGGGGAAGTTGCTCCGAGTACGAGAGGAACAGAGCAACGTAGCCTCTGGTTTAACGGTTGTCTGATAAGGCAGGCCGTGCAGCTAAGCTATTTGGGCTAACTCCTGAAAGCATCTAAGGAGGAAACCCATCCCGAGAAAAGGCAACCCGTCGTAAGACATAGGGCTGCATCAGAAGAATGCGTTGATAGAACAGTGGTGTAAATCCCAAGCTTCGGCGAGGGGTGAGCCAGCTGTTACTAAACGCCCAATACATCAGTCAGTCATAATACATAGAGACTATACGCGACGTGATTTTTTATTTTTGGATACCAGTGGAGACTATAGTCTAATATCATTTTTTATTTTTTTTCAGCTTTGAAATGTTACTGCTGAAAACAGGAACTTGTTTCCATTTTTAGATGGCACCAACTTTTCAAGCTTGAAAATATTATCTGTTCTTTGATTAAATTAAGTGATGACAATACGAGTTTTATTTTGATGATATCAGTGTATACTAGAAATTAGAATTATTTTGTCTTGACAGGTCTTGGATCCAGTACAACTACCTTTCTTCCAATAGAATAATCATTGCCGCATTTTGGGCAGTTAAAACTATTCCAGCCTATTTGTTCCAGGACTACCTCTTCATCTGAGTGGTTTGCACACGTTAACCTCTGTTCCATGATAAAATAGCTTTCCTCGTACCTTAATAAATTAAAGCATGAGATACCATGTGACAATTGGGTTAAAGTGATTCAAATTGTCACCTTCTATATAATGCAATCAATGTCATGATATCATGGACTGTCCTAAATGTGGCTCTCCAATGGATAAAAAAGTTGAAGATCTGAAGATAATCTATACATGTTTTTGCTGTAATAATAAAATTGATGAATAAAATTCGGAATTAAATTAATTTGGATGTTTTATTTTGAAATCTAGCTTGTCAAGCTGAAAAACCACATTTACTTCAATTTTCTTGTTTTTAGGCGTCATTTTCTCATATTTTTCAGAATTTTTTGGACATATTTCTTAATTATCAGAAAAACTGCTGAATTACTATTGTTTGGAAAGCATATTCTGTTAAAAAAAACTAGTGTTAGGCAATTTACTCCCATGACAGCAAATGATAATGTTCCAGCAAGAAAAACTGAGTTGCTAGAAAAGCTCAAAAAAGAAATTCCAGATCTAAAAAAAGTTCAAGAAAAGTGCAAAGGGGCGCAATTCTTCTCAGTTGATATTTGTTTTTATCTTAATAAGAGTCCACAGGCCTCAGGAGAATCAGAAAAAGATCTAGATAATATGCTAAAACCTTTACTTGATGTTTTGGCTGAAAAATTTACTAATAGTGATAATAAACCTGTGGATGGGTTAGGATTAATTGGTAATGACAAATTAATTCATGAAATTCATTGTGTAAAGAAACATGTTGATAAAGAAAATACTGGATTTGACATTGAAATATCAAAATGGCAAGATGAGAAATAATTAAATTAATTTGGATATCTGATTTTTCGCTAAACTGATTTCAAGCCTGATTTTAGGCACGAAATTTGATTAATTCAGACGTCTAAAGCCAGCTTGATCAGAAGAAATCAGAGCAGATAGAAAAAATAGCAGAAAAAATCACTGAAATGTTAATTCATTAACAAAATCACGAAGCAAAAATAAACACAGCCCAAATTTACGTATTAATTTAATTCTTGCAAATTAATTAAATGCAAGTCTTATCAAACACATCTCGCGTTTTCCTTAGCTAGAGTACAAAGATGTCGCAATAAAATCAAGATGATAGTATTTCGACATCCTTAAATAATAGTTATTATTTCTTTTTCATCAGATCATGAAATCTTTTGAAAATGGCCTTACTATAGAGTGACGCTGATAATACAGAAGAAAAAATTATTGAATATCCAGTAACGCGCACTACAAAAAAGTACAGAGGGCGTAGAGGACCAGACAAACATCCAAGAAAACGAAACGTAAATTCTCTGCGCAATTTGAAACCACTTCAATCTGCGGATATAAACACGCTTAACCAATATGCAAGAAATCCAAAGCAATTTTCAGGCTGGAAACTTTGGATTGTGGTTCTTATTATTCTTGCAATCATTATAGGGTATTTTGTCTGGAGGCATTACAAAGAAAAAACTCGGCAATCTTGCGTGCCTGATACGCTCATTGACATATTAGATGGTGGTAAGAACAATGGCTGAACTTGATAATAAGAAAATAAGAGATCTTTTCGCTCGCTTTTATTTAGAACCAAACTCGAAAAAGAAAGGGAGACTTCTTGAAGATTTAATGTGCTATATCATGGAACGTATTCCGGGTGTCAAACTTGAATCAAGAGACGTGTATGACAGGTTTTTTGATCAAGAAATTGATTTAATTTTTTCAAATGATAAGACTCGTAGCGGCTTGCAATTTCTTCCTTCGATTATTGTATTTGAATGCAAGAATTTGGCTAACGCCGTAGGCAAAAATGAAATAATTTTGTTTGCTAAAAAATTAAGGAATAAAGGTTCTACCTTCGGAATCCTTGTTGCGCGCTCTGGTATAACAGGAGATGAATCAAAGGGAACATACGCATATGGGGAAATTCAACGTACATTATATGATGGTTGTAGGATTATAGTACTAACTTTAGAAAACCTTGAAAATATTACCAATACGGATCAAATCGTGGCAATACTCTGGGAAAAATTTTTGAGACTCCAAATTGCTGTTAAGATTGACCAGAAAAAACATGAAAATTAAGATTCAAAATTTTGAAAATTATGTAGAAAAGTATCAAGGCATTGCGGGCCTTTTAGGACCCGTAACCGTGGTCGTTGTTAAAGTTTTTACATTTGTTTTTAATCATGTGGTATCAAATTGTAACACAATATTACCTGAATCATCTTTAAACAGTTTGAATTTATTCATTCTAGTAGAATACCTCTCATTCTCCAAAGCATATAGAACTGCTTCCAATGCATCTATTTTATCTTCTATCAACTTTTGTTTTGTTTTAATGTTCTTTATAGATTTAAACGGTAAATGCCAATGATTACCCATCGGTTCTACATAAAGGAATTTTTTTGTCAAATCTCTATGAGAACTGATTTGTTGTTTGTGTTTCTTAATAAAATCATCCAAAGTTATATCACCTAATTTCTGTCCTCCAAGGTATGCAGTCCTGCCATCTACTGAAAAAGTCAAAAAAATTTCTTCATAAAGAAAAATTTTAGATTCATGGCTACCAAAAATCTCTTTGACAAAAGCATAACTTATCCATCCCTTATTTACAAAAAAACAGAAAATCGCTTTTGCTATTTCCTCGTACGCAATATAAAGTAAAAACAATCCATAAGGATCACTCCCATTCTCATTTTCAATTATAGCTCTGCCTGAGGTTGCTAGTCGTTGACTATTTTGCCTGCATAATTCTACACCTTCGGAGAAATTGATTTCTTTTTTCATTGTGAATGTATCGAAATGAATATTCAGGCCTGCTTAAAAGAACTATCAAACACGAAACATTTGTCGAGAAAATTGGAGAATATTCAAACCCAGTTTCCTCTGTTTCAGTTGATTTTTTTATCTCGTACCATCCTTCAGCGGATACATAACCTTCGAACAAATGTATTGATAAGTATATTATTCGCCATTACTGGTAAATATCACACATGAATAGTCGACCCATTCTTGCGTCTGGTCCAGGCATACAAGAAAATGCTTTTCATATGCGTTCGATGATAGATTTTCTAATATCTTATCTTAAACCGCATATAGTAAAAAGAAAAAACAAAGAACGATCAAGGCAATCATATGAGAGCGTCATGGATATTTCTTCTGATTATCAAATAGATTTCAAAGAGACAATGTCAAAACAAATTTCATTCATTATCGGTGAAATAGGCGAACTTCCTAATTGGTTCAATAAAGATGCCTACATTGAAAGATGTTGGTCCAATTATAGCACATACTTGGAGCGTAACAAAGAAGTAAAAAAATACATGGTAAAGCTTGAACGAAGAGACGTCACTAACATAGAACAGAAGCTTGATAATTTTTTCTTGGCCATAGAATCAATCTATGAATCCCTGCTAAAATTATATCCAAAATTGCACACAAACGCCATGAAAGAATTTCTAGACTCAGATCTCCCATTTGAAATGTTCAACGTGTCAAATCTAGCTTATCTCAATCGAATTAATGCATTTGACATAATCAAACAAAAAACTGATGCCTTTCAATCATCTTATCATATGCGACGGGGAAATACCAAGAAAACTCAAATGGCTGCGAACGATTATGATAAATATGTGCAACCAATATATTTGAAATTGCAAAGAGCTTTAGAAGCTGAGGGACTGTTCAAGCTTTATGTGAAAATAAATAATGTAAAAGAAATGGACGAGATGTTCGTTCTTACGCCATTATCGATAAAAAAGATGGATGCTACTAGATTCACATATTCACTAGATTATTTCAGAGAAGAAACTTATGGTCTTGCCGAATTTCTATCCAGCGCTTATCATAAGAAAATACCATCTTTAAATGATACTGAAAGTATGGCGATGAGGGGATTCAGAAATGATGTAGGACAAATCCTAGTAAATTATGGCTAAATTTGTCAACCACGTCTAATCCTCACGCATGTATCTGTCTAGACTCCTCTGTAGTTATAGCAGATACGGTAAAAAATCAGGGCGCACAAACGAGATTGGGAACAATCGAGAAACATCGAAAAAAGCTAAATCTTGATGTGTATCTGCCCCCAACTGTCAGAAATGAGTGTTTAAAGCGTATTACACAGTTGTTTTGCTACGTAGGAGAGACACTTCGAAATTTCGAACATGAGTTTAGAAATTTAAAGAATGATTCTGGTATACTAAAAGATGTGACACTGGAAGATCTTACTTTTATACAGGACTTTTTCGAAAAAAGAATTTCGTCATTAAGGAGGGGTATGAGCGAATATGATCTTCTTAGGAATATCGAAGCGCTAGTTGTTAATTATCTAACCGAAAGTCTTGATTCTGTTCAATCTGTTGAGTATGCGGCTTTTGTAACAGGGATTGCTATTGGGATTAATAAAATCTCAACTGCACTGCATTATGAATTAGCCGCAAAAGTTTCATCCTATAAAATAACAACTGCCACCATAAATCAAGGGTTGTTGAAAACCCTCGAATCTGATCCTACGTTAAAAAAAATAGCAAAGAAACCAAATGATTTGCAAATTATATGTGAGGTAGAAGCACATCAGAGAACAATAAAGAAATGGAGTATACTTACTACGTTGGATAAAAATGATTTTCTAGATAATTCTGCACGTATCGAAACGGTGGCAAATGTGGTCTGTGCTGATCCACTGTATCTCCCACGCGTGATACAGCGTTTATCATCTAAACCAATATGAAGAAATAAACTTTCATTGAGTTAGTAGTAATAGATTCAATGGGTCGAACTTTATCGTTATTAAAAGAACTAAGCTAATTGTACGTCTCTGGGTTTTACAGGACTCAACCTTGACATTACCGATTTTAGATATTTATTAAAGAAGATACTTTGAGCGGTTTCGAAATAGTTTCTTTTTGTAACAAAAGTAACCCTTCTTTAAGTTTTTCAAATTTCTTTTGATGAGCAACCTTCAATGAGTTGAGTTTGGGAAACTGATCATATGTCTTTCCTCTAATTACTCTGCCGCCAGACTTTGGTCTTGGACCACCCCACTGTTTGAAAAATACCCGTACTTGTTGTTTTTTACATTGTTTTATTAAATCTAAAATCCACTCTTCTTCAATATTCCTGTAATTTGGACCACTTTCACCACCAATTATTGCCCAATCAATATTTTTCAAATTTACACAATCTAATTTCTCTAAAAGTGGTTCAAAGCTGATAAACCTTGTATGGCATTTTACTTTTCGAAGATGATCTATTCTCAACAAAGTATCATTGTTTTCAACACTTACTCCCATCCAGATATATGGGGGAATTGGAAAACCAAAAAATTTGTAAAACAATCGAGAGAACTCCACCATTTTTTGAGGTCTTTTGGTCAGTATTTGATAATTATGCCAGTCCGCTGAAATCATGGTCATAAAGCATTTTTCAATAAAGCTCATTTCAGCTTCTTCATGAAATAAATCCGACATTGAATTTACAAAGATTTTCTTAGAATTCTTCCACTTTAATGGTAGTCCAAGTTCTGATTCATGTTGAGTAAACTCAAAATTATTTTTATATTTTTTTATGCCCCAACGTTTCAGTTTTGGTGATAATCTCGCAGCGTAACAGTTCTTGCATCCTTGCGAGATTTTGGTACAACCAGTTGTTGGATTCCAAGTGGCATTAGTCCATTCTATTGCAGAGTTATCTCCCATAGCCAGTACTGAAAAATTGATTAAATAGAAAACAAGCTAACGGGAGTTGACGAATTGGCTAACACAGTTCTAAAATAAATCCTTCAAATACTACTTTATAACTTGCTAAAATTCCATGACGATGCCATAGAGCTTAGTGGAGAAACTGGTACTAAATTAAAATCAGAAATTATTGGAAAATATTATCCTCTTTGGTGGGAAATTACTTCTGGGGGCATGTATAGAAAATACCCTTATACAACTACAATTATTGAAATGAATGCTGGAACTGGGGAAGACTACATAGCTGACAGCAATGAAACAATACTTGGTTCCTCAGGTCACGCACTAAACCTCAAATCAACCAATCCTAATACTGAAAAACTTAATGTGATTTTGGTAGAAGAAGATCCTCAATGTTACACTCATTTATTAAATGTAATCAAACGCAACTGGCCTAATTTGACATATTCTAAAAATCCATTTGAAAATAACGAAGAAGATGTTTTTCTTCTTCGTAATAGATCTGAAATTTTTGATATAGTTGAACAACTCCGATTAGGAAATTCATTATTTTTCTTTGATCCTTTGTTATACACACCTTGGTCAGAGATTAATAAGGTCGCAAGAAAACGAATAACCGACTATTATCAAACAAGAACTGAATTCATTGTTTTCCTTTTTACATCTGACTGGTTTTCAGGTAGAGGAGATTTAACTCCACTTCCACAAACTAGTCAGAAAGAGTCTTGGGGTAGTGAAGAAGTTGAAACAGTAGCTAAGGCTCAGGATCTTTTTGGTTATGATAAATCATGGATGGATCATTTACTCAATTCCAAACCTAATGAAGATAAAATAGAAAAAATGGTTTCATTATATCGAAATCTGTTGCATGGGTGGTTTCGATATGTTCTGCCCATGCCATTTGAACCAAAAGTCAATCAAATCTACCATTTGTTTATGTGTTCTAACTATGAAGTAGGGATAAATATCACCCAAAAATTCTATACAAAATATACAAGAAATCCACCATTTTCTCCAAATAATAAAACTGCGTATTCTAAATTCGTAGGATTGCATCCGGAGAAAAAAATGAGAGGGTCTGCTAGATCCGATGAATGGAAGATTTTATGGGAGATTATACGAAAGCATGATGAGGGAATTTGTGATAATGCTTGTATGGATCTTATCGACATTCAATTAGATGGAATTTTTCTTCAAGAATCACTGGATTGGCTATGGACCAAGAAATATCTAAAAGAAATTGAACATTTTTCACATAATTGGGATAATATTCCTTTACTCTATCAGTTAGACTGGGATTATGTGGAAGAAACATTAGGCATTACCCGCCCACTAAAATTGATGCCTCTTTCTAAGTACAATCTCAAGGATTCAGTATCGCAACTGCAACCACATGATAAAAAAGGAACTTTAGAAGAATGGTTTTAATCAAAAGGGAATTCTTAAGTTCATACAAAATTTAGAAAATTAAATGGTAAAACTTACTAACAAAGAGCATGAGCTACAGCAACTAACACGAATTAAACAGTTAGAAAATGACTTGAAACAACAAAAATCCAGAATAGACAAATTAGAAAAAAGAATAACCGCGCTAGAAGAATCTAAATCTTAAAAGTAGATTTCTTGTTAATGCAGAAATCTGCATGATTAGACACTTATCTAATGTCATAGATTCAAAAATTCAATAATTCATGATTAATCACAAATTAATTTCTCTAAATTTCAATTTAATCATTTTTTCCTCTACTTCTTTTACCTTGTTTTTAACTTCTTTAGTTTTTTCCGTAAATAATTTGTAATACTTTTCTAATTCAGTAGGATTATCACTAAACATTAATCTCCGTAAAACATCTAATTTATTATTCAATTCATCACCTAGTTGAATAATTAGTTTTTCCAATTCCTCGTTTCCAAAATACAGTCTTGTACTGGAGAGTAATTTATTCTGAGTTATAGCTGCATCTTCTAATTTTTTCCTAAACTCATTATAATCAATTTGAAATTGTTTGATTGGTTGATGATCCTCTTCCGGAAATACCAGAAACGCTTCAATTTCTGGTCTAGTGTAATCTTTGAAAGGAATTGAATTTGGTTTTGATTTGTATATGATGTATGATTCAACAACTCGGTAAAGAAAATTATCAGATAGTATTCCAATTAATTTGTAAGAATTTTCGTAATCCGATAAAATGTCTCTTTTAATACCTAATTTTTCTTTTGTAATTTGCCAAGAATCCGTTGTAA
>Ga0209237_1001332_pt1 | contig 14627 bp, 18 predicted proteins | sample GraSoi013_1_40cm_2_FD_185820 | JGI IMG/M metagenome (GOLD analysis project Ga0209237, IMG submission 185820) | Grasslands soil microbial communities from the Angelo Coastal Reserve, California, USA - Sample 10_02_2013_1_40cm (SPAdes) (version 2) | ecosystem: Environmental > Terrestrial > Soil >... | reverse complement strand
CGTGGGCAAGGTGACGGTCCAAGCGCTGGTTGCAGAGGGCGTGCGCGTGACTGCGGTGGCGCGCGGCGGCGACGGGCTGCGCGCGCTGCGGGCCGAAGCGGGCCCCGGAGTCGAGACGGTGCAGGCGGACGCATCCGATCCGGCGGTCGCCGATCGCCTGATTCGCGAGCTCAAGCCCGATCTGGTGGTGCTCGCGGCGGGTATCCAGCCGGCCATGGGGCCGCTCGCCGAGCAGACCTGGGAGTCGTTTTCGGAGACGTGGAACACCGATCTGAAGGCGGCCTTTCACTTCATGAGAGCGGCGGTCACTACGCCGCTGCGCGAGGGCAGCGCGGTGATCGTCGTCTCGAGCGGAGCGGCCATCAACGGCTCGCACCTCTCGGGCGGCTATGCGGGCGCCAAGCGCATGCAGTGGCTGCTCGCAGGCTATGCGCAGACTCACGCGAACGCGAAGAAGCTCGGCATCCGCTTCCTTGCCGTGTTGCCCATACAGCTCATCGAGGGTACCAAGATCAGCGTTCTCGCCTCATCGTCGTATGCGGCCTGGCAGGGCATCAGCCCGCGGGAGTACATGAGCCGGTTCGAGGTGCCACTCGATGCCCAGAAGGTCGCGGCCGCCATCGTGGGCGGGCTGCGCGGTGACGTGGCGGCCGGCGTGACCGCGATCGCGGTGAGCGGAAAAGGCGTCGAGCCTCTCGGATGACCGACCCGCTCCTGCCGGCGATGGCCGAGGCGCAGCAGCGCTTCATGGATCTCGTGGCCGAGGTGCGGCCCGAGCTACACCGCTACTGCGCGCGCATGACCGGCTCGGTGTTCGACGGCGAGGACGTGGTGCAGGACACGCTGGCGAAAGCCTACTTCGCGCTCGGCCAGATGGAGGAGGCGCCGCCGCTCAGGCCCTGGCTCTTTCGCATCGCGCACAATACCGCCATGGACTTCTTGAGAAGGTACGAGCACAAGAACGTGGACGTGGTGGCCGAGGTGCCCGACGCCACCGACACCGACGAGCGCGGCCCCGATCCCGCGCTGGTGGAGGCGGCGCTGATCCTGTTCGCGTCGCTGCCGCCGTTGCAGCGGAGCGCGCTCGCGCTCAAGGACGTGCTCGGGCACTCGCTCGAAGAAGTGGCGACGACGATGGATACGACGGTCGCCGCGGTCAAGGCCGCGCTCGTCCGCGCGCGCGCCACCGTCGCGGCCGCCCGGCCGCCTGCGCCGGCCACGCTGCACGCGGAAGACCGGGAGCGGCTGCAGCGCTACGCGGATCTGTTCAACGCACGGAGCTGGGACGCGCTGCGCGCGCAATTCGCCGAAGAGGCGCGGCTCGACGTGGTCTCGCGTACCCAGCGTCGCGGCCCCGGTGCGGCGCAGTACTACACACGCTACGCCGAGATCATCGAGGTCGAGGATCTGCGTGCCGAGCCGGGCGTCGTCGACGGCGTTCCGGTCATCGCGATCTACCGCCCCGCGTCGAGCCCCACGCCCGCGTACTTCGTGCAGGTGCATTGGCACGAGGGCCGGATCGCGCTCATCCGCGACTTCCGCTACGTCCCCTACATCGCCGACGGCGCCCGCTTCACACGCTGAGCTTCATCCGCCAGCGTCAGCCGGAACGCCGTCGTGTCTCCCGTACTCCGTCGACCAATCTCCGCAGCACGTTCCACATCGTCGCCTCGCTCGTGGACCCGCGCACGATCGGCTCGTCGCTCACGATCACGGCGCGCACGGCGCCGAGTGTCTGACGCAGCGCCGCGAGCCCTTGCCGGCCGCGCTCGGAGTGCGGCACCGACGCAGTGATCGCGACCACCTTCCGCTCCAGCTCGCCCGAGCCGATCAGCCAGTCGATCCCGTTCTTGAGGACTCCCGGCAGGCTGTGACCGTACTCGGGCGCGGCGATGAGGACCGCATCGCTCGCTGCGATCGCCTGTCGAAGCGCACGCACGGCTGGCGGTGCGTCGTCCGGATCGATGTCCGGATCGAAGTACGGCAGCTCCCCGAGCCGCGTATAGAGCAGGACCTCGATCCCGTCGGGTGCCACGGACGCAGCCGTTTCGAGGAGGGTCAGGTTCGACGATCTCGCTCCCAGACTTCCGACTATGCCGAGAATCCGGATGCCGGCTTCGGGCCCACCCATGGATCGCCACATGACGTGAGATCAGCCCACATCAACCACCACGGTCGCTGCGGCGGGCGCGCGGCTCTCGTGCGCTCATGCTCGCAGTCCTGGAGGACGGCGGCGACTCCGAGACCGTCAGGCTCGAGCTCCACGATTCGATCCTCGGAGACTCTCGGCCCGCGGTGGCGCGCAGGACACTCTGGTCGCCTTCATCGATATGCTTCCGTGGGTGCCACCGGTGCTGGTGGGCCGATCGGTCTCCGAGTCAGAGCCTGACGGCAACGAGGTGAGTAGCGAGAACGGGCGATTCTCGAAAGTGATGCCCGGCGATTCGCGCGACTCGAGAAGGGCCCCGCCCGACCTGCGCCGCGGATGAGGTGCGCAACACTATGAGGCGCGCGCGGCGGCTCTCGCTGCGGTCGTTCGCTGCCACACGAGTGCGAGAGCGATCACGCAGAGCGCGATCCCCTGCTGATGGGAGATGCCAAGGAAGCGTTCGGGGCGCCCGTCGCCCCGCAACGGATCGAGCACGACGCGCAGCGCGCCGTAAAGCCCCAGATAGACCCGGAAGGCCGTGCCGCGTGCCGCCTCTCCCGCCTCCACGCGCCCGAGAGCATGGCGGCAGGTGAGTGCGATCAGTACGAGCCCGAGCGCCTCGTAGAGCTGCACGGGATGCCCGAACCGACCGTAGCAGCAGCCGGCGAAGAAGCACCCGATGCGGCCGATGGCATGGCCGAGCGGCACCGCCACGGCGAAGTAATCCGCGCCGCGCATGAAATCCAGCCGACGGAGCCGCGCGAAGACGGCGCCCGCGAGCAGCGCGCCGAGAAGGCCACCGAAGAAGACGAAGCCGACCGAGAAGTCGGCCCAGAAGCGGAGCTCGCCCCGTGCGTAGTGCTCCCAGCCGAGCACGACGAACAGCGCCTTCGCGCCGACGATCGTGCCGGCGAGCAACGTCCACATGGCGGCCCAGAACTCGTTCTCCGTGACCCCGATCCCGTCGCGGTGGCGCTCGAGCCAGAGCACGGCGGTCACGCAGCCGGCGGCAGCGAAGGCGCCCCAGGCGGTCGGCATCATACGACAGGGCCCCCGGCATCGGCGCGCGCATAGAACGCGTCGCGGCGCCCGAGGGCGTTCACCGCGCACATCGGCTCCAGTCGATCGCCGATGGGCACGCGAAACGCGCACACGGCGAGACGCTCGCGACCGGGCGCGGACGCGGCCTCTGCGGCGCTCATGAAGTGATGGCTCACAATGCAGAAGTACCGCGCGTGAACCGTGCCGGTCCGCCGCACGAGCCGCCAGAGATAGGGGATGACCCGGGTCGCGAGGAATCCCCCATGGCGTGCGACGACATGTGCGGTACGACGGAGCGCGGCGCGTCGGCCGTCCAGGCGGAACGACGTGCCGCCGAGGCGGTCGAGGAGCTCTGCAAGAAAACGCATCTCGTCCGGCCGATCGCGGCGGTAGAGCGGCACGAGCGAGACGCCCGCGCGCCGGCGCACGGCGAGCCCCTGCACGAATCGGCTGCACGCCGGATGCCCGAGATACCCTTCCCCGCGGGCGAGCGCGGGATCGCCCGCGCCCTCGGCAATGCGCGTCCAGAGCTCGTCCGGCCCGACCCCCTCGAGCGCCAGATCCGTCCGCCCAACCGCCGCGACGGGCTGGAAGCTCACCATTTTGAAGGCGTCGGCGTTCCGAAGAAACCAGCGCACGATGCCGGGGACCTCGAGGAGGTTTCGCCGCGTCACCGTGACGGTCGACGCGGCCTCGAGGCGCCGGCCCGTGCGTCGGCGAGCGCTCCGGATCAGGTCGGCGAACTCCGCACGGAGCCCGTCGAGCTCGGCCTCCGTGGTCGCCCGGGCGTAGCCGTCGCGCCGCCCGCGCATCGTCGTGTCGATGTGGAGCGATATCTCGGTGAGGCCGCCACGAACCATGAGCCGCTCCAGCAGGCCGCGCTTTCGCCGGAACGTCTCGCCGTGGGTCATGAGCATCGGGACGAGCCCGATCGTACGCGCGTACGCGACGAGCTCCACGAGCTCCGCCTCGGCCCGCAGGGTCACCTCGCCGTCGGTGAGCTGGACGTTCCCGGTCGGCCCGAGCCACTGCCGGATCGCCCGCATCTGCGCTTTCACGTCCTCGACCGAGCGCGGGCGGCTGCGATTCGCGTCGGCGCCGAGGTAGCAGCCGCGGCAGGTGAAGTCGCAGCGCGGCATGACGCCGATGGTCGCGGCGCAGCCGGCGTAATGCCGGCCGAGGAACTGGGTCGGCGTGCGTAGCGCGTCGGGCAGGCCGGCCCACGCCTGCGCGAGCACCATCCGCGTCTCGGCCGCCGCCTCCGTGAGGCGCACGGGTCACTTCCGGTGTCGCTGCTCGCAGTCGACGCGCGCCTGGCCGCTCAGCCCGGCGCACTCGGCGATCTCGGCGTCCTGCGCGGGCTGGCGCTTCGTCGCGAAGAGCCCGAAGCACGCCGTGCCGGCGAGAAACACCCCCGCGAGCGCGAGCAACATGGTCGTTCTCTTGATCATGATGACCTCCTGCAGAGCAGCGTCGTGTCGGTTGCGCCTGGCCGGGGTCTCATCGTGCCTCGCCCTGCGGCGCCTGGTCGTTCAGGGACCAGTCGTAGTCGAGGAACTCGATGCGTACGTCGGGAGCGGTCGCTCGGGGATCGCTCAGGTAGCGTCCGACGTACGCGGGCAACGACCCGGCGGCGGCCTCGAAGTCGGCGCGGAACCACTTGAAGATCGAGGAGAGGTGGAGCGTGTTCGTCGCAGAATCGAAGCGGTTCTTCGTGGAGTCCGCGAGGAAGGTGCGCGCCTGGTCGTCGAGCTGCCGATCGAGGTCGCCCGCGCGGTACGCCTCGCTCCGGAGCATGGGGCAGCTCCGCGAGGCGCACACGAGCGCAAAGTGGATCCGGGGCTCGCGGAAGTCGGCCCGGAGCGTGCCGTTCTCGATGTCGTCGAGCGACACGATGCCACCCTTCAGCCCCGGCATCGGGACGAAACGCTCCCGGAACGCGGCGCCCGGCAGCCATCCGATCTTGCGGATGGAGGCGATCGGGTAGTGATCGAGCACGAGCCTCACCGTGAAGGCGTTGTAGGCGTTGATCCAGAAGGCGAGTCGCTCGGCCCGGCCCCAGCGCGCGTAGTCGTCCGCGCAGGCGCTCGAGAGGCCGTCCAGATAGGAGGCGAGCATGGGGGCGCCTTCGCGCGCGAGCCGCCCGTAGGCGACCTCGCCGCCGCGGACGAAGCGGCCGAGGATCGCCGTCCACGCCGCATGATCGTGATCGACGGGTGTGCAGGCGGCACTGGCCAGACGGGCGGAGAGAAGGATCGGCGCCAGGCGCGCGAGACCCCGCTTGGTTCGCACGACGCCGAGGCTCACTGGAGGGCTCCCCCGCAGCTCGACCCTGCGCCCGCAGTGCAGCCGAAGCAGTGGCGGCCGGTGGCGATCGGACTCCCGGCGAGGCGGTCGAGTGAGCTCAGGTCCCACACCGTGCGCGGCCCGCCGCCTCGTCCGGCACCGAGCGGCAGCTCGAGCATCTGGTTGAAGTCGCAGTCGTAGAGCCGACCGTCGAAGCCGACGCTCACCAGCGAGCGACACATGAGCGCCGCCACCGTCGCGGGATTGAAGTGGTTCACGAGGAGGCTCATGTACGCCGCGTGCCGGCCCTCGCGCGCGAGGGCCGCGGCGAACCGGTTGATCGGCATGTTGGTGAGGGTGAGGAGACGGTGGAACTCGAGGCCGAACCGGCCGCGCAGCTCTTCGCGGTAGCGTGTCTCGAGCTCCGCCTGCGGCGGCGGCAGGAAGGCGCCGACCGGGTTGTAGACGAGGTCGAGCCGCTGCTCTGTCCCGTAGCCGAGCGCGTTCAGGCGCCGGAGCGCCGCGATGCTCTTATCGAACGCCCCGTGCCCGCGCTGGCGGTCCACGTTCTCCGGGCCGTAGCACGGCAGGCTCGCGACCACCTCGACCCGGTGTTCGGCGAGGAACTCGGGCAGATCCTCCATCCCGGGCTCGAGCAGGACGGTCAGGTTGCAGCGGTCGATGACCCGCCGGCCGAGCCGCCGTGCCTCCCGGATCAACCAGCGGAAGTTCGGGTTCAGCTCGGGCGCGCCGCCGGTCAGGTCGAGCAGCTCGACGCCGGGGCTCGAGGCGAGAAGGGTCAGGACGCGTTTCGCGACCTCGTCGGTCATCATCTCGCGCCGCTGCGGCCCCGCCTCGACGTGGCAGTGATGGCACGCCTGGTTGCAGCGCTTGCCGACGTTCACCTGGAGCGTCGTCGCGGGGCCTCGCACCAGCGGACCGACCTCGTGTGCGGCGAGCGTGCGTTCGAAGTTCGCGGTCGCGTCCATCTCAGCAGCAGCCGCCGCGCTTGCCGTCACCGGGCACGCAGCCGTTCCCTGAGGCGGCGCTCGTCAGCGCGTAGCCCTCCCCCTTGGTCTCGTGCGGGTGACGCACGACCGGCGCGTCGCTGCACGGGAACGGCGGCGCCTCGGCGAGCGGCACCAGCACCCGCGGCGGCACGAGATCGAAGTGCGCGCGGTAGGGCTCGGCCGCGTAGATCTGGAACGTCTTCTCGCATACCGCCGTGCGCACGCCCCGCCGGAGCACATGCCCGTCGTCGTCCTCCACCTGGCGAAACGGGCCGCGGTAGACGACCGCGTGCTTCTGGTCCCAGCAGGGCCCCTCCTTCCCCTTGTGCGCGACGACCGTCAGGCTCCGGAACTCGATCCCCTCGACCGTGCGCCAGGGTGCTTCGGCGCGCTCGAGCACCGTCATGCCGTAGAAGCCCACCGCCTCGAAGGCGGCGAGGAAGAGGTCCTCGCGGATGGCCCCCGCGACGCAGCCGCTCCACAGCTCGCCGTCCCGCTGCAGGTGCACGGGGACGTCCTCGTCGCTCACGATGTCGGAGATGACCGCGCGCCCGCCCCGCCGGAGCACCCGGTGGATCTCGGCCCAGAGCTCCGACCGGTCCTCGGGGTGCACGAGGTTGAGGACACAGTTCGAGACCACGACGTCCACTTCGCCGTCGGGGATGAGAGGGCGCTGGGCCCGCTGCTCGGTGATCAGACCCTCCAGGCGGACGAGATCGGCGTCGGAGCGGACGGGCCGCGCGCGCAGCTCCGCGTCGAGCCAGTCGCGGTCGAGGCGGAGGTCCTGGATCTTGGCCTTGCGGAAGGTCACGTTGGCGAACCCGATGCGACGCGCGACCTCGGGGGCGTGGCGCCGGGCGAGGGCGAGCATCTCGTCGTTCATGTCGACCCCGATTACGCGTCCCTCCCGGCCGACCACCTGGGCAGCGAGGAAGCACGCCTTGCCGCTGCCGGAACCAAGGTCGAGGACGGTCTCGCCCGGCCGCAGGTGCCGGGTCGGGTCACCGCAGCCGTAGTCGCGGGCGAGCACCTCCTCAGGAATCGCCGCGAGCAAGGCGGGATCGTACGAGGTCGGACAGCAGAGCGCGGGTTCCGGGGTCCGGGCTCCCGCGCTGTAGCGACGACGCACAGCCTTCTCGACGTCGGCGTGCTGGTCCATGGGATCCTCCTCCCCACGAGCGTTGGATGCCGGCCCCCGCGCCTTCGTTTCGAGGACATTCGCACCGTTCGAAGAGGCGGCGCACGGTCGGCGTGAGTCGGGTGCGGTTGTACGCGTCGCCCGCTCGCTTCACCACCTCGGCCTGCGTCGGATAGGGGTGGATGGTCGCGGCGATCTTCCCGAGGCCGAGTCCGCCCACCATGGCGAGCGTAAGCTCGGAGATCATCTCCCCCGCATGGGCGGCGACCAGCGTGGCGCCGAGGGTGCGGTCGCTCCCGCGCCGAAGGTGGAAGTCTTCCTGCCGGTTGCCGAGTGGGAGACGGTCCCTGCGATCGTAGAGGTAGGGTGCCTTGAAGAGGAACTGCGTCGAGAAGACAACGCCGCGGTTCCACAGGCGGTAGCGGAGCCCGAGATTCACGTCGCCAAAGCCGAAAGTCTCGACCTCATTCCGGCCCTTGGTCCGGTGCGTCAGGCGCTCGGCAGGGAGCGAGCCGAAGAAGGCGAGACGGTCCCGGATGCCGTCCTCCAGGTAGTACGTGAGGTTCGTGTTGGTGAACTCCTTGAATCCCTCGCGGCGATCGCGGCCCGCGCTGAACGACGCGTCGTTGCGGAAGAAGTTGAAGGCCAGCCTCTGATACGCGGAGCCGGCGTCCGGCGTCCACACACCCGCGCGGGCGCCCGTGGCGGTGACCCCCATACAAAGTAGGCCGATCCCTCGGGCATGCGCTCTCACGGTCCCCGTCACTTCGGGCAGCAGCGACGGAGGTTACCGCTAGGGTCTCGGTCGCCGCGCACCAGACTCAGCCGAACAACGCTTCCCGCCGCACGCGCTGACCCGAGAAGGGGGCGCTGTCACCCTTCTCGAATTGATGGATTGGTCTTGTTGTTGTGCCGTAACCCGTGAGCGACAGCACCCGACCCGTACTACCCGACGGCGTCGGCCGAGTTACACTGGCAGCATGCAGCTCGCGGTGTAACCGGGCGCGGGCTGTGATCGCGTCCCAAGACTGACGAAGCTATCGCGTCGCGCGCACCCGCCAGCGGCGCAACCAGACGAAACCGATCACCGCCGAGAGCCCCGCCCCGCCGGCCACCGGGAGGGCGTGCCACACGAGCAGGTGGAGGCGCTCATCCAACGGGCAATCGATCCGCATCAGCAGTGCGGCGGTGAGGAACGCAGCCCCGCCCGCGAGCGCGCCCGCCCTCGCGGGTGCGAGCGGTGCGCCGCGACGGACCGCGATCAGTAACGCGCATAAGGGAAGCGCGGCGAGCACCACCGTCCTCGACGCACAGCCAATCCCAGTCCCGATGAACTGGGTCACGGCCAGCTCCCCATGCCGCGGTTGCAGGAACCAGAGCAGAGCGGCCAGCAGCCCGAAGCCGAGGGCAACTCTCCGGATCGGCCAGCGCGCCTGGTAGCCGGGGACCGCCTCCTGGAAGGCACCCGCCGCCATGAGCATGCCGGCCACAGTGAGGGCGGTGATCTCGAGCAGGTAGACCGGGTCACGCAGCTTCACCCTCAGGTCGGATCGAACACCCATCAAGCCCAGGCCTATCACCGCTCCGGCGATCGTCGCCACGACGATCAGCCAGAGCCCCAGGCGGGCCACGGGTGTCCGGAGGCGGCGCACCGGAGCGGCCTCGTCCAGCAGCCGCGCGAGCAGGGCCCGCGTGCTGGCCGTCTCGAGGGGGCTCGGCGTGTCAGCCACCGAGAAAGGTCCTCAATGCCTTGTACGCCCGGTGGGCGCGCACCTTGAGCGCGCCGGTCGTGATCCCGGCGCGCGCTGCCGCGGTCGCCACGGACATCCCTTCGAGCTGCAGCATCTCGAAGGCTTCCCGCTGTGCCGGCGGCAGTCGATCGAGGGCCTCCGCGAGGCACGGATTCCTCGGATCGGCATCCGTGCCACGCTCCGGCAGCACCTCGACGAGGACCTCACGCGACGTAAGCGCCACGCGATGCCGGAAGTGATCGACGGCGACGTGGCGCGCGATCGCGAACAACCACGGCTCGAACGGCCGAGATGGATCGTACGTGTGTCGCGCGCGGTGCACGGCCATCAGCGTGTCCTGGAAGACGTCCTCGAGTTCGTGCGCGTCCGCGATCCGACGGCGCAGGAAGCGCAAGAGCGGGGGGGCCATGTCCGTCAAGAGCTCATCATATGCCTCACGGTCCCCGCGCTGCACACGTTCCATCCACCGCGCGCGTTGCACGCTTCTGGCCCTGAGGGTCTCTTCGTCCATTTCGTGTCGCGCCGTCGGAGGTTACCGGGCCTGAGCGGGTTGGCCCCTCTGTGGCGGGGAGGATGCTGTCTGCCGCACGCGAACGCAATCGGGGCCCCGGAGGCATTGTGACCCATCGCGCCCCGGGACGAATCCCTCTTCGAGTCTGGCGGCAGAGATCCGACCGCGCGATCGAAAGGAGCGCGAACGTTACCGGGGCCGCGTCAGTCCCCCCCGGCCGCTGTAGGCCCCTGCCCCTCGGGATCCAGTCAATCAGACACGCCCGGGCGGCCCGCTGTAACCGAAGGCGCTCCTGAACGAATCCGCATCCAAGTCAGGAGGAGGGGACATGGCCGGCCAACCGAAAGCAGGACTGATGCTGCTCGCCGCGCTCGTGGCAATGAATCGCGCAGCGGCCGCGACGCAGTTTGCCGTCGACCCCGAGGTGGGGAACAACGCCTTCACCGCCGTGTTCGACTCGCAGATCGGCGAGCGCATCACCGCCGTGAGCTCGGCTGTCGGCTGCACGTTGACGGTTGACGAGGCGAAGCGAGAGGGCCGCGCGAGTTGCTCGGTGCCGCTCGGCAGTATCCGGGTCGACAACGACGACACGAAGACCGAGCACTTCGGGCAATGGGCCACGAACAAGAAGACGGACCCGAAGCAGTGCACCTTCCAGGTGGAGGTCCCGGTGGTGACGCTCCCGTCCCCCGTCGAGCCGAAGACCACCGTCGCCTTCACCACCGAGGGGCGCTTCACGATCTGCGGACGGCCCCGTGACGACGGCCAGGCGGAGCACATCCAGGGCACGGTGATCTATCTGCCGGCGGGCACGTACGGCGCAAAGCGGACGCTTCGCATCCGGGCGAAGGTCGAGCACTTCGACCGGGAGAAGTACGGTGTCAGCCCGAAGAACACGGCCGGCTGGCTCGCCCGGGTGCAGCAACTCGCGCCGGTCGTGGGCACCGAAGGGACGCTCGAGGTCAATCTGTTTGCCACCGCCGCGGACGCAGCCGGCGCGGGCGGGCAGCCGCAAGCCGAGTAGAAGAAGTCGGGCGCCGCGAAGCGGACGCTCGATGGCCGTGAAGTGACACCCACAACCAGACAGAGGGAGGAAACGGGAATGAACGGCAGAACGAACGCGGTCCGGAGAGGGATGCTCATCGCGAGCGCAGCAGCGGCTCTCGTGCTCGCCGGCAATGTCGTGGCGCGTGCCGCGGACAAGACCGGCGGAGGGGTCGAGTGCGCGGGCGTCAATGCCTGCAAGGGCAAGGGAAGCTGCAAGGGAGCGGAGAACGCCTGCAAGGGCAAGAACGAGTGCAAGGGCAAGGGGTTCGTCGACATGAGCAGCGCCGACGAGTGTAAGAAGGCGGGCGGCAAGGTGATCGCAGAGAAGTAGAGCCGCTTCCGTCCGGGATACGAGGTCGGGTCGTCACGCGACCCGGCCTCCCCCCGGTGGAGGTAGACCCCATGGCGTTCAGCGTTCCCTATCTGGGGCACGGCGTCGGGCTGCGAACGACGCACTTCCCGCGGGTGCTCGATGGCACGGCGCGGGCGGACTGGTTCGAGGCGGTCTCGGAGAACTTCATGATCGACGGCGGCCGGCCGCTGGCCGTGCTCGAGCGAGCGCGCGCGAGCTGTCCGGTGGTCCTGCACGGGGTGTCCCTGTCGCTCGGCTCGACCGATCCGCTGAGCGAGCGCTACCTCCGCGCGCTGCGCGCGCTCGTCGATCGGATCGCACCCTCGTGGGTGTCTGATCATCTCTGCTGGGGCAGCGTCGGCGGCCGCTACGCGCACGACCTGCTCCCGCTGCCCTACACCGAGGAGGCGCTCGAGCACGTCGTCGACCGGGTGGAGACGGTGCAGAACCGACTCGGCCGGCAGATCCTGATCGAGAACGTCTCGAGCTACCTCACCTTCGCGCACTCGGCGATGCCCGAGTGGGAGTTTCTCGCGGCGATCGCCGAACGGGCCGACTGCGGGATCCTCCTCGACGTGAACAACGTGTACGTGAGCGCGGTCAATCACGGCTTCGACCCCGAGCGATACGTCATGGCGATGCCCCCGGATCGCGTCGGCCAGATTCACCTCGCCGGCCACAGCGACAAGGGGACGCATCTCCTCGACACGCACGACGGCCATGTGGTCCCCGCCGTGTGGGACCTCTACCGCGTGGCTGTGCAGCGGTGCGGTCCGATTTCGACGCTGATCGAGTGGGACGACCGCGTCCCCGAGTGGGGGGTGCTGTGCGCCGAAGCTGAGCGAGCGCGCATGGTCGAGGCCCAGATGCTCGAGGAGGCGCATGCTGCCACTGCGTGAGTTGCAGGCGCGCTTCCTGCGCTCGATCGCGACGACGCCCGAGCGCTCGGACGGTCACGGATTCGATCCCGCGCTCCTGGAGCTCGTGGAAGGACGCGGCCGCCTCGGCTCCACGGACCGTCTCGGCGTCTACACGGAGATGTACTGGGCGCGGCTCCTCGACGTCCTGCGCGACGACTTCCCGCGTGTCGCCGCCGTCCTCGGTGGCGATCGGTTTACGGCCCTCGCCGGCGCGTACCTCGAGCGCCACCCGTCGACCGACCCGTCGGTACGCTGGGTAGGCGCCTATTTCGCGGCCTTCCTTGCCGAGCGCGGCCGGGTAGACGAGCAGCCGTTTCTCACCGACCTGGCGCGCCTCGAATGGACCCGTCTGGCCGTGTTCGACGCTGCCGACGCCGTGCCGTTGCGCCTCGAGGCGTTGCGGGCCATTCCGCCGTCCAAGTGGCCCCGCCTCACCTTCCACCCGGTGCCAGCGTTGCGCGTGTTGCGCTGCGAATGGCCGGTGCACGAGCTTTGGGCCGCGGACGACCCGAAGGCGGCGGCGACCACGGTGCGCCCGGCGGCGACGGTGCTGCGAGTGTGGCGGATGCGGTGGAGCACGTGGCGCTCCGGCAGCTGCTGGCCGGTGCGCCCTTCGGCGTGATGTGCGACCGCCTCGAGGCGGTGCTTCCCCCACCCGCGGTCGCGCGAGAGGCCGGCGCACTAATTCTCCGCTGGGTCGAGGACCAGATTCTCGCCTTACCTCTGGCGCCGAGTCGACGAGGGCGAGCGCGGTGAACCGACGCGCGAGAAGGGAAACAGTTCCGGGCGCGCTTCGCAGGAGCTCCCTCTGGCTCGCCGTCGCCTTGCTGGCGACCTCTGGGCTGACTCGCGCAACGTCGGCACGCGGCGCGACCGACCTGCGTCTCGCGCCGGGGCTCAGCTTCACGGACGACTCGAGCGACGACTTCCCCATTCGAGGTCAGGATCTGGAAGACGCGGAGTCACGCCCGGGACGGGCGACCGTGATGTTCTTCGGCGCCTCGCACTGCTGGAACACGAACCGCGAGGCCGAGCGGCTGGTGGCGGTCTACCCGAAGTACCGGGATCGCGTGCACTTCATCATCGTCGACGTCAAGCGTCCGTCGACGGCGCAACGACCTTTGATGAAGAGCTACTACCGGGGCTCGATCCCGACGCTGGTCGTTCTCGCGCCCGGCGGCGGACCCGTCTACGCACGGGCGGGGGAGACGGCGAGGACGCGCGGCGACACCCGGGGTCTGGATTCCCTGATCACCAGAGCCCTCGGCGAATGACCGGTGCAGGACCGCCGCGTGGACGGTGGCGGTGGTCGTCCGCTCGGTCGATCACTACGAGGCCGAGCGCGCGCGGGGGTCACACCGCGGTAACCTTCCCATCGTCCGCAGCGTACTGAAACTGCGGAGGCGATGACGATGCACGCATGGCCTGCACGGAGACACGGTCGCGCCTCGGCGGCGGTGATCTTGCTGGGGACGCTCATGGCGTCCAGCGCGCGCGCCGCCAGTCTCGCGGTACCCCCGCAAGGGAAGCGCGCGCTGCTTGCCTGGCTCAAGGCTGGCACCTATCAGACCACCTTCACTCCAGAGCCAGAGCCACACGCCTCCATGAGCGCGCACGGTCCCTACGTTCGCACCTGGTACAGCCCCATGTTGACCGAGGATCTCCGTGCCGGACGAATCCCGTTCCGCAAGGGCGCGGCGATGGTGAAGGAGCTGTATCTCCGTGGTCCGGATGAGCCACCCGTGGGGTACTCGGTGATGCGGAAGCTGCGCTCGCGCAGTCGACTGACGGGCCGTGGCTGGCTCTTCTACGAGACCTTCGACGGGACGAACGACGCCGTCTCGTTCGGACGCGGCCTTGCCGTCTGCACAGGCTGCCATCGGACCGGCGTCGACTACTTGCGCTCCGCGTTTCGGCCGTAGGGCTGCCGTGATGCGCACGAGCAATCGAGCGGCCGGGTGAGGTCCGTTCGGATTGGCGCGGGACTCCTGTCCGTCGCGATGAGCCTGAAAACCGTCGGGCTCGTTGCCGGACTGTTCGTGGTGGCCCCGTCGGCAGGCAGCGCAGTGGCGCTGCTGCGCGAGGCGACGCTCGTGTCGACGATGTTGGCCGGAGCGGCGGCGCTCCTCATGGCGATCGGCGTCGGGCTCCTGGCCGGCACCCGCGGCAGCCGCCTCGTCGCGATGGGCGTCGGTGTCGCGGATGCGCTCATCATCCAGGCGAGCCACGTGGCGCGTCTGCTGCACCGCGGGCCAGCGGACCTTCGCGTGCCTCTCTCACTCGTCGAGATCGGCCTCGAGGTCGTCCTGGCGACGTGTATCGGGGTCCTGTAGGTGGCCGAGCGCCGCATCGGGATCTCGGGGGCCTGCCGCTGATACTGAGAGCGGCGAACGACTAAGAGCCCGTCCCACAAGGTGCGCAG
>Ga0209237_1001330_pt1 | contig 14644 bp, 18 predicted proteins | sample GraSoi013_1_40cm_2_FD_185820 | JGI IMG/M metagenome (GOLD analysis project Ga0209237, IMG submission 185820) | Grasslands soil microbial communities from the Angelo Coastal Reserve, California, USA - Sample 10_02_2013_1_40cm (SPAdes) (version 2) | ecosystem: Environmental > Terrestrial > Soil >... | reverse complement strand
CTCGCCGGCGCGCATCGGCAGGAACGCGCTCGCCGCCTGTCCGACATAGAGCGCGGCGATCGGCGTGGACCGCGGCACGCGCCGGATTCCTCTCACGAGGGCGCCCCAGCGCAGGCCCTGCAGCGCGCTGCAGGGCACGCAAACGAGTGTGGCGGCGAGGGCAAGCCCGAGGTCGACGCCCTGGAAGGAACGGATCACCTGATCCCGGTCGAGTCTGCGAGAAAACACGACGACGCAGGCCCCAACCACGACCCACACGGCGATGCGCAGCATGAAGAACAGCCGGGCGCGCGTCATGCTGCCGCGAATCTAGTCACCGCTCCTTTGCCTGGGGCTGTTCGGGAGTGGACCGCGCGACGGGTACCGTCTCGTGCGGAGCAACCGCGGCGGGCCGCACGGCCGCCGGAGCCGCGGCATGCGGTGCGGTGGCTTTCGGCGGTGCCAGAGGCGCGTTCGGCGGCCTCTGCTGCGCCGGGATCGCTTGCGGCCGCGGCTGGTCGGCCGCCGGCGAAGAAGGGCCGGACCAGATCGGGCGTGGCGAGTCAGCGACCGCGCGCGGCATCTGCTGTACCGGGCGCGGATTCGGCGGAAGGGCTCCCGGCTGACGCGGATTCGGCGGAAGGGCTCCCGGCTGACCGGAGCGTGGCGGCGCCGCGATCGGCGCCGTCCGGGGGCGATAGAAGATGACCGACGCCGATCCGGCGCGGGCTGAAGCAGGCGTCCGCGCATCGCCGATCGCCAAGGGACGGACCGCTCGCCCGGTCGCCCGCTCGATCACCGTCACCGCCGGCCCGACACGCGCCGCGCTCCCCGACGGCACGGCGAAGACGCGCCGCTGCGGACGCGGCACCACGTAATGCGGCACGGGCTCGAGGAAGTGGCGGGTCGGGACCACGACCCAGAGCGAGGGCTGCTCCACGATGGTGGACCGGGGGCCCATCGGACACCACGCCGCGTACCCGTCGGTCCAGCGCCAGGTCACCCACGCGGGCGCCCAGATGCGCCCAGGCACCCACATCCAGCCTGCTGCCGGCGACCAGGCCCAGCGGCCGTAATGGTAGACCGCCCACCCGAACGGCTCATCGCTCGCCCACGCCCAGCCGGCGTCCGTCCACACCCAGCGGCCGTAGACATATGGCTGCCAGTCGTCCCTCACCCGCCGCGGGCGCCAGACGGTGCCGTACTCCGGCGTCTGGATCCACTCGCCGTTCCAGGACAGCTCCGCGTCGTTGCGGAAGTCGTCGTACGAGGGGCCGCGGGCCGCGGCGTACCCGGAGTCGTCTCCGTCGGACGGCTGCCAGCCCTCCTCGTCGTCGTCGGGCACCGACCAGTCATAGCGTTCGTCGCCATAGGCCCCGGAGCGGTCGTCGCTCCCCTGCCAGGACTGACCATCCTGGCGGTCCTCGTCGTACTCCCGCTCGTGGCGGTGCGCGAACGCCGGTGTCGCGGCGAGCAGAACGGCGAGCAGCATGCGGTTCATTTGCGGGCCTCCCTTGCTTCTTGGACGCCCGCCATCGTGGCGTGTTCACGGAGCCGCGCAAAGAAATAGCCCGGACGCGCCTTTGCCGCAGACTCGGCATCTGTACAGTCTCGAAACAATAGCCGCAGACCCGCGCCTTCGGCGCGGGAGCGGCTAGCCGCGCCGGCCGAATGCCGGTTAGCGGCTACTCTTGAGCGCAAACACTCGCAGGCAGGTTAGGAAATGTGTTCTAGGCGGTCTTGCGGTCCTTCTCGAAGAGCAACGTGGGCTCCTCGCCGCGCAGGATCACGCCTTCGGTGATCTTGCACTCCTTGATGCTGTCCCGATACGGGACGTCGTACTGGATATCGAGCATCGCGTTTTCCATGATCGCCCGCAGGCCGCGCGCGCCGGCCTTGCGGCGCATGGCCTCGTGCGCGATCGACCGCAGCGCCTCCCGCGAGAACGTCAGCTTCACGCGCTCCATCTCGAAGAGCTTCTGGTACTGCTTGACCAGCGCGTTCTTCGGCTGGGTGAGGATGGTGACCAGATCGTCCTCGGTGAGATCGTCGAGCGTGGCGATCATCGGCAGGCGGCCGACGAACTCAGGGATCATGCCGAACTTGATCAAGTCGGTGGGCTCGATCAGCTGGAGCATCTCGCCGACGCCGCGATTGTCCTTCGGCTGTACGTGCGCGCCGAATCCCAGCCCCTTCTCTCCCGCGCGCCGCTTGATGATGTTCTCGATGCCGTAGAAGGCGCCGCCGCAGATGAAGAGGATGTTCGAGGTGTCGACCTGGATGTACTCTTGCTGGTTGTACTTCTTGCCTCCCCGCGGAGTGACGTTGGCGCGGGTACCCTCGATGATCTTGAGCAGCGCCTGCTGCACTCCCTCGCCGCCGACGTCGCGGGTGGGGCTGGGCGTGTCGCCCTTGCGCGCGATCTTGTCGATCTCGTCGATGTAGACGATGCCGCGCGCCGCCTTCTCCACGTCGTAGTCGGCCGCGTGCAGCAGGTTCTGGATGATGTTCTCGACGTCCTCGCCGACGTAGCCAGCCTCGGTCAGCGAGGTGGCGTCGGCGATGGTGAAGGGAACGTTGAGGAACCGGGCCAGCGACTGCGCCAGCAGCGTCTTGCCGGAGCCCGTGGGTCCGAGAAGAAGGATGTTCGATTTCTGCAGTTCGACGTCCGAGTCGCCCTGCTGCCGCGCGGCCTGCATCCCGGGGCGCTGGCGGGCCGGCTTCTTCGAATAGATGCGCTTGTAGTGGTTGTACACGGCGACGGCGAGGATCTTCTTGGCCCGCTCCTGGCCGACCACGTAGTCGTCGAGGAACGTCTTGATCTCCATCGGCGCAGGCAGCGCGACGGCGGGCCGGTTCTCTTCCCGCTCGCTCTCCTCGGCGATGATGTCGTTGCAGAGCTTGATGCACTCGTCGCAGATATAGACGGTAGGACCGGCGATGAGCTTGCGGACTTCCCTCTGCCCCTTCCCGCAGAAAGAGCAAGAGAGATTGCCGTGGTGATGGCTGTCCTTCCGGCTCATGTCACCTCCTGTCCACGGAGTCTACGCAAGGGTCTGCCGGCCGGGCAACCATGTCCGCCCACAGTACGTAGAGAAATTTATAGAGGGTGGGTCCCCCGCGCCAGAATCCCCTCGCAGCGCACACGAATTTACTGCCTGGGCACTGTGCTGCCGCTGGCTCCCCTGGCCTCGACCGATCGCCCGGCGCGTCGGGTTGCGACCCATGCCGGCGGGCGTCAACATCCGGCTGGTGAAGCGACGGCCACTGGCAGCAGACGCTCGATTTCCTGGGGGAGACGATCGAGCGTTGGGCGCCGGACGTCCCCTCGACCTCCAGCCGCCCCCTGCGACCGCTTGAGCGACACTTTTGCCCTGCTGCTCGAGTATGACGGCGCCGCGTTCCGCGGCTGGCAGAAGCAGCCTGGCATGGCGACGGTGCAGGGCACGCTCGAGAGCGCGTTGCGGGCGCTGCTCGGCAAGCGGCATGCCGTGCACGGCGCCTCCCGGACCGACGCCGGTGTGCACGCGCTCGGGCAGGTGGCATCGCTGCGCAGCGGCCGCGCACCAGTGTTCGATCAGCTGCCGCTTCCTCCGGCCCTGCGGCTCCGGCGCTGGGAGAAGGCGGATCCATCCTTCCACGCGCGCGGCAGCTCCGTGGGAAAGAGATATCGCTACGATTTCCGTCGCTTCGTGCCGACGGCGCCCGACTGGGATCGGGCGCGCGCGGCGCTGCGGGCAATCGATGGGCTCCCACATCTTTCCGGGCTCTCCTCGCCGTCGAAGGACCGCAAGCCCGCGCCGCCGCTCACGTCCTGGGAGCTGACGGACGATGGAGTGCTGGAGGTCAGCGCAAGGGCATTCCGCAGACATGAGGTAAGGAACCTGGCCGGGCACCTCGCGGCGGTCGCTCTGGGACTGGCCACGCCGGAGTCGTTGCGCGAGCTGGCGCTGCGGACGCGGCCGTGGATGGGAGCGAGAGCGCCGGCCCATGGGCTCACGCTGGTGGAGGTCCTCTACCCGCCGGAGCTCGATCCCTTCCGGTAGGAAAGAGCGCCGCCATGTCAACGGCGCAACGGGACCAGGCCGGCCGCTTCGTTGAGGCGCCCCGACCGGAACGGCTCCAGATCGATGGTGACGAACTTGAACCCCGCCGCCTTGAGTGCGGCGACGGCTTGCGCGCGCACGCGCAGGAGCCGGTCGAAGTCCGCCTCGCCGGCCTCGATGCGCGCGATCTCGCCGTGATAGCGGACGCGGAACTCGCGCAGACCGAGCGCGCGCAACTGCATCTCGCTCTCGGCCAACTGCGCGAGCCGTTCCGGCGTCACCTCCGTGCCGTACGGGATTCGCGAAGAGAGGCAGGGCTGCTGCGGCTTGTCCCAGGTGGGCAGCCCCAGCTCCCGGCTCAGATCACGGATCTCCGTCTTGGTCAGCCCGGCCTCCGCAAGCGGCTGGATCACCTCGTGTTCCGATGCGGCCTGCAGCCCGGGGCGGTAGTCGGCGAGCTCGTCGGCGTTCGTCCCTGACACCACCGCCGCGAGCGCGAGCGCGCGTGCCTCGGCGGTGGCGAGTGTGTACAGCTCGGTCTTGCAGAAGTAGCACCGGTTCACGGGATTGGCCGCATACCGCGGGTCCTCCAGCTCCGCCGAAGGCTTCTCGATGTGGCGCGCGCCGAGTTGGCGCGCGACGAAGCGGGCTCCTTCGATCTCGTCGGGGGCCACGGCCGGCGACAGCGCGGTGAAGGCGATCGCCCGCTCTCCCAGCGCATCGACCGCCAGCGCGAGCAACAGGGCCGAGTCCACGCCGCCGGAGTATGCGACGAGCACGCTGCCGAGCGATCGTAGCCGCGCGACGACCTGGTCACGCTTCTGGTGCAGCGTCCTCATCACGGACCGCTACATAGCCGGGAACCGGCTCCCGGTCATCCGAACCACGAACTTTTTTCGTGACAGAGCGCGCGTGCATGGTACGTGGCCTCGCAAGAGGTGATCGATGCGGACACTGATCAAGGTTCTCGTTCTTGCAATGGCCATCGCATTCGAGGCGACCGCACAGGCCCGGCGCACGACCGACATCACGCCGGCGCCGAGCGGCCGCTACAGCCTGCTCGGTGGGGAAACCGTCCCGACGGGCATGAACGTCGTCAGCGGCGAGTTCGGATGGCCCAGCGTGAGCTTCGGCATCACGCACGGCTATCGCCGTGACACCGACATCGGGGCAAGGTTCGACTTGCTCTTCGGAGTGGAAGGAGTCTCCAACAATAGCCAGTTCGGCATTGGATTCCGCGCGCCGCTCCGGATGGTCGCGCTGCGCAACGACCGCATCTCGGTGCTCCTGCATTTCGATCCGGGGATCAAGCTGTTCACCACCAGCCCGGCCTTGTTCGGGTTCTCGTTCCCGGTCGGCGCCGTCATCGGCTACGCCGCCACCCGCGACGTCACGGTGGCCTTCGGAATCGACCTGCCGATGACCCTCTACGTGACGCCCAGCCCGGTCAGGTTCGTCATCTCTCCGATGTTCGGGCCGGCGGTGGAGTTCCACGTCGACCCGCGGCTCGCGGTCGGCCTCAACACGCGGTTCGGACCCGTCATCTACAGCACCGGCGGAAGCGACTTCGGCTTCGTGACACAGCTGATGCTGGCCTACCGGATGTAACGTTACCGCTTGCGCTTTCCGCCCGCGACCATGCGCGGGCGGTCTGCGCGCGCGGTCCGTGCGGAGATGTGCCTGCGGGAGGGCGCCGCGCGCTTGGCCTTCTCCGGCCGCGATGGCTTGCGCGCGGGCATCTTCAGGACCTTCTTTCCTGCCTTCGGCGGCCGCGAGACGGGGGCGCGCGCCTGGACCTTCGGGCGCCCCTTCATTGCGGCAACCGACGGATCGAGCAGCCGCTGCGCGACGAGCTGGCCGAGGATGTGCTCCACCGCCTCGTCGATGCCGTGCTTGCTCGTGTCGACCACCACCTCGGGGTGCGCGGGCGGCTCGTAGGGCTCGGTGATGCCGGGAAGGGTCTTCAGCTCGCCGGCCAGTGCCCGCTTGTATCTTCCCGTCCGGTCGCGCTGGATGAGCGTCTCGGTCGGGCATTCGACGAAGACCTCCGCGAATCGCCCGATCTGCCGGCGGGCGTCATCGCGCGCCTCGCGATAAGGGCTCTCGATCGCCGACTGGATGATGATCCCGCCGCCCCGGGTCACGAGCTTGCACACCCACGCCAGCTTGCGCGCTTCGGCATTGCGCTCGTCCTTGGTCGCCGCGCCGCCGATTCCAAGCATCTGCTCCATCTCGGGCCCGTCGAGCACGTCCACGACTTTTCCAAGGCGCCGCAGGCGGTTGGCCAGCCCCTGAGCAAGCGTCGATTTGCCGGAACCGCTCATGCCGGTCAACCAGACGGTGAATCCGCTCGTTCCCATCGTGCCCAGGTTCATGGGGCCGCGTTCTCCTGAAAAAAGTCGGCGCACAATACCGACCTTGCCCTACTCTGGCAAGGAATATGCTCTTTGGATTTCCGGATTTGCGGAGATATTCAGGAAAAAGACGTAATCAAGGGTACTTCTTCTTCCTGGAAATCGCGGCGTGCCGGCTCCCACGTATAGAGCCGGGCCCCGTCTACCTGGCCGCTCCGCACCGAAACCACCAGGTACCGCACGCCCGGCCAGAGGGGCTCCCTGCCGCCACCCAAGGCCATGTTCCTGTCCTCGCTGGAGAAATAGGCACCGACGTCGGGATGGGAGTGCACGATGCCCCAGAGGCGGCCGCCCGCCCGCTCGGTCGCATCCAGGGTGGCGAGCAGCGCCTTCGGGTCCATCACGTACCCGTCCCGCTGCGTCCGCGCGCTGGTCGCCGCTCCTTGGGGCGTACCGGCGACGTTCGCGATGGGCTCGAACCGCAGCGCGCCCGATGCGTCCGCAAGCAGGAGCCCACAGCACTCGGCCGGATAGGTGGAGCGGGCGTGCCCCGCGATGTGGCGGAGGATGTCGTCCGGGATCATGGCGGCGAAATGTAACGGTCAGCGCGATCGGGAAACAGGGTCACGACCACGCCGCGCTCGCCGCATCCGGCGAGCTCGAGCGCGATCTGCAGCGCGCCAGCCGCCGCCGCGCCCGCGCTGTGGCCCGCGAGGAGCCCCTCGTCGCGGATGAGCCGCTCGGCCATGTCCCAGCCAAGGTCCGTCGCGATGCTGAGCTTGCGGTCGAGCTCGGACTCCTTGTAGATGCGCGGGATGATGCTCGAGGGCATGTGCTTGAGGCCCTCCAGGCCGTGCAATGCCTCGGCGGGCTCCACGGCGATCACCTTCACGGCGCCGTTGCGCGCCTTGAGCCCTCGCCCCGTACCCATGATGGTGCCGCCGGTGCCGATGCCGATCACGGCGTGGGTGACGCGGCCTTCGGTCTGGTCCCAGATCTCGCGCGCGGTGCCGAGCTCGTGCGCCCGCGGATTCGCCTCGTTCGAGTACTGATCGATGTAGAACCACTTGTCCGGCTCGTCCTCCACCAGCTTGCGGGCGAGCCGGATGGCTCCGTCGGACTGCTCCAGGGCGTCGCTGAAGATGATCCGTGCACCGAAGTGCCGCGCGATCCGCCTACGCGCCTCGCTCACGTTGCCCGGCATCACCAGCGCCACGGGGATGTGGAGCGCGGCGCCGATCCAGGCGTAGGCGATCCCGGTGTTGCCGCTGGTCGAATCGAGCAGCGTCCTCCCGCGCAAGATCGGGACCGCTTCCTCGACCATGCGCAGCGCGGCGCGATCCTTCACGCTTCCGCCGGGGTTGAACCACTCCAGCTTGGCGTGGATCTCCACACCGGCCGGCTCCAGCGAGCGCAGGCGGACCATGGGTGTGTTCCCGACCGCCTGCGTGAGCGAATCGAGGATCACTTCGCAAGCACCTCGCGGATCGCATCGAGCGCCGCCATCACGCCTGCTACCGCCTCTCCCTCCTCGCCAGCGCCCCGAACGTCGATTCTCTTTTCTACGGGCCCGGTCAAATCGGTCCAGGGAGCGAGGCGGCGCAGCTCCTCGTGCCAGCCTGGATCATCGACGACGACCCGGCCGCAGCCGCTCGCCGCGAGATACCGGGCGGCCCAGAGAGCGGCGCGCCCGCGTCCCTGCACGTGGAACGAGGCCGCGCGGACCTTGTCTTGATCGAATCCGTCCAGCAGCAGGTGCCGCGAGTAGCGCTCTTGCTGTTCGGCCGTCAGCATCCGCCGGCGATCGCCGGCACGATGGTGAGCCGGTCGCCTTCCCGGAGCTCTGTCCCGAGCCCCTTTCCGTGGCGCACGTCCTCGTCGTTGCGGAACAGGTTCACGTACCGGCGCAGGGCGCCCTTGTCGTCGAGCAGTTTGTCCTTGATCCCTGGGTATTTGCGGGCGAGCTCCTCGAGCGCCGCCTGGACGGTCGTCGCGTTCTCGACGGCGACTTCGCCCTGGTTGGCGGTGAGCGGGCGCAGGGGGGCGGGGATCTTCACGGTCACGGGCATGGTCTCAGCTCCTTGGTTCGTAAGGATGCCGCCCTGGCGCAGGCGGCGCACGCGGGATCGCGCTTCAGCGAGAGAGGACGGTGCCTGCCGGTGCGCGCGTCCCAGCGGTGGAGCACGCCTGCATCGGGCTGGCCGCGCACGACAGCGAGGGCCGCGCGCGCCATGGAAGCGCCGACCAGGCCGCAGAGCGGCGCGAGCACGCCGGCGTCCGCGCAGGTGGGCGCGACGTCCGGAGGGCCTTCGAACAGGCAACGCAGGCAGGCGGTACGGCCGGGAAGGACCGTGACGAGCTGCCCGAACCAGCCGAGCGCCGCCCCGTGCACCAGCGGAATGCCACGGCGAAGCGCTTCATCGTTGGCGAGCAAGCGAGTCTCGAAGTCATCGGTGCCATCGAGGAGGACGTCCGCGTCACGGAGCAGCTCGTTTGCGGTCGCCTCGTCGAAGCGCTCGACGCGCGCCTCCGCGCCCGTGCGCCCGGCAGCGATCTCGGCCTTCGCCGCGCCGATGTCTGCCTCGCCATAGAGGATCTGGCGCGCGAGATTCGACCGCTCGATGCGGTCCGGGTCCACGATGATCAGCCTGAGGCCGGCCTTCTCTTCCGCGAGGGCTAGGGCGGCGGGACACCCGAGTCCGCCGGCGCCGAGGAGGACCGCCGTCTTCATGGCGACACGTCCAGGGTGAATTCGCGCTCGCCTGGCCCGCTGACGATCGCGACTCCGCCATGTTCGTGGGCCCAGGCGGCAGCCGCCGCGCCCGCGTGGCCGGCGAGCAGTCCGAGCTCGCGCGCGACGCGGGCCCTCGCCGCGGCCGCGTCCGCCCGGGTCACCGCGACGCGCTCGATCTCCGACGGCAGATCCGCGGACCGCGGCAGATCGGGCAGCTCCTCCCCGGCCGCCACCAACGTCACCCCCCGCACAGCCGGCCAACGCTGGCGAAGGGCGCTCACGATCCCGAGCAGCGCCGCTCCGTCACCGGCCGGGCAAACGACGAACAGGGGCGGCGCCAAGAGCTGCGCGACCAGCTCCGCTCCCACCGTCCGGGCGAAGACGGCGGGGTCGGGCTTCCAAGGCTCGCCCCGGGGCTTGATCCGCGTTCCCCAGAGGCGGAGCGCCTCGCGCATCTCGTGCGTGACGACCCCGCGGAGCGCGAGCTCCCCGCCATGGCGCGCAAACGAGAGCGCCTGGTTTCCGGTCAGCTCGGCCCCGTCGGCCGGCGGCGGAGCGCGATCGGAAACCGCGCCCCGCGGCCGGAAGAGCTCGAGCTTGAGGACCGCGTTGCCCCAGCGCAGAAGTGGCGTCATCTGGCGTTCCTCGGTGCGGCCGGGCAGGATAGCAGCGATGACGCGCTGGGCAACCCTGCTCGCCCTGCTCGCCGCGCCCTGCCGCGAGGAAGCGCCGCCGCCGCCGGCGGCCGGGTCGTGCCTCGACCGGCAGCTTGCAGCGAAGGGATTGAATCCGTTCGGAGATCCCCCGGGGACCATGTACGCGGGCGGGACCCCGCTGTTCGACGAGAAGAGCGGCCAATCGACACCGCGCGAGCAATACATCTTCAGCCGTCATCCGGAGATCGCGCGCGCCTGCGGGGTCGACGCGGGCCCTTGATTGCCGGTCGCCCGAGCGCGCTGCTATCGTCGCGCGCCCATGGCGGAGACCGGAGCACTGGCCGCGCGCCGAGGGCTGTTCGCGGGGCCTTTCGAGCGTACCGAGAGGTCGCGCCTGTTCCGGGAGGATCGTTTTCTCACCCGCGCCCGCGCGCTGTTCTACGCGCGCCTGGCGTTCCTCGTGCTCGGGCTCGGCGTCATCGGCGTGCCGTCGTGGTCGGCGGCCTTTGGCGTGGGCGGCCCGAAAGCGCTCGCCGTCTACCTGGTGATGGTGGCGTACAGCGCGGCGAACTACGTCTTCCTCCCGCGAAAGACCGTCGGGAAGGCGCTCACCTTCGCGACCCTCTGTGCCGACCTCTGCGTCCTGGTCTGGCTGGTGAGCATGACCGGCGGGCTGCGCAGCCCGCTGCTCGCGGCGCAGCTCCTCTTCACCATCCTCTTCGTGGTGCTGTTTCCCACGCCCTTTTCCGTCGTCCCGCCGCTGCTCACGTTTCCGGTGGTGGCAAAGCTCGACCAGGTCCTCGGCGGGCATGCGGCGGTCCAGGTCGATCTGTTCATCCTGCTCTGGTACTCGGCGATCAACTGCATCCTCGTCTACGTGATGGTCTATCTGAACGAGCGCGACCGTCTGAAGCACCGCGAGCTGCAGAAGCTGTCTTCCGCGCTGCGCGACATGGCCATCGTCGACGAGCGGAACCGGCTGGCCCGCGAGATCCACGACGGGCTCGGGGGCGTGCTCTCCTCGGTGGTGATCCAGAGCGAGTACCTGCTGAACATGATCGACGGCTCGGAAGTCCGGGCGCGGCTCTCCGGCAACTCCGAGGCGCGCGCGGCCATCCTGCCCACCATCCGCAAGGAGCTCTGCGACCTGCACCAGGCGGCGGAGGACTCGATCGAGGAGCTGCGCCGCAGCCTGCGCATGATGAAGGAGGACTTCGATCTGATCGGCACCCTCTCCGATTACTGCAGGCTCGCCTCCGCCCGGCACCGGCTGGAGGTGCGCTTCGGACGCAGCGGCCGCGAGCGCTCCGTCGGTCCGGAGAGCGCTCTCGCCCTTTTTCGCGTGCTCCAGGAGGCGATCACGAACGTCGCCAAGCACTGCGCGAAGGGGACCATGGTGGAAGTGACGCTGGCATTCGAGCCGCAGCGGGCCATGCTGCGCATCCAGGACCGGGGGAGGGGTTTCGCCCTGCCCTCCGATCCCGAGGCGCTCTCGCGCGAGGGGCACTACGGGCTGGCGAACATGCACGAGCGGGCGAAAAAGGTATCGGGCGAGTTCCGGATGACGTCCGCTCCCGGAAAAGGTACCTGCATCGAGTTCGCAGTCAACGCCGGAGAGGAGCTGGAGCGATGAGCGCAGCGCCCGCCGCAGGGAAGATCGAGGTCGTGGTCTGCGAGGATCAACCGCAGATCCTCAAGACCCAGGTGAAGATCCTGCAGGAGTCGCCGGAGATCCAGGTGGTCGGCACCGCGTTGTCGGGAGAAGGGGTGCTGGAGCTGCTGGAGAAACGGCAACCCCACGTGCTGCTGCAGGACCTCGGATTGCCGCGGATGAGCGGCATCGAAGTCACGCGGCAGGTGAAGCGGAAGTGGCCGGCGGTGGAGGTGCTGATCTTTACCATCTTCGACGAGGAGGAGAAGGTGCTCGACGCGGTCAAGGCCGGCGCCTCCGGATACCTCCTCAAGGGCGCCAGCTCGGAGAAGATCATAGACGCGATCCGCGAGGTGAACGCGGGCGGGAGCGTGATCCAGCCCAACCTCGCCCGCCGGCTGCTGCGGCACTTCCACGTGGCCGAGACTGAGGGGAGACCCGCGCGCGCGGATCGGGAAGAGCTTCCCACGAGGCCGCTGACCGAGCGCGAGGTGGAGATCCTGCGGCTGATCGCAAAGGGGCTCTCGAACAACGAGGCGGCTGGCGTGCTTGGGCTGTCGCGAGCGACGGTGCGGACGCACCTCGAGCACATCTACGACAAGCTGGAGGTCACCAACCGGGTGGAGGCGGTGACGGAAGGCCTGCGCAAGGGGCTGATAGAGGTCTGAAACGTCACATGATCTGTACAGCCTCAAGACAATAGCCGCAGACCCGCGCCTTCGGCGCGGGAGCGGCTAGCGCAGCCGCACGATCTCGTTCGTCTCGAACAGTCCCGCGGGATCCAGATCCGCCTCCTCGAGCGCCTCCGGCGGATACCCGATGTCGCAGAGCCAAACCTCGCCGGTGAACTGCCAGGCGAGAGATGCAAGCAGGCCGGCGCAGGGCAATCCGAGCGCGAGCGTGACGCGCGCCTTCAACGTGGGCTGCAGCGGCTCTCCCGTGTCGGGCTCGAGTCCGCTCGGGCATTCGAGCGAGAGCGCATCGGCGCGCACCTCGTTCGACAGCCGGATCAGCCCGGCCAGCGGCTCCCGAGGGGCGCCATCGAGCCCCACCCCGACGAGCCCGTCGACGACGAGCGCCGCATCCGCGACCGCCGTGCGGACCGCCGGGGACCGGGGCTGCAGCAATGGCAGGCGCAGCGCCTCGCACACGGCGGCAGCGCGTGCGGTCTCCGGGCGCATGTCGCGCTCGCCGCCCACCAGCACGGCGGAGCACTTCGAGCCGAACCCGTGCAGGATGCGCAGCGCGTGCAGCGCGACGCATCCCTTCACGCCGTTGCCCGCCAGCACTACCACGGAAGCACCCGCCACCTGATTGTCGAGCAGCTTGCGCGAAAGCGCTGCCGCCGCGCGCGAGGCGGCCTCGGTCATCTGGTCACGCGTGACCCCGTAGGAGACGGACGCTTGCTCGACGGAGGCGAGGATCTCGGTGCTGATCGGCGGAAGATCGAGCGGCCCCGGCATGCGTCCGACTTTGCCATGCCGGCACCAAGGAGGCGAGCAGGCCCTCGGGAAACGGCGGCTTGCCCGGCCCGTGACCCCCATGTTATTCGCGCAACCCTCATGTTCGCATTCGTCGTCACCATTCACGTCGTCGTCAGCGTCTTCCTCATCTTCGTCATCCTGCTCCAGCCCGGGAAAGGCGACGCGATGGCCGCGTTCGCGGGCGGAGGCGGATCGGCGAATACCGTCTTCGGCGGACGCGGCTCGGTGACGTTCCTCAGCAAGGTGACGACGGTCTGCGCGATCATCTTCATGGTGACCTCCTTGACGCTGGCCTGGCGGTCGTCCCACAGCGACTCCGTGCTCCGCGCCCGGCGCAACATCGCGGCGCAGGACGCGGAGAAGAAGAAGTCGGACGACAAGGGCTCCACGCAGCCCAAAGTCCCGACCGGACAGACGGCGCCCGCGCCCGCCACAGGCGGTGCCGCGGTGCCGGCGCAGAACACGAAGATGCCGCCCGCGAATCCGGCGGCTCCGTCGAAGAAGTAGCCTTGAAGAATCCCCGGAGCGGTGCTAGGAAGCCGCTCCCTGCTTCGCCCAGGTGGTGGAACTGGTAGACACACCGTCTTGAGGGGGCGGCGCCGTAAGGCGTGCGAGTTCGAATCTCGCCCTGGGCACCAAGTGTCGATTCCTAGGGTAGAAAAGGGCCGCTCCTGGGGTGCGGGACGCGGCCCTTTGTTTGTCGGCCGGCCGCACCGAGAAGCACTCCCTCAAGGTGCACGAGGATCCGCTGTTCGGGACGCTCAAGAACGTCAAAACGAAGAAGCAGCAGGAGTTCGGCAAGGTAACGAAGCTCAACTCCATCGAGGACACGCTGAAGGTGATGACCTACTGGGAAGCGCTCCCGATGAAGCGCAACGGCGACGACGTGGGAGTCGTCGGTGGGCACGCCTGGAAGGCGAGCGTCCTGGGCATGCACCTCGCGACCCCCTGGCACTTCGAGGAGATCCTCCGGTTCGCGGATCCGGCCGAGCCGAAGAGCCGGATCATCGTCCCGGGCGATCCGTTGTGGCGGGAGGTGTGGCGCGAGGTCGATCCCGAGACGGCCGCCGTGGTCACTGTGCAGGGCAAGCGCGAGCAGACCACGCGGTTCAAGATCACCGAGCAGGGCCTCTTCCACGCCCGGCGCCTGCGCGAGCACGGCAAGCTCGGGGACCCCGAGCACTTCCGCAAGGAGTTGAACGAGGCGTGCCGGGTGCTCGGTATCCCGCGCATCTACCTGGGCCGCTTCCGGCATACGCACCTGACGCTCGCCACGGACCAGGGCGTGGACGCGGAGGTCGTTGAGGAGAGCGCGCACCACAAAAGCAAGGCGATGACCGAAATCTACACGGAGACGGCGGTGCCAAAGAGGGTGCCGACGGCGATCTGACCGACCGTCACTTGGGCTCGACGCCGAGAGCCCTCGCCCTACAGCCCCAGCCCAGCCCGCGCGTCGTCGAGCCGGGCCCGCTGCTCCTGTACGTCGCAGGGCGTGGAACCGGGCTCTTCGTCGCCCTCGCCGCGCTGTGGGCCACCCGGGGGAATTACCTCCCGAGGACTACGCCCCAGCACTCCCGGCCGGCGGGGTTTCCTCTGACGGGAGAGTTCTACGCGGACATCTTCAAGGCGGAGCCGTGATTCGACTTCACCGGGCACTGGAACGAAGCGCACGACGCGCTGGTGTTCAACACGCCTGTCAAGGTCGCCTCGATCCGCGCCTGTTGCTCCGGCTCTCCCGGC
>Ga0209237_1001325_pt1 | contig 14666 bp, 12 predicted proteins | sample GraSoi013_1_40cm_2_FD_185820 | JGI IMG/M metagenome (GOLD analysis project Ga0209237, IMG submission 185820) | Grasslands soil microbial communities from the Angelo Coastal Reserve, California, USA - Sample 10_02_2013_1_40cm (SPAdes) (version 2) | ecosystem: Environmental > Terrestrial > Soil >... | reverse complement strand
GAGCTCAACGGATTGACGCCGGCGCCGCCGGTCGCAATCGGCGTGTAGCTCGTGGATACGATCGGGATCTGGTCGCCGACGGCAAACGACAGCTTCATCCCTTCGGCGCCGCGCAGCTGCGGCTTGGCCACGACCTTCGTGCGCGAGTCCGATTCCAGGAATCGGACGAGCGCGGTCGGTATCGCGAGGTAGAAGTCCGCGGTGCTCACGCCGCGTGTGATCGTATTCAGGTTGAATGGTGGTGGAGGCTTCAGAGCGCCAGGGCCCGTCGACGTACCAGTGTTGGTGGTGGTGGTGCCGCCTGTGGTGCCGGTCCCGCCGGTGGTCCCGGTCGTGGTCCCGGTTGGAGACACTTCGGGCGAGAAGACCGCGCCAAGCACAGGATTGTACTCCGACAGGTTGATGCCGTAGGTCTTGAGCCGCGTCCGATCGACCTCGAGAATCTCGACGTCGACGACGATCTCTGCGCGCGGCTTGTCGTTCTGCTCAATGATCCTTTCGAGAATCTGCACGACGGCGGCGGTCGCGCGTACCGTCAACGTGTTGGTCGTCTTGTTGACCGCAATCGCCGGCTGCACCGCGATGCCGGGCAGGCGGATGATGACGCTGAGGAGCTGGGAGATTTCCGTCGGATCGGCGTTCGACAGGTAGAACGTCCGCACCACCTGCTCGTCGTATTGCGCGTGCTTGGGCGGCGTGTCCTGGAAGACAAAGATCGAGCGGTCGCTCACCACCTTGTACGACAGCTGGTTCATCGTCATGATCTGGTTGAGCGCCTGCTCCAGCGTGACGCCGTCCAGCTGAACGGTGATCGGCCGATCCTGCACTTCGCGGTCGTACGTGACGTTGATGCCGGTCTGACTGCCGATGAACGCGAGCACGTCTTTCAGGCTGGCGTTGGTGAAGCGCAGGCCGGTCAGCACTTCGTTCGGGTTGATGAGGGCCGGCGGCGCCGACGCGGCGCGCGCGCGCTCGCGCATTTGCTGGATGGCCGGCGTCGGACGCGTCGCTTCGATGCGCTCGCGGATGGTGCGATCGAGCGCCGCGATCTTCGCGGTCGCCAGCCGATTGCTCGGGTCGTACTCGCTCGCGGCACGATATTCGCCGAGCGCGGCCTCGAGCTGATCCTTCTGCTCGAACTCGCGCGCCTTCTCGAGGTGCGCGCGCGACGCCGCCTGCATCGCGCGCTCGAGCGCGATTCGGTAATTCGCATTGTCGGGCGCGGCCTGTGCGGCGCGGCGGTACGCAGCCACGGCTTCGTCCAGATTGCCCGCGCGCGCGGCGTTCTCGCCCTGCCGGAAGGCCTTCCCCGCGGCGCAGCCTCCCACGACCAGCGCCAGTGCGAACACCACGCCGAGCTGCTTCAGCCGTGTCGTCATAATCTGCAATCTGCGATCAATCTGAAATCTGCAATCTGAAATCTGCAATCTCAGGATCCAGTGAGCCGAATCGTTTGACGGCCGCGGCCATCGAGATACGCCATCTCAATGGATTCCACGCCGATCTTCAAGATGCGATACCGTCCAAAGACGACCTGCCCTTCCGCGGCGGAAACGGGCGGGCCGAGTCCATCGGTCAACACCGCGATCTTCGCCTTGCCCGCACCCGGATCGGCGAACCCGATGAACTTCAGCGTGATCGGCGGCACGGGCGGCGGCGGCGGCGGACCCGTAGGCACGGGCGCGACCGGCGCCGCTTCCACCGGCTTGGTCGCCGATGGCGGCGGCGGGGGCGGCGCTTTCGGTTTGAACCGGAACAGATTGCGATCCGCCGGACCCGGCTTCGGCCGCTCCGCCTCGAGCGCCTCGAGATGGACGTCCGGCGCAGAGGGCGTGCCCGGCGGATTCGCCGCCTTCGCGTTCGTGCCCGATGTGCCGGCGGTTGCCGGCGACGCCGCTCTTCTCTGGTTAGACGCCGCGGCCGGCGTCGCAGACGTGCGGGGCCACGCCTGATACACCACCAGCGCGAGCACAATGGCCAGCGCGGCAAGCAGCAGCTGGCGCCGGCGCTCAGTTTCCATGGGCGCCAAGACGATAGTAGGTGGACAGCTCGAGCGTGAACATGAGCGGCTTGCTCACATCGGTCTGCCCGATGGTCACGTGATCGATGATGACGAATTCGGGCGCGCTCTCCAGCTCGTAGAGGAACTGCCGGAAGCTTTCGTACTCTCCCTGGAGCACGATGCGAATCTGCAGGCGTCCGAGTCGCGCGTTCTTCTGGATGTTCGAGTCAGGCTCGTACCGGGCCTGCTCGTACTTCACGTTCGACTTGCGCGCGAGCCTGGGCAGCGCGGCGTACGTGAGCCGGCGCGCGGCGCTGAAATCGGCGGGCAGCACTTCGTCGTAGAACGTCGACAGCTCCTGTTCCGCGCGGCTCTTGCCGGTCACGAGGGCGCGCGCGGCGTTGTCATCCGCCTCGGCGGCTTTCACCGCTTCGGCCGCCGCGGCCGCGCGATCCACGGCCGTCGCCGACTTGACGCCGAGGGGATATACGACGAGCGCGTACACGCCGACGTTGATCGCGATGGCGAGGAGCAACGGAATGACCAGCGCCCGCTTTTCGACGAGGATGCGCTTCCAGAGCGTCATCGCCTGGCCGCTCCCGTGCGTCGCGTCGCCGGCGGCGTCGTGCCCGATGGGGTGTAAATCATTTCGATCGTCGTTTCCAGCAGACCTTGGTCGTTGAGATGCTCGTCGATGCGACGGCCGAGCTCGGCGAACGCGCCCGTCGCCTCGAGGTTCTCCATGAACTTATCGACGTCGTCGCTCGAGCGCGCGACGACGTTGACCGTCAAGATGTCGCCGTGGTCGGTGTCCACGCGCGACCGGATCGCCGTGATGCGCACGTCGTCGGGCAGCGTGGCTTCGAAACGATTGAACAGGTCGGTCCACGAGAAGGTCCGGCGGTCGATGAGCTCGTTCGCCAGGCGCGCTTCGGCGGAGGCGAAGTCAATCTGCCGCGGATCCACGGTCGCGCGCAGCCGTGCGGCCTGCTGGTGAAGATCCGCCGCGCGCGTTTCGTCGCGCGCCGCTCGCGTCGCAAGCTCTGTGTCGCTGCGCGAGTAGCGGAGCACCCGGGTGACGTTGAAGATCGTCGCGCCGACGACCGCCAGCGCGACCAGCAGGAGCCAGAAATGCACGGCGCGCTCGTTGTAGAACGGCCGGGTCGAGAGGTTCGTCCGAATCACACGTTCACCACATCCCGTTGGTCGCGCAGGAGCAGGCCGACCAGAGGCGCGAGCGTATCGAGCAAGGGCGGCGCCGCCGTGATGCGATCGGTCAGCGCCGCGGCCCCTCGCGGATCGACGGTCTCGACCGCCGTGGCGAGCCGCTCCTGAAGGTTGCGCCGGAACTCGTCGATGTCGCCCTCATGGCGCACGCCCGCGCTCGACGCGCCCGCGAGCACCACGCGCGCGAACCCCGCGCCTTTCAAACGGTCTTCGTAGTACATCGCCGTCTGGTGCACGAGATCGGCGAGCGTGCCGTCGGCATCGGCGATGCGATTGCGGAAGAAGATCGGGTACGGCCCGCGCAAGATGGCGATCGACGCGTAATCGGCGGCGACGTTCACGAGCAGCCAATCGGCTTCGGGCGCCTTCGCGCTCGCCAGCACGGCGTTGACGACGTTGAACGTCGCGAGATCGACGATGCCGGCGTGCGCGCCAGCCTCGGCGCACAACTGCTCGTACTCTTCGATGACGCTGCGGCGCGCGAGCGAGACGATGAATTCCTGTCCGTCGCCCGCGGACAGCCCGGGCACGTAGGTGACCTGCGCCTCCTCAATCGGAAACGGCGCCGCCTTGCGGACCTGCCACCGGACGAGCTGATCGAGATCCTTCTGGCGCGGCGGCACTTTCTCGAACTTCACAAGGGATACCTTCGCGACGACGTCCGGGACGACGAGCCCGATGCGTTTGGGACGTCCCGTACGTTCCAGCACGCGACCGAGCGCCGCGACGACCGTCGCGCGGTCATGCGTGTTGGTCGCCGTCAGCGAGGGCACGAGCGCCGCGTCGGGAATCGTTTCGGTCGCATGTGCGGCGATGACCGGCTGCTGGCCGTGCCATTCGAGGCTCGCGGCTGAAACGCGTCCAGTGGCGATTTCGACGGCGACGCTCGGGGTCGAGGCTTCGCGAAGTGAAGTCAGGCGGCTCATTCGACGAATGTCACCTTGTTAATCTCTTTGAGCGTGGTGATGCCCGCCATCACCTGCTCGACGGCGGACTCGCGGAGGAAGCGCATTCCCTCTTCTCTCGCCGCCTTCTTGATCTCGGACGTGGGGCGCTTTTCGAGAATCATCTCGCGGATGTGATCGCTCAGATCGAGCAGCTCGCAGATCGCGGTCCGGCCTTTGTAGCCGGTGCCGCCGCATTCGATGCAGCCGATCCCTTCGTAGAAGGTGTGGGTGTGCTCGAGCGAGGGATCGAGGCCCGATTCTTCGAGGAGCGCGCGCGTCACTTTCGCCGGGCGCTTGCAATGATGGCAGATGTTGCGCACGAGACGCTGTGCGAGCACGCAGTTCAGCGCGGAGACGAACTGATAGGCCTCGACGCCCATGTTGAGGAAGCGGCCGAGCACGTCGAGCACGTTGTTCGCGTGAACGGTCGTGAACACGAGGTGGCCGGTCAGCGCGGAGTTGATCGCAATCTGCGCCGTCTCGGAGTCGCGAATCTCGCCGACCATGATCTTGTCGGGGTCGTGGCGCAGGATCGAGCGCAGCCCGCGCGCGAACGTCAGCCCTTTCTTCTCGTTGATCGGAATCTGCGTGATGCCTTTGAGCTGGTACTCGACCGGGTCCTCGATGGTGACGATTTTGTCCTCGACCGACTTGATCTCCGACAGCGCCGCGTAGAGCGTCGTCGTCTTGCCGCTGCCCGTCGGACCGGTGACGAGCACCATGCCGTACGGTTCCAGGATGTACTTGCGGAACCGTTTCAGCTCCGACTCGGGGAAGCCGAGGATGTCGAGGCGCAGCTCCGTGAACTGTTCGCTGATCGACTCTTTGTCGAGAATTCGGATGACGGCATCCTCACCGTGGACGCTCGGCATGATCGAGACGCGGAAATCGATCGTCTTGCCCGGCATCCGCAGTTTGAAGCGGCCGTCCTGCGGGACGCGCTTCTCGGCGATGTCGAGCTCCGCCATGACCTTGATGCGCGAGATGATCGAGCTGTGGAACTGCTTCGCAATCGGACGCATGGCCGGCTGCAGCACGCCGTCGATCCGGTACTTCACGTGCACCGCATCGTCCTGCGTCTCGATGTGAATGTCGCTCGCGCGCCGCTGAATGGCGGTGTAGATCGTCGAGTCGACGAGCCGGATGACGGGGCTGATGTCGCTCGTCAGCCGCTCGACGGTGAGGCTGTCGTCGCCGTTTTCCTCTTCCTTGAGGAGCTGCAGATGGAAGCTCTCGGTCGCGTCTTCCAGCACGCGCTGCGAGCTCTCGCTCTTCTTGAGGATCGCCTCGATCTCGGACTTGGGCCCGACGGCCACCTTGATCGGCGTCGACAGCAGCACGCCCAGCTCGTCGATCATCGGCAGATCCGTCGGATCGGAGACGATGATCTCCAGCGCCTTGCCCACCCGGCGGTGCGGCACGAAGCCGTAGCGCAGCATCAGGTCGGCGGGAATCGACCGGAACAGATCCTGATCGATCCGGAACGTGTCCATGTCGATGTAGTCGTGTCCGTAGCGCCTGGCGAGATGCCGCGCCTGTTCGACTTCGGCCTGATGCTCGTCGAGACCAATGACTCTCGCGGCGGCGTCGAGGGCGGCGGGAGGCGACTTCGTGTCGGTCTTGGATGCCATGAGTGATTACGTCAGAACAGAGCTCAACTGGAACAACGGCATGTAGAGCGCGAGCAGCAGTCCCGCGATGACGATGCCCATGATGACGAGGAGGGCCGGCTCGACCAGCGTCACGAACCGATCCATGTTGGTCGAGATCTCCTCGTCGTAAAAGTCCGCAACCGTATTCAGCATGTCCTGCAGCGCGCCGGTCTGTTCGCCTACTTCAGCCATCTTCACGGCGACTTCGGGGAACACGCCGCGCGCCTCGAGCGCCGCCGCGAACGACTCCCCTTCGCGAACGCGGGCGCTGACCACGTCGAGCTGCTTCGCCATGTACTGATTGCCGACCGACTTCGCCGCGATGTCGAGCGCGTTGACGAGCGGCAAGCCGCCGCCCAGCAGCGTCGCGAGCGTCCGGGCCATCTGCGACGTCGCGAACTTCTTCGCGATCTGCCCCAGCATCGGCAGGCCGAGGATGAGGTGATCGAACCGTGCTTGCTGGCCGGGCTGGCGGAGCCACATGACGAACGACACGATGGCGACGGTAATCGTCACGAGGATCAGCACCCACTGCGAACGCAGGAGCGCCGACAGCCGGACGATGATGCGCGTCACGAGCGGCAGCTCAGCGCCGAAGCCCGCGTAGAAATCCGAGAACGCCGGGACGGCAAACAGCACGATGATCGCGACGATGATGAGCGCGAGCGTGACGAGGATCGCGGGGTACACAAGCGCCGAGATCGTTTTGCGCTTCACGGTCGCGATGACCTTCGTGTATTCGACGAAGCGCCTCAGCACCGCGTCGAGATTGCCGCTGCGCTCGCCCGCGAGAAGCGAGGCCGTGTAGACGCGCGGAAACAGATGGCCTTGTGCCGCGAAGGCATCGGACAGCGCTCCCCCCGAGCGCACCTTCTCGTGGACATCGTCGAGCACAGCGCGGAAGACCGGCGACTCAACTCGTCGCTTCAGCAGATCGAGCGACTGGACCAATGGCATGCCCGCTTTCAGCAAGGTTGCCAGCTCTTGGTTGAACACGAGGAATTCACGAGTGGCGACGGCATGGCGCTGCGGCAGGCGCAGCGAGAGACCCGCAACCGCCCCCTTGGGCTGCAGCGACAGGACATACAGACCCTTCTCTTCGAGCTCGTGCCGAAGCCGAGCCTCGTTCTCGGCGATATAGACGCTCTCGACGATTTCTCCGTTTGGCGAGGCGAGCCGGCAGCGAAACTCCATTCTAGCGGGCCGTTTCAGCTGAATGAGTACTACTCACATCGTGCCTCGACCGCGGTTTGCGGCCGCGACCCGGTAGTGATTCGGAACAGAGACGCCACTAGTCAAGCCCCCTTTTCACACGAAACTTGTTGCAATTGTATCAACTTGCGCCGGTCTCCTTGAATCGTTAGACCGTGCCGCGTCGAGAAAGGCTGGGGGCGGACGGCGGCTTTCTACAGACCGGCGAGGCTGAGGATGCGCGACACGTAATTGCGCGTTTCGGCGTAGGGCGGAATAGCGTTGAAGCGCGTCACCGCGCCCTCACCTGCGTTATATGCGGCGAGGGCCAGCGCCACCGACTTGGGAAACCGCTGAAGCAGCGACTTGAGATGTTTGATGCCCGCCTCGATGTTTGATGCGGGATCGTACGGGTCTGCCACGCCGTACTGACGAGCCGTCGCCGGCATCAGCTGCATCAGTCCCATCGCGCCTTTTGGCGATCGCGCGCGCGGATGGTAGGCCGATTCCACCTGAACCAGCGCCCGCACGAGCTTCGCGTTGACGCCTTGTTCCGCCGCCACTTTGTCGATGATCTCGCCGTAGGGCAAGTCCGCCTGAAGGGGGACGCCACCGCTCTCTTGTGTGGAATCCGGCTTTAGCCGGACCTCCTCCGGTTCGGGATACGGCACTTCGTCGGGCGCGATGCGCGCGATGGTCGACGCGTCGCACGCGATTTCACCACCCGAGCGCAGCGTCAGGACCAGCGAATCGCCATCCGCGCGATGGCTTTTCACTGACATTGTGCGGCCCGTCGAAAAAAAGACGAGCTCGGCGCGAGCAGGCGTCGCGCACACAAGGACAACCGTAGCCACCGTAGAGGTGAGGACCGGTTTAATCATGCTCGGGAGTGCCTCATTGTAACAGAGGCCCCCCTGCTCAGTTGCGCTTTATTCTAACTGACGGGCTGAACAAATGCGTGGAAAACGCGTACGCCGAGCTCTCGCGGGTCCTTGCTGTTGGATGCGGGGAGCAACGCCGGGACGAACGTCTTGTCAACGTCGATTCTCAGCTCGACCAGGTCGTCGGTGCCAAACTGTGCAGCCGTGATCGGGATCTTCTTCAGAACCTGCCGCCTCGGCGTCAGCGTGAACTCGTCGACGACCCGATCGCCGACGATGATGCGAACCTGCTGCGGCTCGTTGAAGACGCCGCCCGGGTTGTCGAGGTCGAGATAAAAGATCGCATCCTTCTTCGGGTTCTTGAACGCCAGCGTCGCCGCTTTCTTCGTCCACTGCCATTCGACGAGCGCATTGTGCTCGGCGACTTCGGCGGGATGCCACCCCTCCTTGAACTGCGTGAACACGTTCTCGGTCTGCGGCTGCAACTGCAGGCGCGCGACTTTGTAGGCGCGCTTGCCGACATCTTCGCCGATGAGCGGGACGCGCTTCTGCGTCTGCAGCGAGTAGAGACCCATGTGGATCTCCGCGTCGCCGACGTAGGGGTAGATCGGCACGAACACCGTGCGCGTGTACGCGACCGTCTGATTCGGCTTCCACTCGGTCGTCGGGATCTCCGGATCGTGATCGTCGGCCCACATCAGTTGGCCGTCGGTGTCCACGACGCCGACGAACACGCGATAGGCCTCCTTGAACAGCGGGGCATCGGGCGCCACGACGAACGTGTACGTGATATCGATGGGACTGCCGAGCGCGACTTTATCGTGATGCAACGCGACAGAGGGCGTTGCGACGCCGGGCGCGGGTGCTTCGCCGCGTCGACAGCCGGACGCGCCGGCGATCGCGAGCACGGCCAGTGCACATCTGATCAATTTCATGAGAGCTGCATTATAGACGGTCGATCACCGGCACCGCATGAGCATCAGCTCACCTTCGGGCTCCGAGATTGGGACACACGTCGACGGCGGACAGTCTGCGGCGATGTCCGGACTCTTCAGAAACCACTCATGCGAGTGTGGCTCAGCCGCGTCGAGACTGACGAGGAAGCGCCGCTGCATCCACGCGTGCAGCATCCAGTCGCCGTTCGCCGATGGGCAGATGCCGACCGTTTCGCCCCGCGGGGCGACCGCGGCGAGGCGATCGAGATCGGCGAGCCGCATCGGATCGCGTTCGACGGCTGGAAGCCAGATCGCGACGAGGCCGACCAGCGCGACGGCGGCGGTGAGGATCCGGATTGCGAACACGCCGCGACCTTTCGACAGACGACGCGCAAGCGTGTCCACGGTCTCGGCGACGAGTGCTGCGGCGCCGATCGCGTAGAACGGGACCGCCGGCATCAGATAATGGCCGGTCTGCTTCGGGCTGACGAGCATCGGCAGCGTGCCGGCGAGGCCGATGAGCGTGAAGACGATCGCGACCTGCCGATCGCGTGACGTAGGCCGCACCCATCCGCGCGCGGCGGCAACAACCAACGCGATCGCCAACGTCATCGGCAGCCAGACGCCTTGCAGCAGCGCGATGATGATCGTGATCGAGCTGCCGCTCACCTCTCGCTGGCCTGCAAGCGCAGTGATGATCTGCTGGTCGACATACGTCGAGAGGCTGTCGCGCGCGCTCGGAGCGCGATACAGCACGACGGCGCACAACGCGACCATCGTCCACTGCCCTGCCGCGGACCAGAGCGATGATCGCCGGCGGTCGGGTAGGACGGCCATGATGACCGGCGCAGCCAGCGGAAAGAATCCGACCGGACCTTTTGAGAGCACGGCGCCGGCGATGCAGAGTCCGGAGGCGCAGCCAGTGACGATGGCCGCGGCCGCCGGCGCGCGACTTCCGATCGCGATGGCCGCGACCGCCGCCGTCACGAACACACAGACCGTTGTCTCGAGCAGGTTTCCGACGATCGACCAGGAGACGACGGGCGCAAGCATCCACAAGGCAATCGGCAACCAGTCGTCGGCGTCACGCTCACGGTGCTCGCGGGTGTCGTGGACGGGCGGCGCGTACACCGCGCGCCACGTGAGCGCGAGGAGGGCGGCCATCAGCATCGCCGCCACGAGGCAATACACGCGCTCGACGTACCAGTGATCGCCCAGAACACGAAACCAGAGCGACTGCAGCCAGAACGCGAGCGGCGGATGTTCGTGAAACGCGGGATAAATGGTCGCGGTGTAGAACGGTTCCCAGAAGCGGCCACGGCCTTCGGCCAGATTGCGGGCGATCGATGCGTAGGTGACCCCGTCGAGGAACATCCCGCGGTGCGCCAGACGCGGCACGAGCGCCGCCGCACATCCGGCGAGCGTCAGCAGCCGAAACTCAGTTGTTCGGCTGGACAAAGGCGTGGAACACGCGGACGCCCAGCTCGCGCGGATCTTTGCTGGACGAGGCGGCGACGAGCGCGGGCACGAACGTCTTGTCCACGTCGATCTGAAGCTCGACCAGATCGCCGCCGCCCATCTGGTCGGCCTTCAACGGAATCTTGTGCAGTATCTGCTGCTTCGGCGTCACCGTGAAGCGGTCGAGGACCTGACCTTCGAGAGTCACTTGGACCTGCTGCGGCTCCTCGAAGATACCGCCCGGATTGTCGACGTCGAGATAGAACATCGAGTCCTTCTTCGGATTCTTGAACGCGAGCGTCGCCGACTTCTTCGTCCACTGCCACTCGACGGTGGAGTTGTGCTCGGCCGTCTCGGCCGGATGCCAGCCGTCTTTGAAGATCGTGAACACGTTCTCCGTTTGCGGCTGCAATTGGAAGCGCGCGGCTCGGTACGCGCGCTGGCCGACGTCCTCGCCCGCCAGCGGCAACCGGTTCTGGCTACCGGTCGAGTACAAGCCGATCTGGATCGTCGTGTCGCCGACGTACGGGTAAATCGGGATGAACTCGGTCCGCGTGTACTCGACAGCCTGCCCCGGCTTCCACTGCGTGGTCGGCACCGGCGGCATGTGGTCGAACGCGAAGATCATCTGCTCATCGGTGTCGACGACGTGGACCATCACCTTGTAGTCCTCGTCGAAGCGTGCGTCGTTGGCGACGACGAACTTGTACGTCATCTCGATCGGGCTGCCGAGCGGCGCCTTGTCGCGATTGACGGTCACGTTCGCGCTCGCGACAGGCGGCGCCGGTGGCTCTTTGCGACGGCACGCCACGGCGAGTGTTGACACAGCGATGAGAGCGACGGCGCCGACCGGCACGGCGCGTCGAGCGAGCGATGGATTCATGCGATGAAAAATCGGTGTGCGCGGATGATAGTTCAGTTGTCGCATCTCCGGCAATCTGTTAGAGTTCGGGCTCGCTCACAACACGTGGCAAGCGCCTGCGGCCCGCGCGAGCAGAGCGAGTCAGCGCCCGCGGCCAACGGAGACCATGTTCGGCGCAGCGCGAGCCAGCGGGGTCCCCAACGCGCGGTTTGTGCGCGATGGGGTGCCCGAGCGGGGTCCCCAACGCGCGGTTTGTGCGCGATGGGGTGCCCGAGCGGGGGTGGGGCCCCGCGAGCATGGGAAATGACGCGCTCGGACTCGTCGAAACTCGCGGCCTGATCGGATCCATCGAAGCGGCCGATGCGATGGTGAAAGCCGCGAACGTCACGCTCATCGGCAAGGAATACATCGGCGCCGGGTACGTCACCGTGATGGTGCGCGGCGATGTCGGCGCCGTGAAGGCCGCGACCGATGCCGGTGCGGCAGCCGCGCGGCGCGTCGGCGAGCTCGTGTCGGTCCACGTCATTCCCCGCCCGCACAGCGAAGTCGAACGAATCCTCCCGAAAGGGACGACCTAACTACCACGGAGGACACGGAGGACATGAGGTCCAAACCGATTTCTCCCTCCGTGTCCACCGCGTCCCCCGTGGTGGAGAGCTTCGATCACCATGGCTGAACCCGTCACGTCGCAAACCGATCGCGATCTCGCGTCCATCGCCGAAGCTCGCGCGCTTGCCCGCCGCGCGAAGCAGGCATGGCTCGAGCTGGCCGAGTTCAGCCAGGAACGCATCGACGCGGTCGTCGACGCGATGGCCGCCGCGGCGACGCCGTGCGCGGAAATGTTCGCGCGTGTCGCCGTCGAAGAGACCGGCTACGGCGTCGTCGAGGACAAGATTCAGAAGAATCTCTTCAGCTCGCAGAAGGTCTACGACTTCATCCGACCGATGAAGACCGTTGGCGTCGTTGCGCGCCACGAGGATCGGCGCGTGATCGAAATCGCCGAGCCGTTCGGCGTCGTCGCCGCGGTGGTGCCGTCGACGAATCCGACGTCGACCGCCATCTACAAGATCCTGATTTCGCTGAAGGCCCGATGCGCGATCGTTCTCAGTCCGCATCCGGCCGCCGTGAAGTGCATCACGCGTGTCGCCGAGGTCATGGACGAGGCGGCGCGGCGTGCGGGTGCGCCGGCAGGCGCCATCAACTGGATGACGACGGTGACGCTCGAAGGCACGCAGGAACTGATGAAGCACCGCGACGTCGCGGTCATCCTGGCGACGGGCGGGATGGGATTGGTCCGCGCGGCGTACAGCGCCGGCAAACCGGCGTACGGCGTCGGTCCGGGCAACGCGCCGGCGTACATCGAGCGCACAGCGAACGTGAAAAAAGCCGTCCACGACATCGTCACCGGCAAGACGTTCGACAACGGTGTGCTCTGTTCGTCGGAGAACTCGGTCGTCGTCGACGAGGCGATCGCCGAAGACGTCAAGCGCGAGTTTCAGGCGCAGGGCGGCTACTTCATGAACAAGACGGAGATGGACGCGCTTGCGAAGATGCTCGTCACGCCGCAGCGTCTGCCCAATCCGGCGCTGGTCGGGAAGACCGCGATCGCCATCGCGGAGAAATGCGGCATCAGCGCGCCGAGCGACACGCGCGTGCTGATGGCGCCCCTCGAAGGCGTCGGCCGCGACTATCCGTTATCGATCGAGAAGCTGTGTCCGGTCCTCTCGTATTACGTGGTCAAGGACTGGCGCGAGGGGTGCGAACGGTGCAAGCAGATTCTGCGGTACGGCGGGATGGGCCACACCATGTCCATTCACTCGCAGAACGACCAGGTCATCCTCGAGTTTGGGCTCAAGAAGCCGGCATTCCGTATCGTTGTCAACACGCCGACGACGCACGGATCGGTGGGCTTGTCGACCGGGTTGGACCCGGCGATGACCCTCGGGTGCGGCGGATATGGCGGCAACATCACCTCCGACAACATCTCGCCCCGGCATCTGTTGAACATCAAGCGTCTGGCGTACGAAGTCGCGCCGACGGTCAGCCGGTGGGACCGGCCGGGCGCGGGCATCGCCCAATCGATTTCACTTCCGTCAGTACCGGCGCGGCCGGCGCCGCCGGTCGGCATCACCGCCGCCGCCCTCACCCGCCGCATCGACGATTTCCTGGGCTCCCGCGGCTTCCGAAACATTACTAGTCGTACTGAAGTCGGACTGAAGTCAGACTTGAGTACGACTAGTAATGTTTCCAGCCCGACGTCTGGCCAAGCGCCGCTCGATTTCGTCTGTGAAGAGGATGTCCGGCTCGCGATTCAGGCCGGCCGAAAACTGATTGTGTCAGAGCGTGCAATTGTGACCCCCGCCGCCCGGGACCTTGGTGAACAACACCGCGTGTTCAGCTTCAGTCCGTGGCGTGGTTGACCGATAAGAGATCCACAGCCGAGATCCACTAACAGTTCTGTTTGCAATTGCTGAGCATGTTGGACTTATTGTTGACCAGCATATGGCTCAGTGGTATCTTGACTCGGCCATAGGTGCGGGGGCGCCCCAGCCCTCCCGCGTGATGAACACGGAGCCCCCGCTGTGGGGGCGACTTACGACGCGGAATGACACGAGAGTCATTCCGAATCGCGGAGCGCCCAGGATGGTCAGATCACGCTGGCAGCGACGGATATTTATCGCGCTGCTTCCCTTCGTCGCAGCATGCGGGTCCAGCGTACGGACGCAATCACGGTCAGACCGACGACGGCGGGCCCCGTTCACGCAACTACCGCTCAGCAATTACCTTTACCCGCGATCGCTCAGCCGGCACCCGTTGAAGACCCGGTCCTGACGCTGATTGCGACCTCGGACGGCCACTTCAAGGCCGGCCAGAAAGAGCTCGAGCAGGGCCACTTCGAGGCGGCCAAGCAGGAATTCAACCGCGCGGTCGATGTGCTCCTCGAGTCTCCGTACGGCGCGCGCACCGAGCCGCGCATCCGGGAACACTTCGATCGCCTCGTCGATCGCATCAGCACCTACGAAGTGAAGGCGCTCGCGACGGGCGACGGCTTTGCCGAGAAGAAGTACGAGCCGGCCTCGATTGACGAGCTGCTCGCGCTGTCGACGATGTTCGGCACGCCGCCAGCTCCAGCCGAGCTGAAGAACACGGTCGCGTCCGATCTGCTCGGCGCCAAACACGACATCCCGATTCCGCTGAATCAGCGAGTCCTGTCCTACATCGATCTGTTCCAGGGCCGCCTCCACGATTTCATCGAGGAAGGCATGAAGCGCGGCAGCAAGTATCTGCCGATGATTCAAAACGTCTTCCGTGCCGAAGGGCTGCCGCTGGACCTCGCGTACGTGCCGCTCGTCGAGAGCGCGTTCAAGCCGAACGCGCTGTCGCGCGTGAAGGCCAAAGGCGTCTGGCAGTTCATGGCCGGGACGGCGGCGGAAAACGGACTGCGCCGCGACTGGTACATCGACGAGCGGTCCGACCCTGAAAAGGCGACGGTTGCGGCGGCGAAGTATCT
>Ga0209237_1001323_pt1 | contig 14668 bp, 16 predicted proteins | sample GraSoi013_1_40cm_2_FD_185820 | JGI IMG/M metagenome (GOLD analysis project Ga0209237, IMG submission 185820) | Grasslands soil microbial communities from the Angelo Coastal Reserve, California, USA - Sample 10_02_2013_1_40cm (SPAdes) (version 2) | ecosystem: Environmental > Terrestrial > Soil >... | reverse complement strand
TCGAATTGAAGTCCAAGCGTTGCGGGGGCTCAGTCTCAAGGTCGAAGCAGGGAGAATGGTTTCAATCATAGGTCCCAGTGGCAGTGGAAAAACCACGCTTCTCAACATACTCGGTGGACTCGACCGGGCGACCGCCGGCACCGTAACGGTCGGCGACACAACACTCACCGAACTCGCCCCATCAGAGCTAGTAGGCTATCGCCGAGATGTCGTTGGTCACATCTTCCAGGCCCTAAACCTGATCCCAACACTGACAACGGAAGAGAATGTTGAGCTGCCCATGATGGCTGCAGGAGTCCCGAGATCGTCACGCTTGTCAAGGACAAAGGAGCTTCTCAGCATTGTTGGACTCTCCGACCGGCAGGATCACAAACCTGATGAGCTGAGTGGTGGAGAGCAGCAGAGAGTAGCCATTGCAGCAGCCCTCGCAAACGACCCGCCCCTGCTCCTCGCCGACGAGCCCACAGGCGAGTTGGACAGCGTCAACGCAAGAATGGTTACTGACTTCCTTGTCAAAGTAAACCGGGGACTAGGGAAGACCGTGATCATGGTGACACATGATCAGAACGTTGCTCGCGTGGCAGACAACATAATGCGAATAGAGGATGGAACCATCAAAGCCTCCCTGACACCTAGCCAGATAGCAGGTCCCGAAGTATCGACATCGTACCTAGACCAGTTGAGGAAGCGCGTCGTTGAACTTGAGGCTCAGATGAAGCAGCTCGACGAGGATTTCAAAGCAGGACGAATCAACGGGGACGAATATGCGGAACACCGCGTCCGGCTGAAACAGATACGCGCTGGTATTCAGGACGAGTTACAGCGACAAGGCGTAGTCGGCTAGAACCATCAGACGGATTTCTGTTATCAAGAAGTTGGGCCAGGTTCAGTATTTTCTGACGAAACCGTCAACTGGATGCGCAAAGTCCAAGTATGGCTGAAGTTCCAAGTGGAACAATTCTCCCGGAGGGGTCTTCTCGAACATTTCAGTCTGCTTCTGGACGAGGTCACTTACCAGTAGTACTCGTTTCTTGATGTAGTCGCTTTCATCAGCGGCCGGGAGCGGACCGAATACTTGGGGAGCGACGAGGCTGACGGCGGCATACATTGACCATGCAAGGTCTCGAATCTCCCATTGAGCGTCAGGAGCGCATCTCAGATTGAAAAAATGGATTAGCTGTCGGGGACTCATGCTCATCACGATGTTCGTCGTGGCTGCGTTGGGACGAAGGTATCTGCCGTCTTCGGCTTTGATTCCCTTGGCGACTAGTCCTTCCTCAGCCTGGCGGGTCAGGTCCATTACGTCGGAAAAGGTCAGATCGAGTTTCTGTCCATGTATTTCGACTGGGACTTTCAGATCTTCGGGGATTCCTGACGGTTTCAGGTATCCATAGCTCCGGGTTATCTTCACATAACGTTGTGATTGTTGAGAGAAACTAGCAATTCTATGACGTACAATCTGGTGGCTTGCGGCTCGGCTGACGCCCTGTAGGTCGAATGTGAAGCTTCCATGCCGTAATAGACCGTTCTGCCCCATTTTGACACCTTCCCTCTCGAGATTGGAGATGAGGCTTGGATAGTTGGTGTAGCTGAACAGGATGACCTTGCTTGTCATAGCGTTCAACTCTTAACCGTCGCAGCCAACGTAGAGGCTATGTTTGGTGCGGCTGTGATTAGCGTCGCTACGAGTTCCCTGCTGAGGGGTGGCGGGTTTTTCGCACGCGCGAGCTCCACCAAGACCCTAAGGTTGGTCGTCACGATCCATTTCTCCTCGTCGACCTGGCTTGTCTCGAAGAACTTTGACGAGTCAAGGAGGGAGAGAATGTCTTTCTCGCTAGCATCCACGAGCCACGTGATGCTGTTGTGTTCCAGAATATCGTAGTGTCCCAGTTCCAGGGATCTTCTCAATAGCCCCGTTATCCGTTCCTCGTCGAAGACCTTCTCTCCCTCCAGTGCCTTGTCGGGTGAGGTATGAGCGAACAACTGGTAGCCCGGGTGGGGTGAGTAGCATGAGCGCATAGCGGCCGCGCATACCCTTTCTAGGTCCGGTTCGAAGCCTACGAGCTGGACTCGCACCTTGGAGAAGCGCCTATCAATGATTGGGTGTTCAGCCCCCTAAAAAACTACTGAGCATGTCGACTAGCAAAATCTCTCACTGGCCAATGGGTCTGTGCCTTCCAGCTGTTGCTTCTGGAGACACCACGCTTAGCTATTCGTCTAGCTAGTTCGAGAATGCTGGTTAGAGGAGGCTCTAAACTATGGCTGCGGACGAGGCTCAGAGTGAGGCTCAAGAGGACTCGCTACCTGAGGCTACGATAGAACCGTTTCTCGACATGCGAGACCCTACGTTCCGGCGCATTCTGCGAGCGGCGACAAGCAAGTTCAACCAGATGATCTGTCCCCTCATGGCTTCCGTCTGCGTCCGTGACCTCTGTATGTTCTGGAATGACCATTCAAAATCCTGCTATATTGTAGATACTTTGAAGACGAATCTCTACCACACTATCTGTCCCAAGTGCGGCTCGACGAACATTCAACTCTCCACCCGTGAGGGACGTACAGGGAAGACGAAGAGTTTCAGATGCGACACCTGCAACAATGAATGGAGCTCAGTACACTAACCAGCTTCTAGCTCATAATCGGCTGATTCATCAATTCCTCTTCCTTCTCCTCTTCCAGCCGCGTCTTGATTCGTTTCAGCCTGAAAAAGTCCTCTCTGGCTCTCTCCTGTAGACTCATCTCGATATACCGTATCGTATTCAGAATCCGCGGGATGACGATATACTCCAAACTGTTGACCCGTCTCTTCGTCGCCGCAATCGCCTCAGCAAGCCTGCGAATCGCCTCTTCCGCAGCCGACAATTCCACCACGTTCTTCACCGCCTCGGTCATCAACGCCACCGCCTCGTCTAGCTTCGCTGATGTCCCAATCATCGAGTACGGATAGCCCTCTAATGGTCTCAGCTGAACCTCGACGTCAGGGATGGAGACCCCGATAACGTTCCTCGTCGACGCGTCCACATCAAACCTGTCCTGCGCTGTCAGCGAAGTCTCCTCCAGCCTTGTCGATCCCATCAACATCTGAGCCTCGGCAAACCGGAGATACGTCCTGTTCAGAATGTCCTGAGTCTTGGCCCTCAACGCCGTTATTTCCCGGGCAAACTGGAAGAACTCGATCATCAACGCGTCCAGCTTCTCTCGGAGAAGGTCCTGGCCTCTCTGAGCGATGTTTCGTCTCTTCCGGAGAGCAATAAGCTCCATCCGAGTCGGACGGGCACCAGGCAGGATATCGGGCATTTGCTAGTTGTTCTTCCCGCGGTTCTTCGGAAGCCACTTCTTGATTGTTGCCGGGTCTATCCTCTTCAACTCGGTCTCGGGTAGAACGCTGAGGAGGTTCCAGCCAAGGTCGAGGGTCGTGTCGATGTCTCGGTTCTCGTAGAGGCCTTGGTTGATGAACTTCCGTTCGAATTCATCAGCGAACTGCAGGTAGAGTTTGTCACGCGCCGAGAGTGCCTCTTCACCGACGACTGCGACTAGGTCACGGAAGGATCGCCCTTCAGCGAATGCGTAGTAGAGCTGGTCAGAGACTTCCCTGTGATCCTCTCGGGTCTTGCCCTTTCCAATTCCTTCTTTCATTAGTCGCGAGAGCGAGGGTGCAGGGTCTATCGGTGGATAGATACCCTTCCGGTGGAGTGACCGGTCGACCATGAGCTGGCCCTCTGTAATGTAGCCTGTTAGATCAGGAACAGGATGCGTCTTATCATCTCCAGGCATCGTCAGGATTGGCATCTGAGTGATCGAGCCCTTCGTCCCATGCAATCTACCCGCTCGCTCATAGATCGTTGCAAGGTCCGTGTACATGTAGCCGGGGTAGCCTCTTCGTCCTGGGACCTCTTCTCGCGCCGCGGAAATCTCACGCAATGATTCGGCGTAGTTCGTCATGTCTGTAAGAATGACGAGCACGTGGTTTCCCTGTTTGATCGCGAAGTATTCGGCGGCTGTGAGAGCCAGCCTTGGGGTCAGTATTCGCTCGATCGCAGGGTCATCGGCAAGGTTGACGAACATGGTGACGTGGTCAAAGGCGCCCTGCTTCTCGAAATCGTCTCTGAAGTAGCGAAGCTCGTCCGCTGTGATTCCCATCGCGGCAAATATTGTTGTGAACGGCTCATCTGAGCCTACGACCTTTGCTTGTCGGGCGATCTGGGCTGCTACCGCGTTGTGAGGTAGACCAGACGCGGAGAATAGTGGGAGCTTTTGGCCTCGTACGAGGGTATTCATCCCATCGATTGTTGAGATACCAGTCTGGATGAATTCCCGTGGATATTCTCTGGCGAAAGGGTTGATGGGGTTGCCGTTGACGTCGAGATAATCGTCCGGTATTATTCTCGGTCCGCCGTCGATGGGGCGTCCGCTGCCGTCGAAGATTCTTCCCAGCATATCATTGGATACAGGTAGCTTGACTGTCTCACCTGTGAATCTGACGCGGGTCTTTCCGACATCGAGGCCCGTTGTTCCTTCGAAAACCTGTACGACTGCAACTCCTCCGCCTATCTCTAAGACCTGACCCCTTCTCTCTTCGCCGCTAGGAGTTTTGATTCGTGCGAGTTCGCCATATCCCACTCCCCTGACAGATTCGACGAAGAGTAATGGACCAGAAATCTCTTTGATAGTTGTGTATTCTAAACCTGCAAGCGACATCGATTACTTTCCTCCAATCGACTTGAATTCCTTGTTCAATTCTTCTTCGATACGCTCAGCGAAGCTCGGGAAATTGTCGGCTGCTGTCAGTCGCATTCTGTCAATCTCAATCTTTACAGGAAGATCCAGAATCTTCTGGAGTGGAATGTTCTCGTCAACCGCTTTCTGCATGATCTTGTGATAGTCGAGAATCAGCTTGATCATCAGGTCAATCTTGATCTTGTCACAATAGGTGTCGGAGGGATTGTATGCGGCCTGCATGAGAAAGTCCTCCTTAATCATCCTAGCAGTCTCTAGAATCACTCGCTGGCTCTCTGAGAGCGCATCGGGTCCGACAAGCATCACAATCTCACGAAGCTCGTCATCCCTCTGTAGCAGGTTCATGGCTTCCTTCCTCATCATAGTCCACTCCGGACCTATCTCTTTCCGATACCAGTCGTCCAGAATATCCGTGTACAGGGAATAGCTGGTCAGCCAGTTGATAGCTGGAAAGTGGCGTCTAGCCGCCAAGTCTGTATCGAGAGACCAGAAGACCTTGGCGATTCTCAGCGTGTTTTGTGTAACAGGTTCCGAGAAATCTCCGCCGGGCGGGGAGACTGCTCCGACAATTGAGATGGACCCGACACGGATATCTGAGCCTAGCACCTCGACTCTTCCCGAACGTTCGTAGAATTCTGCCAGTTTAGAAGCGAGATATGCAGGGTAGCCTTCTTCGCCAGGCATCTCCTCTAGTCGTCCTGATATTTCTCGCATAGCCTCGGCCCATCTACTGGTCGAGTCCGCCATCAATGCCACGTCATAGCCCATGTCCCGGTAGTACTCCGCTATCGTAATTCCAGTGTAGACGCTGGCCTCTCGCGCGGCAATGGGCATGTTCGAAGTATTCGCGATCAGTACCGTCCGGTTCATGATGGGCTCGCCGCTTCTAGGGTCCACAAGCTTCGGAAACGTTTCCAACACTTCCGCCATCTCGTTTCCTCTCTCGCCGCAGCCCACGTAGACAATGACGGAGGCGTCTGCCCATTTTGCGAGTTGCTGCTGGGCCATAGTTTTTCCGGTCCCGAAGGCGCCGGGGATGGTTGCGGTGCCTCCCTTTGCGATTGGGAAGAAGAAATCGATTATGCGTTGGCCAGTTAGTAGAGGCGTGTTGCTGGGGAGTTTGCGTTTGAAGCCTCTGGCTGTTCGCACAGGCCAGGTGTTCAGCATGAACAGTGGAACAGGCCCGCCGGGCGAGTCTAGCTCGCCAACCGGTTCGCCGACGGTGTAATCGCCTTCGTTGACAATTGACGTTATTTTGCCGGAGAGATTCTGTGGAATCATTATCTGCTGAGTGATAAGGCTCGTTTCCTTTACGTGACCGATAATGTCGCCTGCGGTGACTGTCGCGTGCGATTTGGTTGTCGGGACGAAGTGCCATTTCTTGCCCTTGTCGATGGGTGGGAGAGTTAGTCCTCGCCGGACGAAGGGTCCTGTCTTCTCAAATAGGATCGTGAGGGGTCGCTGGATACCGTCGTAGATCTGGCCAGTTATTCCGGGACCAAGTTCTACTGACAGAGGTTTGCCGGATCGCTCAACTTTCTCACCTGGTCGTATGCCAGCAGTTTCTTCGTAGACCTGGACCGTGGCCCGGTCTTGTTCGATCTTGATGATCTCTCCAATGAGGCCTTGGTCGCCAACTCGAACGACCTCATACATCTGGGCCCCGAGCATGTCTCCCGCAACGATTACCGGGCCTGCAACCCTCTCAATCTTTCCAGGCTTGAAACTTGACATGAAGCATCATGTAAACGCGAATTTGGGAGTCGGCGGGCCGAGTCGTGATTAAAACCTTGTCCACTTGATGAGCGGTTACATTACCCTCATTATGGTCCTAGCGCATGGGAAGGTCCTTCACTCGTTTCAGTCGTGATGTTTGGCCTTGTTTAGGGGAGTAGCGTCAAGAACAGCGCAGTCCAACTACAAGCGCCTAATCCAAGTCCTAGTCATCGGTTCAGACGGAGATCACTGTCCACAAGCCACCTATGATGCGGCAAAAGAGGTCGGCGCACAGATAGCCGCTAGGAGCGCGATAACTGTGACAGGTGGGCTGGGTGGAGTGATGGAGGCGGCAGGACGCGGCGCGAAGGAGAAGGGCGGGATGGTTGTCGGGATAATTCCTAACGAGGACATGAGCTACGCGAATCCGTATTGTGACATCATCATTCCCACGGGCATCGGCTTCGCTCGAAACTTCATCACAGCATACGCAGCAGACGCTGCCATAGTAGTGGGTGGTGGTGCTGGAACTTTCATCGAGGCGTGTGTGGCATATCAGAAAGGGAAGCCTATCGTGGCGTTGGTAGGTAGCGGCGGGACCGCGGACAAGATCGCAGACACTTTCCTTGATGATAGAAAAACCGTGAAGGTCATTTCAGCCTCAAATCCGAAAGACGCTGTGGAGCAGGCGCTGGATCATGCGACGAATGGTAAGAAGGGTGTGAAATACTTCCAGAGCGTCGCCCGAATGCTCTAACTCTTCTCATTGACCGACGAGAAACATCCGGTTCAGAGATATTTTCTTCCTGACGACTTCAACACGCGGAGGGCATTCAGAGTGATGAATTCGTTGGGGCCTTTTCGTCCCCAGTCCACGACCTCGACGTTCGACATTTTCAGTTTCCCTGGGGCTTTGTGTTTCATATTCCAGTAGTAATCCTCAGCGTGCCATAGCCCATCGGGGCTCCTCTTCTTCTCAACAATATCCAGCGCCTCTCTGGTCCGGGGGTCGCCCAGCTTTCCCGCTCGCGAGAGTATCATGAGCTCTTGAAGAATATCGCAATGCCAGTACAACGGATAATGAAGTTTGATCATGTCCGGATGAATTACATCTCCCGTGTGGTCTGAACGGAAGAGATGATGTAGCAGGAAGAACGCCGATGCTCTCTCTATGGGCTTCAAGAAATCTCGGTCTCCTGTTGCTCGCTGATACTCGACAAGACCCCAGAGAGTGGAGAGTGATTCGTTGACAGATGAATGTTCAGCGTCCGGTTCTCGGTCACAGTTCCAGCCTCCATCAGCCCACTGCCAACCGACCAACGACTCCGCAAGTTTCACGACTTGCGGATCCTCCGCGAGACCTAGCCGGCTACATACCGCTAACGCATTACCCTCTTGGGACGCACACCTCCGATATCGGCCGTTTATCTTGGGAACATTACTAAGATGAGCCTCGCCCAACAACCATTTCAGGACGAGGTTAGTTGCTCTGACAGCGGCTCCGAATCCCGAAGGGACTCCGAGTTCCACAAGAGAGACAAGACGCCAGTGCGCCCCAGTCCATTTCTGATACGGATGTACTCCAAAACCACCATCCGATTCTTGCCCGTCAAGCAATACGCGGACCTTTGGCCCACTGGGTATCAGTCTACGGGTCTTCTCGGCTTCGGGCGAGTCCTTCGGCTTGTCCAGAATGTCGGTTAGCGTGAAATAGCGCACCGACGGATCTTGGGATTTGAGAAGCCATTCTACAGCTGAATTGTCTGCGTCTCTAGTAACATGCCCGTAGGCGGCCGGCTCCAACAAGCAAATCGTTGATCGGATTCCTCAGCTAGGTATAAGGGCATAGCTAGAAACCGGAGGTTCAACGAGGGTCATGGTGGGGCTGGCCGGACCTATACCGAAAACGGTTCAAATCCGGACCGGAAAATCGTTCAGTTCGGGCGTATTTTTCCGTTGCTTCGACTCCGCTCGGACTCCCTTGAAAATCAAAGCAAGTCTATTTCCCGGTTCGAAACCCTCGAGGGTTCACAGAGTGGTTAGCAGACGGATGACTAGCAACCCAATTCTCATTCCCGTTCTCTAGGGAACAGAACGAGTGTTCTCAGTGGTCACGGGGTCCGGTTCGGCGCTTTCCCCGGCGTAACAGGACAAATACTAGCGAAATGGCAATCGCTGCAGCGGCTACCGTTCCGATGCCAACAGCCTCAAGCGCGTGAAAGATGTTTATCGAACCTGGAGGACCAACCTCTGTCATGCTAATTCGACCGTCTTATCGTGATAGCTTGGGCTCACGGAGTCAAACATGTTGTTGAAGATCATGGAATACTCCGTATAGTTTCCCGTATCCCACGCGAAACGGAATGTTCCAACTACTACCCCGAAGACCCTAAACCCGGAAAGCTCATTGCCGACTGTAAACATTATGTCATTGGTGGAGAAGCCGCAACAGCTCTTCACCGTTAAGCTGCCCGAAGCATTAACATGAGGATATCTGAGACGCCCCCAGAAGCTGCTGATGTGTCTCCTGCTTTCACCGTGTAAGATTCCGTGTAGGAAGTCTGTGCCGGTTCAAACCATGAGGCCAGGCCGGACCCTAGCGGCATCAACACTACCAGCAGTGCTACACTGCTAAACAAGCGATGATCAGTTATCATGGTCCTTGGATCACGATTATTATATCTGAGTATTCGATGAAGGAGCGTTCCTAAGCTTTGATTTCACGCGATCCTACTGTTTCCGCTTCCTTGTCTCTCTCAGGATCACGATCGCCGATACCGCCAAGCCGGCCCCGACTACAACGGCGACACCAATGATTATGTTAGATATTGTGAGCAAGGAAGAGAAGGTGGCTGGACCCACTTCCCTAACATTAAGGTCTATCGTCTTATTATGCGAACTAGGGTTCGAGGGATCCGGACGACAACCATTCTCATCACAGATTTGGCCCCATCCGTTATCGAAATGCATCTCATACTCCTCCGACGTGCCCGTGTTCCAAGAGAAACTCAGACTATCGACAACTACACCATAATCCTTGGAACCGCTAAAATCCACATTGAAGATGATGAATTTTATGTCGTCCGTGGAGTAGCCACAACAACTGCGGATGGTGAAGGACCCATTGACCTGTGCATTGACTACACGTAGAATCCCACGCAAGGCGACACTATTTGCCCCGACTACGACGAAGCTCTCGCTCCAAGATTTCTCGACCGTGCCTAATGCGCCCTCTCCCGCTACATTCGTGAACGAAAGAAGCAATGCCAGAACCACGGTAGCTACCGCAAGTGGACTTCGCCTGAAAAACAATCTCTCTGGAGAGAAGAAGACAATCCTCGGTTTTAGGCTTTTCGTGGGGTTCCACATAGTAAGGATTGGCCTTCATGTTGTTGGACAACCCGCCCAAGGGACACCAATGTATGTGGTGTTCAAGCCCCGGGCTGAACAATCTTGACTTACGCCGCAATTGTTATAACGGCTCAAGAGCGGTTAGAGCGACTTCTCATGAGGGATCGGACCGTCGTTATGGTGCTCTCTGTTTTGTTGGTGTCCGTCATGGCAAGCAGTCTGAACTCCGTCAATGCAACAAGTGTTGTTATTCGAGATGACTATAACTATGCCGCGGCGGATCCCTCGTCAGAAAAGTGGCATAATATTCAGCAACAGCAACATACCGACGGAACACGACATGAGCTTTGGGTGGCAGATCCGTATCTGTATTCTGAAAATCAGTCTTGTCAGCCCGGTCTAGATTTTGATAGTACTAGGGCGGGTTGTGGCATGGACGCGACAATGGATTCTGTACAAACGTTGCCCTATGTTGCCTCCTCCGGCCAACGAATGGTCTTGAATGAAAGATATAGTCCGAGCAGGCGAGTTGCTGTTTTGTGCTGGGTGTGGTATCCTGGGAATTCTCTGCTCAACACTCACTATCCACCAGACGACTACAGCATGCATTGGATCGGGCTGCGAGATTCCGCTCAAATCGGCACGGCCTTCGTCTACATAATCGTTGAGCATGCATGTATCGGAGGGACAGATTGGAAATATGGCATGAAAGCCTACTATACTGGTACAGACGGAGCGAGTCACTACGAGGCCTGGACGGATTATGTAGTCCAGGAGAACCAGTGGCTTGACCTTACTTTAGAGATTGGTAATAATGGAAACGACGTGCGGCTGACGGCAAAGAATACCTCGACAGGATTATCGTATTTCAAAACCATCACCACTAACTTGGGATCGACGAATGCCGCGGTCGAGATTGCTGTTCAATACAGGCATAACGAGTTCAGTAAGACGGATTATGTCGACGCTAGGATAAGCGACCCCGACTTTGGCGTGTCCGCAGGTCCTATTCTAAACGCTTGTGCAGACTCGCTCAGTTGGCAGAGGATAACGTTGACGAGTCTGAACGGCTTCTCAGGCACAGTCTCGTTTTCCGCAGCGAAGGACCTTACGTCTGGCGACGTTACGCTCTATGTATCCCCTAACCCCATCACGCTCTCATCGGGGGGCTCGACATTCACAGACCTAGGTTTCAGGACTGGAACTTTCTATGAAAACACCTACAGAGTTGTAGTCACAGCAGTATCCGGTTCTATTACCCATAACATAGGAATCGTCGTTAACGTTTCCTATGCCTATTGCCCTCCATCAGGAGGTAGCGTTGCAGCTGGAACGTTGATAACTCTGGCCACCGGGACGCAGGTTCCAGTCCAGAACCTGAGCGTGGGCGCACAGCTACAGTCTTACGACATGGCCACTAATCAATTCGTAAACACTACGCTTACGAGGTTCGTCACCGTCGTAACGAACAACAGTATGGTGATTAGTACGTCCACAGGCAAGCCGCTCATTGTTGATCAGAACCCCGCCCAGAAGCTATATGCCATGTTTCCCAACGGGACATGGACATTGTTGCCCGTGACTGAATTACAGGTGGACTATAGACTCTTCAATCCTCTAACCCAAGCTTGGGTTCCGATAACTAATATTCATTATGAGAGTCGAGGCAACCATGTTATGTACGACATTTACTCAACTTCTCCCGGAAACTATATCGCCAACGGATACCTCGACCCCTTGAAGGACGGCCCTCACTGACAGTCCATTATTGCCGACTGAGCACCCTTGGGTTCCGGTACTTGGACACTGTCACATCGATCTAAGGAATGCAAGCCATCACATGGGTTGGGCTGTTGCGTTCGATAATGACTCGCGGAGGACATCTGGCTTGTCCGCGTCGTTGCTGATAACCTCGGAAATTACGCCTACGGCTTCGACGTAAAGCTTGTGATCTTCTGTTAAAACGGCTGGGGCTATGGTGGGGCTGGCCGGATTTGAACCGGCGATTTCGTGGGTTCGCGGCCACGGATAATGGCTCCCAAGCCACGCGGCCAGTCCGGGCTTTTCATGATAAGCCTTCTAGACCTGGCTAGCCGACAGCCCCTCGAAGGCCGAGTTCAACAGTATCGCTTTAGCTCTTACTATCACTCAAGTCGTGAAAAACAAGGCAAGGACAATCCTCGGGGCCATTACATCTTGCGGTGTAGATGCGACCAGATTTTATACCAGTACGACGTAGACATTGGAGCAAACAAACCCCCAACCGGCAAGGAAGAAGCGTTGGAAACAACCGACAAGAAAGTTCTAAAGACATGCCTCGTCTGCAAGCGCAAGTTCCTCGGCTGGTTCAGCGAAAAATACTGCAGCGCCGACTGCCGAATGGAAGGCAACCGACTCAAAGCCCGCCAACGCAAACGTAAGAGCAGAAAGGCTGGAGACCTCAAAGAAGGAGTTATCTCGCAACAGCTCGGAGAACTGGGATTAGCCGAAACTCAGTATCCGATGTACAATCACGAGATTGTTCCCACAATGTATGCGAACTTCGCCCTCTATCACGCCAGAGATGGCAAACGCCACGTTCGGTCCTACTATGATCTACTGCGGGACATTGCCAAGTTGAATGGCACGAACCATAGAACAATACTCGCGAATATGGCGCCACGAGACGAGCAGAACTAGCCAGTTTCTTGGTCTAGCTTTCTCAGATCCTGAATTTTTCCTAGATACGTTCCGTCGAACAGGTATGCTTCGCCATTCTCGAAGTCTACAGCGCCTGATCTCAAGACGGGTCCCATGTATTCCCTGTAGAGATCCGTCCAGCCTTCTCTGAAACTCCGATTAATAGGCTGTCCCCCAAGGTAATCGTTGAAACTGGGCATTATGATGCACTCAGCATCAACAACTGTTATCCCGAATTTTTTCTTGTACTCTTCGACCGAATCGCCTTCCCACTTGACTGACTCATGTTTCAGGACTCCTTCTGCAAGCTTCTGTCCATTGCTCTTGGCCCGGACCCATGACTGGCGAGTGATGCGGAAGCCCAAGGGATCTTTGAAGACGACGACAGGATGTAGATGTCCCATGACCAAGAACTCGCATCCTAGCAATGGTGGTGAGGGCCAGGCGTGGCCGTGAAAGAGACCGACCTTGTTCCAGATGGAGATTCCTTCGGATGTGCTGATCTTGACGCTGGGAGGTGTGAGTGGTTCGAGATTTCCATCATGATTCCCAGGGACAACTTGTACGTCGGGGATCATTTCGACGAGACCCTCAAAGAATTCCGGAACATACTTCCACTCTTCCAGCTCAACTTTTGCGACCGCGTGCTTCACATCGCCCAGCAGGATAAGTCGTCGAGGATGAGTGTCGTTGATGATCTTACGGAGCTTCTCGAGCAAGCGCGGGACCTGTGAGGGCACATGTATTCCTTGATGAGACAGGGATACTTCCCAGCCGAGATGCAGATCCGCCACAACTAGGACCCTTTCACCGTCCTTCTCCATTAAGAGAGCAGGCTGGTCCGCAACCGGCTTCACAATGACTGTTTCAGGCACGGCTCAGCATCCCTAGCAATATGGAGTGGGGATGCTCTGTTTAAGTTCAGACTTGTCGATTGGTTTGGCCGGAGGCTTTATCCTATGTCGGAGATATTCCTGTATGCTGGAGGGGCCCCGATGAGGCTTGTTCAAAGGACTTGTAGCAAGGAGAGCTTTGATCACAGATGCCCTCGCTGTAGACAATCTTCTCTCCGAATGGTTTGATTGGAAACCAAGCTCCGGACGAATAGGGTCAGTACGAAGAGCAGTTAAGAACAGAGAACTGCTCGTTGCGGAAACCGGCTCTAAAATTGTCGGTTTCATTCACTATGTCATGCATGACGATGTCATCGATGGAGGCGCGAACTCGTTCATATCCGCATTCTACGTAACTCCTGCATACAAGGGAAGAGGAGTGGGAACACTTCTGCTAGAAGTAGCGGTCAAGGACTCCCTTGCCAGAGGGGCCGTCGGTCTCGAAACCTCAACAATTCACGCCGCGGCAAAGAAACTGTACGAACGGCATCATTTCAAACAGACAATGGGAGACATTGGCGAAGTTTTCCTCGAACTCGACCTAGACGAATACTTGAAGTCCAAAAAACGACCACGTGACAGAACGCCTAGATCACAACGACTCGGTCGATACTAGAAGTGGTCTCTTCTACTAATCCTTGAAAGGATCTACTTAGCCCTTGACTGCTTGACTGTGACTTGGATCGGTTGGGATACTGCAGACTTCAGCAGGTTTCGTCGGCTCCTCTCGAAGTTTAGCCATTCTTCGAATTGTTTGTCGCTCATTACCAGTAGGTTGACGTAGTCTGCGATCTGCTGTTTTCCAATGAAGTCGACTCCTTCAAGTGCCTGTATTCTTTCCTCCATTTCCGGAGTCAGCGCTAGTTTGTCTTTCTGTTTTGCAATTTTCATCATCTTCGCGATGATCTCATCATTAACGTTGGCGTTGATGCCGAGCTGGTTCATGGCCTGGAGAGCGTCCCGGGTTCGTTGTTCACCGTACTTCTCGCTTCCCCCTTCGCCGTGGATGAATTCGAAGACTTCCGCAGTTGCCCTGTAATATGTTTCGATGAAGTGGCCGACTCGTTCCTCCTTCGCTACTTCTACCAGTCCTGCGTCTAGGAGTTTGCGGATATGGTGGTAGATTGCTTGGGGTGTTAGTTGAAGTTCGTGGTGTATCTGGCCTACGGTCATTTCTTTTGCTCTTAGGAGGTAGACTACGCGTCTGCGTGTGTCGTCAGCCATCAGTTCGAAAGCGTTGGGGTCTCGGATGAACTTGAATGTCCTCAAGTTCTCATATTCTACTTACCAAG
>Ga0209237_1001320_pt1 | contig 14685 bp, 15 predicted proteins | sample GraSoi013_1_40cm_2_FD_185820 | JGI IMG/M metagenome (GOLD analysis project Ga0209237, IMG submission 185820) | Grasslands soil microbial communities from the Angelo Coastal Reserve, California, USA - Sample 10_02_2013_1_40cm (SPAdes) (version 2) | ecosystem: Environmental > Terrestrial > Soil >... | reverse complement strand
GCAGCGGCGACTGCGTGGGCGCCGTGCCCGTCCTCGCCGGCGCGCTGACCAAAGTGGACGACCCCGGGCTCCGGGAGCGCGCCCAGCTCGCGGCGGCGGCGTGCGCGCTGGCGCGGGGCGACCCGGCCGGCGCCGGTCGTGACGCGATGCCGGTCCTGCAGTCCACCGACGCCCGCCGCCGCTCGCGCGCAGCCGAGCTCGCGGGACGCGCGGCGCTCGCCCGGGGCGACCTCCCTGCCGCGATCGATCTGCTGGGACGCTCCCGAGCCCCGAGCGCAGCCCCGGGGCGGGCCCTGGCCCTCATCGCCGCGGGCCGCCCGGACGAGGCGGCGACCGCGCTCACGGCGCCGATGCCTGGGGGGGGCGGGGGCGGGGGGCGCTTCATGGAAGCCGACTGGGCCCCGGTCTTCGACGAGCTCGCCGCCGCCGCGGGGGCCGCCGTCGCCTCGCGTGCCCTGGCGCGGTTCCTTCTCGAGCAGCGCATCCCGTCAGGTGCACGGGCGCGGCTCCTCCTTGCCGATGGCGACCGGCTGCGAACCGCTGGCGCGCTCGATTCCGCTGCAGCCCGCTACGCCGCCGTGGCGGCGCTCGTTCCCGACTCGGCCGAAGGCGGCCGCGCGCGCGTACGTGCCCTGCAGGTGCAGGCGATCACCGCAGCACGCGTGGAAGACCTGGCGGTGCCGCGCGCGGCGCTGGAGCGGCTAGGGCAGGCTGGGGGCGCCAGCGCCCTCGACGCGCGGGGGCTGCTGCAGCTCATGACCCGCATCGCCGCGCCGGGCGAGTCGGACGCCGACCGCTTCCGGGCCGCCGAGCTCGCGCGCGACTCGCTCGGCGCGCCGCGCCTGGCGGCGCGCCTGTATCTGGACTTCGCGCGCCTGCACCCCACGTCGCTCTTCGCCCCCAAGGCGATGATCGCCGCCCTACCGCTGAGCCCTGCGGCGGCCGACTCCCTGCTGGCGGTGCTGGATTCCGGCTACGCGACCTCCCCTTACACGCAGGCCCTGCACGGCGCGGCGAGCCTGGCCTTCGCGGCCGCCGAGGACTCGCTCGCCTTGGCGCTCGGCGTGCGCCACCCCGAGTCGCGCGCGCTCGGCTCGCGCGTGGCCGCCCCGGTCCCGGGGCCGCGGGGACCCGCCCTCGAGCCCGTGTTCCCGGCCGAGAGGGGCGCCGCGCCACCGCGGCCCGGCCCCCCGCGGCCGGTACTGCGGCCGGAGGACAGGCCCTGAGCACGATCTCGTTCCTGGGCAGCGAATTCCAGAACCCCGTCCTGCTGGCGTCCGGGACGGCGGGCTTCGGGCGCGAGATCGCTGGGGTCATCGACCTCGAGGCGCTCGGCGGCATCGTGACCAAGGCCGTAACCCCCGAGCCGCGACGCGGTCACCCGCCCCCTCGCGTCGCCGAGTTCCGGGGTGGCATGCTCAACGCCGTGGGGCTCGCTAATCCCGGGCTCGAGGCCGTTCGGGACCACGAGCTGCCGTGGCTGGTCGGCCGGCTGCGGCGCGCCCGTGTGCTGGTCAACGTCGCCGGGGCCGAGGTGGCGGACTACGTGCGGGTCGTCGAGCAGCTAACCCCGCTCGCCGGCATCGCGGCCTTCGAGATCAACGCCTCCTGCCCCAACACCGCCGCCGGCGGACTGGAATTCGGCGCGGAGCCGCGCGCGCTCGCCGACCTGATCAGCCGCTGCCGCCGCGTCGCGACGCGCCCCCTCGTCGCGAAACTGTCGCCTGCGCTCCCGGACATCGCGGCGATGGCGCAGGTGGCCCGGGATGCCGGCGCCGACGCCGTCACCCTCGTCAATACCCTGCCAGGCGCGCTCGACGGCCGGCTCGGCAACGGGTTCGGCGGCGTGAGCGGGCCGGCCCTGCTGCCGATCGGCGTGCTCGCGACGCGCCGGGTGCGCGACCGGGTCGGCATCCCGGTGATCGGGGTCGGCGGGATTCGCTCCACGGCCGACGCGCGCGCCTACTTGGACGCCGGCGCCGCCCTCGTCGCCATCGGCACGGCGGCCCTCGCCGACCCGCGCCTGCCGGAGCGCGTCGCCAGAGAGCTGGCAACGGACCGTGGCTGAGCTGATCGTCGCTTTCGACCTGCCGAGCGGGCGCGAAGCGTTAGCGCTCGCCGACCGGCTGCCGCGCCTCCGCTGGGCGAAGGTCGGCCCCACACTCTTCGTGCGCGAAGGGCCTGCGCTGGTGCGGGAGTTCACGGCGCGCGGGGTGCGAGTGTTTCTCGACCTCAAGTGGCACGACATCCCGAACACGGTGACCGGCGCGGTCGCGGCCGCCCGCGAGCTCGGCGTCGCGATGGCGACGGTGCACTGCCTGGGTGGCTTCGCCATGCTGCAGGCGGCCGCGGGCGCAGCGGGCGACCTGGCGCTGGTCGGCGTGACTGTCCTGACCTCGCACGCCAGCGCGGACTTCGAGCAGGTGATGGGGCGGGGAGTCCCGGACCTCGGCTTCGAGGCGGAGCGATTGGCGCGCGCGGCCCTGCACGCGGGGCTGCGCGGTGTGGTGGCGTCGGGGGAGGAAGTGGGTCTGTTGCGCGAGGCGCTCGGCGCCGACCCCTGGATCGTGGTCCCCGGGATCCGGCTGCCGACGGACGGCACCGACGACCAGGCGCGCACCGTCAGCCCGGAGGATGCGGTGCGGCGGGGCGCCACTCATCTCGTCGTGGGGCGGCCGATCACCGCGGCGCGGGAGCCGCGGGGCATCTACGAGCGCATGCTCGAGGCAATGTGAGACAGGCGTGCGGGCTCTGGTTGATGGTGCTGCCGGCCGTTGTGGCTGCCCAAGGGGGGCAGGGGAGCGGGGGAGGGGGGGCGACGCTACCCGAGGCTGCCCAGGCGGCGCAGCGGGCGTGGCTGCGGCACGATACCGAAGGGCTCGTGGCGCGAAGCCCGAACTTGGTCCTGCGGATCCCCGGGACCGACCCCTCAGCGCCGCTGGGCCGCGCGCAAGCGGCCGAGCTGCTGCGCCGCTACCTGCGCCTGGTGCAGGAGCGCTCGCTCGACGTGCGGGAGATCAAAGAGGTGGAGGGCGGGACGGAAGGGTTCGTCGAGCTCGACCGTCGCTACCTCGTGGCGGGGACGACAGCCGAGCGGCGGGAGACGCTGTTTCTTGGGTTCCGGCGGCTGGGCGAGCGCTGGGTCCTGACGGAGCTGCGCAGCGCGCCCTAATCCCGCCCCTTGCGGTCACTTACGAGCCTGGCTATTGTTCAAGACTAAATCGGATTTTTTTCCCAGGAGACGACCGGTTGAAGGTTCGTACGAGCGTCAAGCCGATCTGCGAGCATTGCAGGGTGATCAAGCGCCGGGGAGTCACCCGGGTCATCTGCAAGCGCAATCCCAAGCATAAGCAGCGGCAGGGCTAGGCATGGCCCGCATTGCTGGCGTGGACTTGCCGCGCGAGAAGAAGGTGCTGTACGCCCTGCCGTACATCTTCGGCATCGGCCCCAACAACGCGAAGAAGGTCCTGGCGGAGACCGGGGTGAACCCGGACGCCCGCGTCCGCGATCTGCGCGACGCGGAGGTCGCCCGGCTGCGCCAGGTGATCGAGCGGGACTACCGCGTCGAGGGCGCGCTGCGGACCGAGGTCGCGATGAACATCAAGCGGTTGATGGACATCGGGACGTATCGAGGCTCGCGGCATCGGAAGAACCTGCCGGTGCGCGGCCAGCGCACGCATACCAATGCGCGCACTAAGAAGGGACCGCGGCGCGCGATCGCGGGCAAGAAGAAGCCCCTGCTGAAAAAGTAAATGGCCCAAGCGAAACCAGCCGGCGCCAAACGCGCCAAGAAGGTGGTCGAGGCGGAGGGCGTCGCGCATATCACGGCGACGTTCAACAACACCCTCATCACCATCACGGACATGCAGGGCAACGCCATCACCTGGGGCTCGGCCGGCAAGGCGGGCTTCAAGGGCTCCAAGAAGTCGACGCCGTTCGCCGCGACGGTCGCGGCCGAGCAAGCGGCGCGCGAGGCGCTCAATCTCGGCGTCAAGCGCGTCCACGTGCGCGTACAAGGCCCGGGGTCCGGACGCGAGTCGGCCATCCAGGCGCTCGCGACGGCGGGGCTGCAGGTCCGCTCCATCCGCGACGTGACGCCGATTCCGCACAACGGGTGCCGGCCGCCCAAGAAGCGGCGGGTTTGACGTGGCACGGTACACGGGTCCCGTCTGCAAGCTATGCCGGCGCGAGGGCACCAAGCTGTTCCTCAAGGGCACGCGCTGCCTCACGGAAAAGTGTGCCGTCGAGCGCCGCGCGTACGCGCCCGGCCAGCACGGCCAGTCGACCGGCCGCCGGCGCAAGGCGTCCGAGTACGCCAAACAGCTGCGCGAGAAGCAGAAGGTCAAGCGGATCTACGGCCTCTCGGAGCAGCAGTTCCGCAACGTGTTCGACCGGGTGCTCAAGGAGCCCGGCATCACGGGAGAGGCGCTGCTGGTCGCGCTCGAGAGCCGGCTGGACAACATCGTCTACCGCATGGGCTTCGCGACCTCGCGCCGCCAGGCGCGCCAGCTCGTCCGGCACCGGCACATCCAGGTGAACGGCCGCCCCGTGGACATCCCGTCCTACCGGATCCGCCCGGGCGACGAGGTCAAGGTCGCCGAGAGCAGCCGCGAGCAGGTGCAGGTCAGGGCGGCGCTCGAGCACTTCGGCCGCACGCAGCCGGTTTCGTGGATCCAAGTGGACACCGACAAAGCGCTGGGCAAGATGACGGAGCGTCCGACCCGTGACGCCATCCCGATCGCGGCGCAAGAACAGTTAATCGTCGAGCTCTATTCCAAGTGATGACGACTCTCGATCTGACTGGGTTGGTCCGTCCGCACCTGGTCGAGATGACCAAGCGGGAAGACAACCCCAACGCCGCCGAGTTCCGCCTCCAGCCGCTCGAGCGGGGCTACGGCTACACCCTCGGCAACTCGCTGCGGCGCATGCTGCTCTCGTCGCTGCGCGGCGCGGCCGTGTGGGCCTTCCGGCTGGACGGCGTGGTCCACGAACACCAGACCATCCCCGCGGTCGTCGAGGACGTGCACCAGATCATCCAGCGGCTGAAACAGCTGACGCTGGTGCTCGCCCCGGAGGTGGATGAAGCGGTGCTGCACATCAAGCGCGACCGCGCGGGGCCGGTCTATGCGCGCGACATCGAGGAGCACGGCTCGGTGACGATCGTGAATCCCGACCAGCTGCTGTTCACGCTGCAGGACGACCGGGAGATCGTGGGAGAGCTGTACGTCAACAAGGGCCGTGGGTACGTCGAGGCCGAGCAGCACCCCGTCGACCGGACGCTCCCGGTGGATGTGGTGCGGATCGACTCGATCTACAATCCGGTCCGCCGCGCCAACTTCACCGTGGCCGAGACCCGGGTGGGCCAGCGCACCGACTACGACCGCCTCACGCTCACCGTCGAGACCAACGGGACGATCTCCCCGGAGGACGCCGTGGCCTATGCCGCGGCGCTTGCCCAGGAGCACTTCCGCTTCTTCGTCGACTTCGGCAAGGTGCCCATGGTGGCGGCCGAGCCGGCGGGCAATGGCGGCGCGGCGACCGGGCATCTGCGCGAGCTGCTGGCGCGCACCATCGACGACGTCGGGCTCTCGGTCCGCTCGGTCAACTCGCTCAAGAACTCGAACATCCGCACCCTCGGCGACCTGGTGCAGTACAGCGAGCACGACCTGCTCAAGGTGAAGAACGTCGGCGAGAAGGCCCTCGGCGAAATCGCCGAGTTGCTGCGGCGCGAGGGGCTGAACTTCGGGATGCGGGTCGAGGACTTGAACGGCGAGCTCAAGATCACGAACGAGGGCACGCCGCCCGTGGCGCAGCCGAGCGAGGGCGGGGAGGAGTAATGCGGCACCGCGCCAAGCACCGCCAGCTCTCGCGCACGGCGAGCCACCGCAAGGCGACGCTCAACAACCTCGCGACCAGCCTCTTCAAGCACGACGGGATTGTCACCACGGAGGCGAAGGCCAAGGAGTTGCGGCCGTTCGCCGAGCGGCTCATCACCCTGGCGCGCCGCGGCGACCTGCACGCGCGCCGGCTGGTGGAGCGCCGGCTCAAGGACAAGGCGGTGACCCACAAGCTGTTCGCGGAGCTGGGCAAGCGGTTCGCGGCCCGGCCGGGGGGCTACACGCGGATCATCAAGCTGGGGCACCGGGTCGGCGACGGCGCCGAGGTGGCCCGGATCGAATTGCTGGGTGAGTGAGGGAGCGGGGAGAGGGACGGCACTGCGCTGGGGGACCCGATGGGTCCCCCTTTCTCTTCAGGCGTCAGGACGCTTTCGCAACGCGGTTCGACTTGATACAGCGGGTGCAGACGCGCAGGCGCCGCACCGTGCCGTCCACGACGGCCCGCACCCGTTGCAAGTTGGGGTACCAGCGGCGGTTCGTCTTGTTGTTCGCGTGGCTCACGTTGTGACCCGTCGCCGGGCCCTTGCCACAGATCTCACACACTCGCGCCATAACTCAGGACCCGACCGACAATGAGCGCCAGCAAACGAACCCCTGCGGCGAGCCACAAGGGGGGGGGCGAAAAGCGGGGGAAACCTACACCGGCGCCGGAGCGCGGGCAACCCCGCAAGACCGCGCTCGTCACGGGGATCACGGGGCAGGACGGCTCCTACCTCGCCGAGCTGCTGCTGGAGAAGGGCTACGAGGTGGTCGGCGTCGTGCGCCGCACCTCCCACGATTCCTACGAGCGCATCGGGCACCTGCTCGACCGCCTGCACATCGTCCCGGCCGACCTGCTGGACCAGCATTCGCTCACGGCGGTGGTGCGCGACGCCAAGCCGCACGAGGTCTACAACCTTGCCGCCCAGAGCTTCGTGCCGACCTCGTGGACCCAGCCCGTGCTCACCGGCGAGTTCACGGCCCTGGGTGTGACACGTCTTCTCGAGGCCGTGCGGCTCGCTCACCCCGAGGCGCGCTTCTACCAGGCCAGCTCCTCCGAGATGTTCGGCAAGGCCCAGGAGACCCCGCAGCGCGAGACCACCGCGTTCTACCCCCGCTCGCCCTACGGCGTGGCCAAGGTCTATGGCCATTGGATCACGGTGAACTACCGCGAGTCCTACGGGCTTTACACGGTGAGCGGCATCCTGTTCAACCACGAGTCCCCGCGTCGCGGGCTCGAGTTCGTCACTCGCAAGGTGACGCACGGCGTCGCCCGCATCGTGAAGGGGCGGGCCCGCGAGCTGCGGCTCGGCAACCTGGACGCGGGGCGGGACTGGGGCTACGCCGGCGACTACGTGGACGCCATGTGGCGGATGCTGCAGCGCCCCGTCCCCGCGGACTACGTGGTCGGCACCGGCCAGACCCACACCGTGCGGGAGCTGTGCGAGGTAGCCTTCGCGCACGTGGGACTCGACTGGAAGCAGCATGTGGCGGTGGACCCGCGCTTCGTGCGGCCCGCGGAAGTCGATATCTTGCAGGCCGACGCCAGCAAGGCGCGGGGGGAGCTCGGCTGGGCGCCGCGCACCAGCTTCGCCGACCTGGTCCGGCTCATGGTGGACGCCGATCTGGAGCGGCTCGGGTGAAAGTTCTCGTCACGGGCGCAGACGGATTCGTCGGGCGCTGGCTGATCCGGCGCCTGCTGGACGACGGCCGGGAGGTGTACGCCGCGGAGCGGCCTACCGCGCCGCCGGGCGGGGAGGGGCGGCCAACAGGCAGCGAACTGACCGACGAGGAGCGGGCCGCGGTGCACTGGCTCCCGCTGGAGCTGACGGACGCGGCCTCGGTGCGTAGCTGTGTTGATCACCCGTACGACGCGGTGGTCCACCTCGCGGCCGTCGCGTCGACCCGGGACGCCGAGCGCGACCCCGGCTACACCTGGACCGTCAACGCGGCGGGGACGGCGCGCATCGCGCACGCGCTGGGAGAGTCGCGCCGCGCCGGGCGCGCGGACCCGGTCGTGCTGCTCGCCTCCACCAGCGAGGTGTACGGCCGTGGCGACGAACGCCCCCGCCGGGAGACCGACCCGGTGGCGCCCGTCAGTCCGTACGCGGCGAGCAAGCTCGGCGCGGAAGTGGCTCTGCTCGAGGAGTGGCGGCGCACCGGCCTGCGCGGCGTGATCGCCCGGCCGTTCGCCCACACCGGCCCGGGTCAGGACCTGCGGTTTGTGGTGCCGGCGTTCGCCCAGCGGCTGAAGCTCGCCCGCCGGATCGGCGCGCCGGTGGTCAAAGTCGGGAACTTGGAGCCGGTGCGGGAGTTCCTGCACGTGAAGGACGTCGTGGACGCCTATGCGCGGCTGCTGGTCAAGGGCCAGGCGGGGGAGATCTACAATGTGGCGTCGGGGCGCGGCGTGAGCCTCGAGCGGCTGCTCGAGTTGCTGGCCGACCTGGTGGGCGTCAGGCCGATCCTCGAGGCGGATCCCGAGCTGATGCGGCCGACCGATATTCCGCACCTCGTGGGGGATGGGTCGAAGCTGCGGCTGGCCACGGGCTGGACGCCGCGCTCCTGCCTGGAGGACACGCTGAAGGACGTGATCGATGCCCAAGCGGACTGACCTGCACCGGATTCTGCTGCTCGGCTCCGGCCCGATCGTGATCGGGCAGGCGGCCGAGTTCGACTACTCCGGCACCCAGGCGGTCAAGGCGCTGAAGGAAGAGGGCTACGAGGTGGTCCTCGTGAACTCCAACCCCGCCACCATCATGACCGACCCGGAGCTCGCCGACCGGACCTACATCGAGCCGGTGCACCCGGACTGGGTCCGCAAAGTGATCGAGCGGGAGCGGCCGGACGCGCTGCTGCCGACGATGGGCGGGCAAACGGCGCTGAACGTGTCGATGGCGCTGTCCCGCGACGGCACGCTGCAGCGCTTCGGGGTGGAGCTGATCGGGGCGAGCGCGCGGGCCATCCAAATGGCCGAAGACCGGGCCGAGTTCGCGGCCGCGATGCGGCGCATCGGCCTGGACACGCCGCAGGGGCGCACGGTCGGCAGTCTCGAGGAGGGGCTTGTCGCGGTCGCCGAGGTCGGCTACCCGGCGATCATCCGCCCGTCGTACACGCTGGGCGGCACGGGCGGCGGCGTGGCCTACAACCGCGCCGAGTTCGAGGAGCAGGTCGAGCGGGCGCTCGACCTCTCGCCGGTGCACACCACGCTGATCGAGCGCAGCGTGCTCGGCTGGAAGGAGTTCGAGCTGGAGGTGATGCGCGACGGGCGCGACAACGTCGTGATCGTCTGCTCGATCGAGAACCTCGACCCGATGGGCGTGCACACCGGCGATTCGATCACCGTGGCGCCCGCCATGACCCTCACCGACCGCGAGTACCAGCGGATGCGGGATGCGGCGATCGCGATCATCCGGGAGATCGGCGTGACCGCGGGCGGCTGCAACATCCAGTTCGCCGTGAACCCGGTCGACGGCGAGATGCTGGTCATCGAGATGAACCCGCGCGTCTCCCGTTCCTCGGCGCTCGCCTCCAAGGCGACGGGCTTCCCGATCGCGCGCATCGGGGCCAAGCTCGCCGTGGGGTACACCCTCGACGAGCTCCCGAACGACATCACCCGCACCACCCCTGCCTCGTTCGAGCCCGTGCTCGACTATGTCGTCGTCAAGGTGCCGCGGTTCGCCTTCGAGAAGTTCCCCACCGCCGACTACCGCCTCACGACGCAGATGAAGTCGGTGGGCGAGGCGATGGCGATCGGGCGCACCTTTAAAGAAGCGTTCCAGAAGGGGCTGCGCGCGCTCGAGGCCGGTCGCCCGGGCTGGGTGACGGGCGCGACGCTCGCCGACGACCGGCTCACCAGCGCCTCGCCCGACGACCTGCGGGTCGCGCTCCGCACGCCGACGCCCGAGCGGATCTTCCAGATCAAGCGCGCGCTGCTCGCGGGACTCTCCGTCGAAACGATCGCGCAGGCCTCGGGGATCGATCCCTGGTTCCTCTATCAACTGGACGATCTGATCGCGGCCGAGCGCTGGTTCGCCGCGCTGCCGGAGCTGGAAGGGAAGGAGGCCGCGGGCCAGCTGCGCCGCATGAAGCGGATGGGATTCAGCGACAGTCAGCTCGCCCTGCTGCGGGGGGAGGACACGACGGAGGCGGCGATCCGCGAGCGCCGCTGGGCGCTCGACGTGCGTCCCGCCTACAAGACGGTGGACACGTGCGCCGGCGAGTTCCCGTCCACGACGCCGTACCTCTACTCCTCCTACGACGAGGAGAACGAATCCGAGCCGCTGGGCGCGCAGGGCATCGTGATCCTGGGGAGCGGCCCCAACCGCATCGGGCAGGGGGTCGAGTTCGACTACTGCTGCGTCCGCGCCGGTCTCGCGTTCCGCGAGCTCGGCTACAAGACCATCATGATCAACTCCAACCCCGAGACGGTCTCTACCGACTTCGACATCTCCGATAAGCTCTACTTCGAGCCCCTGACACTCGAGGACGTACTGGAAATCGTCCGCTGGGAGCGGCCGAAGGGCGTCGTGGTCCAGCTCGGGGGCCAGACGCCGCTTCGCCTCACTAACCCGCTCGAAGCGGCGGGCGTGCCCATCCTCGGCACGACTCCGGACGCGATCGACATCGCCGAAGACCGCCAGCGCTTCGAACAGCTCGCGCGGCGGCTAGGCGTGAACCAACCGCCCAACGGCACCGCCCGCTCGGTCGAGGAAGCAGTCCACGTCGCCCACCACATCGGATACCCGGTGCTCATTCGGCCGTCCTACGTGCTGGGCGGGCGGGCGATGGAAATCGTGTACGATGAGGGCACGCTCCGCGAGTTCTTCGAGAAGGCGGCTCGGGTCGCTCCCGAGCATCCGGTGCTGATCGACCGCTTCCTCGAGGACGCCTTCGAGGCGGACGTTGACGCCATCGCCGACGGCACCCGCTGTGTGATCGGCGGGGTCATGCAGCACATCGAGGATGCCGGTGTCCATTCGGGGGACTCCGCGTGCGTGATGCCTCCCTACCTGATCGGAGACCGGGTGGTCGACGAAATGCAATGCCACACGATGGCGTTCGCGCAGGCGCTCGGGGTCGTGGGGCTGATCAACGTCCAGTTCGCCATCAAAGCCGGGGTCGTCTACGTCCTGGAGGTGAACCCCCGGGCCTCCCGAACCGTGCCGTTCGTGAGCAAGGCGACCGGGGTCCCCCTTGCTAAGCTGGCCGCCGGGGTGATGGTAGGCCACACCCTGGACGAGCTGGGGGTCCCGGACGACCTGCCCCTGCCGGGGGTGGCGGTCAAGGAGGCGGTCTTCCCCTTCACCAAACTGCCCGGCGTGGATACCGTTTTGGGCCCCGAGATGCGGTCCACGGGGGAGGCGATGGGCTTCGCCGACAGCTTCGGCATGGCCTTCGCCAAGGCGCAGATCGCGGCCGACGGCAGCCTGCCGCTCGAGGGCGCGGTGTTTGTGACGGTGAACGACTCGGACAAGCCCACAGTGGTGCCGATCGCCAGGCGCTTGCACGAGCTAGGGTTTAGGATTCTGGCCACCGAGGGGACCGCCAAGCATCTGCGGGCGCGGGGCATCCCTGCCGAGCGGGTGGCGAAGGTGCACGAGGGGCGGCCGAACGCGATCGACCTCATCGTCTCCGGCGAGGTCCATTTGCTGATCAACACGCCGCTCGGGAAGTTCACGCAGCAGGACGATTACGCCATCCGGCGCGCCGCGCTGGTGCACCGGGTGCCATACACCACGACCATGTCGGCGGCGAGCGCGGCCTGCGATGCGATCATCGCGCTGCGCAGCCGCACTGGGAGCGTGAGGAGTCTGCAAGAATGGCACGAAAAGACGACCATGGGAAATCCGGCGCCCGAGGTGGGAAGGTCGTTCGCCCCAAGCCGCGAGCCGCGGCCCGTCAAGACGTAGCCAAGGCGGACGCGAAGCCGGCGGCGAAGGCCGCGGCACCGCCGCCGCCGCCCAAGGTCAAGTTCCACGGGCGCGTGCTTGAGCAGGAGCCGCTGTCGCGCTACACCACATGGCGGCTCGGCGGGCCGGCACGCTATCTCGTGCTCCCGGCCGACGCCGAGGACGTGGTGCGGGCGCTCGAGATGGCGCGCGATCGCGGTCTGCCGTGGCTGGTGCTGGGCCTGGGCTCCAACCTGCTGGTGAAGGACAGCGGCTTCCCCGGCGTCGTCATCCGGCCGGGGAAAGGGATGGACCGCTTCGAGATGAAAGGCGCCACGGCCATCGTCGGAGCGGGGTTGCCGACGCCGATCCTGGCGCGCCGTACGGCGGAGCTGGGCTTCGTGGGCGTCGAGCGGTTCGTCGGGATCCCCGGCACGGTGGGCGGCGGCATCTACATGAACGCCGGCTGCCACGGCGCCGAATTCGCGGAAGTCGTGACGGAAGTGACGGTGATGGACGAGCGGGGCAAAGCCAAACAGCTCGGTCGCCGCCAGATCTCGTTCAAGTACCGCTCCAGCAACCTGGGACCGGTGGTGCTCCTCGAGGCCAAGCTCGGCCTCGGCGAGGAGTCGCCGGCCAAGCTCAAGGAGCTGCAGGGCCGACTGTTCCGGTGGCGCAAGGCGGGCACGCCCTTCGACCAGCCGTGCGCCGGCTCGACGTTCAAGAACCCGGTCGGCCCCAAGTCGGCCGGGATGCTGATCGACGAAGTCGGTCTCAAAGGCTACGTCCTCGGCGGCATCCAGGTGTCCCCGATGCACGCCAATTATTTCGTGAACCTCGGGACGGGAACCGCCTCCGATGCCCTCAAGCTGATCGATCACGTGCGCAAGACGGTTCTCAAGAAGACCGGCGTCGAGCTCGAGCTCGAGGTCAAGGTGATTGGGTAGATGGTCCCTCCCGCCGACTACTTCGTGCACGAGTCCAGCTATGTCGACGACGGGGCGCGGATCGGCCGGGGCTCCAAGATCTGGCACTTCTCTCACGTCATGCCGGGCGCCGTCATCGGGGAACGGTGCAACCTGGGGCAGAACGTGGTCGTGATGCCCGGCACCCGCATCGGCAACAACGTCAAGATCCAGAACAACGTCTCGATCTACGAGGGCGTCGAGTTGGAGGACGACGTGTTCTGCGGGCCCGCGTGCGTGTTCACCAACGTGCTCAACCCGCGCAGCCACGTGTCACGCAAGCGCGAGTACCGCCGAACACTGGTGCGGCGCGGCGCGTCCATCGGCGCCAATGCGACGATCGTCTGTGGCGTCACGCTGGGGGAATACGCGTTCATCGGCGCGGGCGCGGTCGTCACCTCGGACGTGCCGGCGTTCGCGCTGATGGTGGGCGTACCCGCACGACGCGTCGGGTGGATGTGCCAGTGCGGGGAGCGTCTGCCGCTCGCCGATCACCGCGCGGTCTGTGCCGCGTGCGGGGCAGGCTACGACGAAACGGACGGCCAGCTGCGGATGACTGCTCCACCGAAAGGCGGGAACCCATTGTGAACGTGCCGCTGCTGGACCTCGTCGCGCAATACCGCGCCATCAAGGACGAGGTCTTGCCCGCCGTCACGGGGGTCATCGAGTCGCAGCAATTCATCATGGGAGCCGCCGTCGCCCAGCTGGAGGCGGCGGTGGCCCGGCTCTCCCACGCCCGCCACGGCATCGGGTGTGCCAGCGGCACGGATGCATTGCTGCTCCCGCTGAAGACCCTCGACTTGAAGCCCGGGGACGAGGTCATCACCACGGCGTTCACCTTTTTCGCCACCGCGGGAACGATCCACAACGCGGGTGGGACGCCGGTCTTCGTGGACATCGACCCGGACACCTTCAACATCGAGCCCGCGGCGGTTGAGGCCGCGGTGACGCCACGGACCCGCGCGCTCCTGCCGGTGCACCTGTTCGGACAGATGGCGAACGTGGAGCGCCTGCTGGGGACCGCGGCCAAGTACGGGGTCCCCGTGATCGAAGATGCGTGCCAGGCGATCGGGGCCCGACGCCAGGTCGCGGGCGCGTGGCGGATGGCGGGGGAACTGGGCCGGGTCGGCGCGTATTCTTTCTTCCCCAGCAAGAACCTCGGCGGCTGGGGCGACGGGGGCATGATCGTGACCTCCGACGATGCCGCGGCCGAGCGGCTGCGGAGGCTCCGGCTGCACGGCGGCGCCAAACAGTACCACCACGACGAAATCGGCACCAACTCGCGCCTCGACACGCTGCAGGCCGCCGTGCTGCTGGCCAAGCTGCCGCACCTGGCGCCCTGGTCGGCCAAGCGGCGGGAGCATGCCGCGTACTACACGCAGGCGCTGGCGGGCCTGCCGCCGGTGCGGCCGCCGGTCGTCGACCCCTGCAACGAGCACATCTTCCACCAGTACACGCTGCGCGTGGAGCGGCGCGACGCCCTGCAGGCGCACCTCAAGGCGAAGGGCATCGGCAACGCGGTCTACTATCCCATCCCGCTGCACCGTCAGCCCTGCTTCGCGTCACTCGGCTACCGGGAGGGGAGCCTGCCGGCGTCGGAGCAGACGGCTCGCGAAGTGATCTCGCTGCCGATCTACCCCGAGCTCACGCGCGCGCAGCTGGACACCGTCATCGGCGCGATCCACGAGTTCTACCGGTGAGCCGGCTCAGGATCGGCGTCGTCGGGGCCGGCGCGTGGGGGCGGAACCACGTGCGCCTCGTGGCCGGCCTGGCGGACGCCGAGCTGACCGCGGTCTGCGACACCAACCAGGCAACGCGACAGCGGGTGGCGCGGCAGTACCCGGCTGTGCTGGTGACGGGGGAGGTCGCCGAGCTGCTGGGGCGCGTGGATGCCGTCATCGTCGCCTCCCCGGCGACGACCCATGCGGGGCTGGCGCTGCGGTGCATCGAGGCGGG
>Ga0209237_1001317_pt1 | contig 14707 bp, 13 predicted proteins | sample GraSoi013_1_40cm_2_FD_185820 | JGI IMG/M metagenome (GOLD analysis project Ga0209237, IMG submission 185820) | Grasslands soil microbial communities from the Angelo Coastal Reserve, California, USA - Sample 10_02_2013_1_40cm (SPAdes) (version 2) | ecosystem: Environmental > Terrestrial > Soil >... | reverse complement strand
GGCGGACGACCCGGCGCTCGAGCGCGCGTTCGATCACATAACCCGCTCGCTCGCCGAGCCGGTGGGCGACCCGGCCATCCTCCCGACTTTTCTACTCGCCGAGTCGGCACGGGAGCACGTCAAAGTGGTGCTCTCGGGGGAGGGCGCGGACGAGCTGTTCGGCGGCTACCCGACGTACCTGGGCCACAAGGCGGCGGGGTTGTATCACAGAATGCCCGGACGAGCGACGCTCCGCTGGCTCGTGAACCGGCTGCCGACCTCTACCGGCAAAGTTACGCTCGAGTTCCTGCTCAAGCAGTTCGTCGCTGGCGCCGAGCTGCCGCTCGTGGCGCGTCACCTGACGTGGTTCGGCGCGCTGGGGCCGGACACACGCGCGCTCGCGTGGGCCGGCGGGCTCTTAAACGGCTTTCCCGGAGATGCGTCGCTCAACCGAGTGTTGTGGCTTGACTTCCTCACCTATCTCCCGGACAACCTGCTCGTGAAGGTGGACCGTGGGACGATGCTCGCATCCATTGAGGCACGGGCGCCATACCTGGACCGCGAGGTGATGGAGCTGGCGTTGCCAGCGCCGTCGGCGCTCAAGGTGCGGGGGTTCACCACCAAGGCGATATTAAAGGAAGCGGCGCGCGGGCTCGTTCCGGACGCGGTGATCCGGCGCAAGAAGCGCGGGCTGTCGGTGCCCGTGGCGCGGTGGCTCAACGCGGGACTCCGTTCGCTCGCCGATCGCTACCTCGTGGCGCCCCGGCTGTTCCGGGACGCGCCGACGGCCCGCCTCCTCGCGGAGCACCGCGCCGGCGCGCGCAACAACGCCCGCAAGCTCTGGCCTATTCTCATCGCGGAGCTGTGGGCGGAGAAATGGAACGTGGAGACGGAGGCCGCGCGGGTGGGGTAACCCCGGGCTGGCGCCCGGGGTCAGTGAGACAGAACCGGTGACAACTAACCCCGGGCGCGAGCCCGGGGAGGAACGATGAACCGTACCGAAGCCCTCGCCCTGATGGAGGAGTACACGAAGGCGCCGAGCCTCCGCCAGCACATGCTGGCAGTCGAGGCGGCGATGCGCGCCTACGCGGAGCAGCGCGGCGAAGACCCCGAGACGTGGGGGATGGTGGGGCTGCTGCACGACTTCGACTACGAGAAGTTCCCGAACCACGACCACTCGCCCACCGACGGTCACCCCGCGTGGGGCGTGCGGCTGCTGCGCGAGAAGGGCGTGCCCGAGCCCCTGTGCCGCGCCATTCTCGGGCACGGGACGTACACCGGCGTACCGCGGGATACCCTGATGGCGCAGACGCTGTTCGCGGTCGACGAGCTGTGCGGCTTCCTGGTGGCGTGCGCGCTGGTGCGCCCGTCCAAGAGCTTCGCGGATCTCGCGGTGTCGTCGGTGAAGAAGAAGCTCAAGGACAAGGGGTTCGCGCGCGGGGTGAACCGCGACGAGGTGCACCAGGGAGCCGCGGAGCTGGGCGTGGCGTTGGACGAGCACATCGCCTTCGTGATTCAGGCGCTCCGTCCCGCGGAGGGCGCGCTGGGCCTCGGCGCGCAGGCGCCCGCGGTGTGAGCGTTCCTGCCACGGCCGCGCTCGCCGCGCGCGACCAGCTGACCCTGGCGCTCGACCGCGCCGCCGGCTCGCGGCCGATCGAAGGCAACCGGCTCGAACATCACCCCGACAGCCCGCGCGCGTTGGACGCGATGCTCGCCGCGATCGCCGCGGCGCGGCACTGGGTGCATTTCGAGAACTACATCATCCGCGACGACGCCACTGGCCGGCGCTTCGCCGACGCGCTCGCCGAGCGGGCCCGTGCCGGCGTCCGCGTGCGCGTGTTGTACGACGCCCTCGGCTCGTTCGGCACGTCGCGCCGCTACTGGCGGCGGCTCACCCAGGCCGGCGCCGAAGTGCGCGCCTTCCACCCGCTGCTCACCCGCCACGCGCTCGACCTGCTGGCGCGGGACCACCGCAAGCTCCTCGTCGCAGACGGCGTCTGGGCGATGACCGGCGGGCTGTGCATCGGCGACGAGTGGGCCGGCGACCCGGCACGCGGCCGCCGGCCGTGGCGCGACACGATGGTCGCCGTGTCCGGGCCCGCCGCCTCGGCGCTCGACGGCACCTTCGCGCGGATCTGGCGGCGCGCCGGCACGGCCCTCCCCCCCGACGAGCTGGACGCCGACCCCGCGTCCAACGGCGACTCGACGGTCCGCGTGGTGGAAGGCGTGCCGGGGCGCGCCCGCGTGTACCGCGCGGTCGAGCTTCTCGCCGCGAGCGCCGCCGAGCGCCTGTGGATCACCGACGCGTACCTCATCGCTCCCGCCCCGTTGTACGCGAGCTTGCTCGACGCGGCGCGGAGCGGGGTGGACGTACGCCTGCTCGTTCCCGGCGCGACCGACCTACCGGTGCTCCGCAACTTCACGCGCATCGGCTACCGCGACCTGTTGCGCGCCGGCGTCCGGGTGTACGAGTACCAGGGTCCGATGATCCACGCCAAGACGATGCTCGTGGACCGGCGGTGGGCGCGCGTCGGCTCGAGCAACTTGAATGTGTCGAGCCTGCTCACGAACTACGAGCTCGACCTCACGGCCGAGTGCGAAGTGCTCACCGAGGAGCTCGCGCGCCAGTTCCGGCGCGACCTCGCGTCGAGCCGCGAGATCGTGCTGCAGCCGCGCCGCATGCGGCTGCCGGCGCGCCTCGCGGCCGGAACTGCACCGGACGAAGGTGACACGCCGCACAAGCGCTCGGGCTACGAGCTCGGCGCCGTGGCGGTGGTGGCTCTGCGCCGGGTCGCGGGCGGGCTGCGGCGCGCCATTGCGGCGACCGCCGCGCTCGGATGCGTCGTCGTGGGCAGCCTGCTCCTGGTCTTCCCCCGCATCATGGGCATCGTGTTCGCCGCCGGGGCGTTCACTTTGGCACTGGCGTTCGCCGTGTACGCGCTGGAGCGGCGCCGCACGCGGGACTCGGACGATGGCTGATCTCCCCCTCCCCCCCCAACCGGCGCGGCAGGTCGCGCGTATAGCTGAGCAGGACGAGGCCGATCTCGTCGCCCGCGCCGTCGCCGGCGAGCGGGCGGCGTTCGGGACCCTGGTCGAGCGATACGCCGGCGTGGCGCGCCGCGTGGCGCGTGCGGTGCTGGGCAATCCCGAGGACGCGGACGACGCCGCGCAGGATGCCATGCTCTCGGCGCTCGTCAAGCTCGAGCAGTACGACGCGCGGCGGCCGTTCGGCCCCTGGCTGTTACGGATCGTCGCCAACGCCGCCACGGACCGGCGGCGGAGCCACTTGACGTCGGGCTCACCGCCGGCGGCGCGCGGCCCGACACGACGACCGAGCGCCGGGCGTTGAACGAGCGGTTGCGACAGGCGCTCGCCGAGCTGCCCGAGCGGCGGCGCATGGCGGTGGTGCTGTTCGACGTCGAAGGCTATTCGCACGGCGAGATCGCCCTAATCCTCGGGATTCCCGAGGGCACGGTTCGATCAGAAGTGTTCCACGCGCGGCGCCGCTTGCGGGTGCTCCTCGCGGACTGGAAGGAGGAGGGATGAAGGATCCACTGCCGTTCGATCACCGGCCCGATCTGGTGCTCGGGAGGGCGCTGCGAGAGGCGCTCGACCCCGGCGACGACGCGCAGCTCTTCACCGCGCGCGTACTGGCGGGCGCCGAGCACGCTCGCGCGGCATCGTGGGACGCCGTGCTCGCCCGGTGGGCGCGCGCCGGCGTGGCGGCCGCCCTCGTCGTCGCGCTGGCGGCTGGCTATTTCGTGGGCCACGCGACGGCGGGGTCCCCCACCGCCGTTCGCCCGACTGTCTCGGACGTCCTGATCGCGCCGCCGGCGCACCCGGGGGAGGTCGAGGTCGTCCTGGCCTCCGTGATCGGCAACAACTAGCACGCATAAGGAAGGGACCGTCATGCTGAACCGTTCCACAACCTGGGCCGTGGCGTTCCTGGTCGCCACGTTCGCGGCGGGGCTCGCCGTCGGGGCCGGCGGCCGGGCGCTCTGGGTCCGCTACGCGTCCGCGGCAGCGCCCGAGCGCGCGCGCGGACTCGATCGGTTGATGGACGAGCTGAACGCGGAGCTGCGTCTCGGCGCGGTGCAGCGCGACTCCGTGCGGGCGATCCTGCAACGTCACCGGACCCGGATGACCGCCGTGTGGGAAACGGTGCGCCCGCGCTTCGACTCGATGCGGGCGCAGATGGACTCCGAGGTCGCCCGCCAGCTCACCCCCGAGCAGCAGGCCAAGTATCGCGACCATGTGACCCGGTATCGGCATCAAAAGGAGCAGGAGAAAGCCGACACGCAGTCGGGAGGCCGGAAGAAATGATGGGCGCGCGACGGGGACTGTTCGGGGGAATCGTGTCGGCGCTCGTCTCGACCGGCGTCGCGGCGCAGCAGAAGCCGGCTCCCGCGCAGCCGGCATCGCTCCAGGTGTCGCTGGCGGAGGCGGTGCGGCGGGCGCTCGACGTGCAGCCGGACATCGTGCGGGCGCGCCGCGACGTGCGCACCGCCGGAGCCGGCCAGCGCTCGGCCGTCGGCGCGTTCTTGCCGACGATCACGGCCAGCGGCTCGTCCAACCAGGCCTCGGCCAGCCGGTACAACTCCGCCACGGGGCAGATCGTGGCGGGCTCAAACACCTCGTACTCTGGTCAAGTGGGGCTCAACCTCGACCTGTTCGACGGCTTTCGGCGCCTCGCCAACAAGCGGGCCGCCGCAGCCACCGAGGACGCCGCCGATGCCGGACTCGTCAACCAGCGTTACCAGGTGACGGCGACGACGGCGGATCGCTTCTACACGGCGCTCGCGGACGAGGAGCTCGTGCGGGTCGCGCAGGCCCAGGTCGAGCGCGCGAAAGAGGAGCTCCAGATCGCCGTCAACAAGTTTCAGGCTGGCGCGGCGACGCGCTCCGACACGCTCACGGCCACGGTCGACCTCGGCAACGCCCAGCTCGCGCTGCTCGAGGCGCAGGCAAATCTGGCCACCTCCCAGGCGAACCTCGGGCGCCAGGTCGGGGTGGACCAACCGGTACGTGCCGTCCCCGATACGGCGTTCCCCTCGGTCCCCGACACCACGGCACTGCGCGCCGAGGCCTTGGACTCCTCACCGCAGGTGCGGCAGGCGGAGGCACAGGTCCGCGCCGCCGGAGCCATGGTCGGCGTCGCGCGCTCGCAGTATTGGCCCACGTTCTCGGCGTCGTACGGGAACGGCTACACAGGGCTCGACAGCCTGGGTCGTCTTGCCCTGACGCCGTGGGCAACGACTCGGGGTTATACAAACACCTGGTCGCTCCGGTTCTCGCTGAACTGGACGCTGTTCAACGGATTCACGCGGGAAGCGGACCAGGTGACTGCCTCGGTCGGGCGGGACGTCGCGCGGGCGCAGGCGGCGGACACCCGCCGGCAGGTCGGCGCCCAGCTCACCGAGCAGCTTGCGGCGATGCTCACCGCGTACGCACGGATCGGGATCACCGGCGCCAACGTGGTGGCCGCCACCGAGGCGCGCCGCGTGCAGCAGGAGCGCTACCGGCTCGGCGCTGGCACCCTGCTCGACCTGCTCACCGCCGAGGCCAACCTGACTCAGGCCGAGGTGAACCAGGTCCAGGCACGCTACGACTACCTCATCGCCCGCGCCCAGGTCGAGGCGCTGGTGGGACACGCCCTGTGACCAGCGTCCAGCCGACCACGTTCCGCACCGGCGACACGCCGCTGCCCGACACCGTCATCCTCACGCACAAGCTCACGCGCGACTACGACATGGGTGGCGAGGTGGTGCACGCGCTGCGTGGCGTGGAGATCCAGATGCGACGCAATGAGTTCGTGGCCATCATGGGCCCGTCCGGCTCGGGGAAATCGACGCTCATGAACCTCATCGGCTGTCTCGACACGCCGACCGCGGGTGAATACTGGCTCAACGGGCAGCAGGTGAGCGACCTGTCGGACGACGAGCTCGCGCACATTCGCAACAAAGAGATCGGGTTCGTGTTCCAGACGTTCAATCTGCTGCCGCGCGCCAGCGCGTTGCACAACGTGGAGCTACCGCTGATCTACGCGGGGGTGGCCGCGAAGGAGCGCCGCGCCCAGGCGGCCCGGGCGCTCGAGCGCGTCGGGCTCGCCGACCGGATGACGCACAAGCCGAACGAGTTGTCGGGCGGGCAGCGTCAGCGGGTGGCGATCGCCCGCGCGCTCGTGAACGACCCCTCGATCCTGCTGGCGGACGAGCCGACCGGGAACCTCGACTCCGGCACCGGCCAGGAGATCATGCGGCTGTTCGAGGAGCTGCACGACGCCGGTCAAACGATCGTGCTGGTCACCCACGAAGCCGACATCGCGGCGCACGCCTCCCGCCAGATCCACCTGCGGGACGGGCTCGTCGAGCGCGACGTGCAGACGAAAGGCAAACCGTGAAGCGATCCTTAGTGCTGCTGCTCGGCCTCGCCGCGTGCCACAAGCCGCAGCCCGCGGCGCTGTACGAGAAGATCCCCGTGGAACACCGCGACATCGTGGTCGCGGCCTCCGCTTCGGGCGCGATCCAGCCGATCCTCACCTTGAGCGTGAAGTCGAAGGCCTCGGGCGAGATCCTCGACATGCCGGTGCAGACCGGCGACGACGTGAGGAAGGGACAGCTGCTCGCGAAGATCGACCCGCGCATCCCGCGGAACGACCTCACACAGGCCGAGGCGGGCCTCGCGGTCGCCAAGGCCCAGCTCGACAACGCCACAGCGCAGCTCAAACGGAGCGAGGCCCTGTATCAGAGCAAGTCCATCGCCGAGACCGACTACGAGGCCGCGAAGTTGAGTTACGCGACGGCGCAGTCCGCCGTCGTCAACACCGAAGCGAGTCTCCAGACCGCCAAGGACGCGATGGAGGATACCCAAGTCCGCGCGCCGGTCACCGGCACCGTGCTGGAGCGCGATGCCGTGCTCGGCACGGTGATCTCGAGCCCGACGCGCGACGTGGGCGGCGGCACCGTCATCCTCAAGATGGCGAACCTCGACACCGTCCAGGTCGGGGCGCTGGTGGACGAGACCGACGTCGGCAAGGTCCAGTCCGGGATGCCGGTGACGATCACCGTAGACGCGTTTCCCAACCGGCCGTTCGACGGCCGCGTCCTGAAGATCGAGCCGCAGGCGCAGGTCAATCAGAACGTCACGATGTTTCCCGTCATCGTCAACATTCTGAATCCGAACCACCAGCTCAAGCCGGGGATGAACAGCGAAGTCGAGATCCACGTCGGCGATCGACGGAACGTGCTCGCCGTGCCGAACGCCGCGCTGCGCACGCCGCGGGACGTCGCGTCGGCGGCGCAGGTGCTGGGGCTCGACCTGCAGACGGTGCAGCAGCAGCTGGTGCAGGCCGAGACGCCGCGCTCCGTCGCGCGGGACACGGCGGACGCCGGCAAGCTGCACGCGGCCGAAGCGACCAAGCCGGGAGCGAGAGCGACGTTCACGACGCCCAGCGGGCGGACCATCACCCTACCGCCGGGCGTGACGCCGGAGCAGGTGCAGGCCGCGTTCGCCAAACGGATGAGCGGAGCCGAGCTGACGCCCGCGGAGCAGGCGCTGCTGGCGCAGCTGCGCAGCCAGTACCAGGGCGCGGGCGGAGGGGGGAGAGGTGGCGCGAGCTATATCGTGTTCGTGCTGCGCGGCGGCAGGATCATGGCCGTCCCGATTCGCACGGGCCTCACCGATCAGGACTACATCGAGGTCACGGGCGGGCTCACGGAGCAGGACACGGTGCTGGTGCTGCCGAGCGCGTCGCTGGTGCAGTCGCAACAGCAGTTCCGCCAGCGGTTCCAGAACGTGACGGGCGGCGGCTTGCCGGGCGTGCGGCAGCAGCAGGCGCAGCCCGCAACCCCGCGCTAGCGATGCTCGTCGGCGAGATCATCCGGGTGGCGCTCGAAGCGCTGCGGGCCAACAAGCTCCGCTCGCTCCTGACCATGCTGGGCATCATCATCGGCGTGGGCGCGGTGATCACGATGATCGCGCTGGGCTCCGGAGCCCAGAAGTCGGTGCAAGACCGGATTCAGGCGCTCGGCCCCACCCTGCTCAGCGTCTATCCGGGCCAGAGCTTCATGCGGGGCGTGGCGAGCGACCAGCGGGTCAGCCTCACGATGGACGACGACACGGCGCTCGCCAACAACGCCCGCTTCGTGACCGCCGTAGTGCCGGAGCTGAGCCGCAGCCTCCAGGTGCAGAAGGGCAACCTGAACATCAACGTGAACGTCGTCGGCACGACGCCGGCGTACGTCCCGGTGCGCAGCTACACGCTCACGGCCGGCCGCACCTTCACCGCCGGGGACGACGCCGCGCGGCGCCGGTTCGCAGTGATCGGGTCCGCCGTCCCCGACATGCTGAACGCGAATCGGGACGCCATCATCGGCCAGGAGATCATGATCCGCGGCATCTCGTTCGAGGTCATCGGCGTGCTGTCGGAGAAGGGGTCGCAGGGCTCGTTCCTCAACCCCGACGAGCAGATCCTCATCCCGCTCGAGACGGCCCGGTATCGCGTGATGGGCACCGACCGGCTGCGCTCGATCACGGTGCAGGCCGCCGACTTGAACTCGATGAACCTGGCGACCCTCGAGATCGAGCGGGTGCTGCGGCGCCAGCACAAGATCCGCCCCGGCCAAGACAATGACTTCCAGATCCGCAATCAGACCGACATCCTGAGCACGCTCCAACAGACGACCGAGACGTTCAAGTACCTGCTCGCCGGCATCGCCGCCGTGAGCCTGCTCGTCGGGGGCATCGGGATCATGAACATCATGCTGGTCTCGGTCACCGAGCGCACCCGCGAGATCGGCGTGCGCAAGGCGCTCGGCGCCACCCAGGTCAACATCATGATTCAGTTCCTCGTGGAGGCGTTGGTGCTGTGCCTCCTGGGCGGCCTGATCGGCGTGCTGCTCGGCTCACTCGGCGCGGTAGTCCTGTCCAGACTGGCGCACTGGAACACGCTCATTTCGCCGCTCGCGATTCTCCTGGCGTTCGTCTTCAGCGCCGCGGTCGGGCTGTTCTTCGGCATCTGGCCGGCCCGCCGGGCGGCGAGCCTCGATCCGATCGTGGCGCTGCGGTACGAATAGAATGCGGAGTGCGGAATTCGGAGTGCGGAAGGGCAGGGCCGGCTGACGATTCGTAGGCGACGCTCCGAACGCCGTCCGTTCATTCCGCATTCCGCACTCCGCATTCCGCACTTACGTTTCACGCCATGTTCGCCCTGCTCCTCCTCCTTCAGGGCGCCGCGGACGGCGGCTCGCGCTACAGCGGCCTCGCCAAACAGCTCGACGTGCGCATCCCGCGCGTCGAGGCGGAGGCGAAGATCGACGGCGTGCTCGACGAGCCGGTGTGGAGTCGGGCGGCGACGCTGACGGGCTTCTCACAGTACCGGCCGGTGGATGGCCGTCCCGCCGAAGACTCGACCGCCGTGCTCGCCTGGTACGCCCCCGACGCGATCTACTTCGGGATCCGCGCGTTCGAGCGCCACGGTGCCGTCGTACGCGCGACGCTGGCCGACCGCGACAACATCGACGCGGACGACCACGTCGCCATCCTGCTCGACACCTACCTCGACCACCGCCGCGCCACGATGTTCGCCGTGAATCCACTCGGCGTGCAGGAGGATGGCGTCTGGAGCGACGGCGTGGCCGCGGGCGCCGCGGGGGGACCGAGCGCCGGCGGCAGGTTCGACGCGACGATCGACTTGAACCCCGACTACGTCTACGAGTCGCGCGGCCGCGTGACGGCGCAGGGCTACGAGGTGGAAGTGCGGATCCCCTTCAAGAGCCTGCGCTATCAGAGCGCCGACCCCCAGGATTGGGGCATCCAGGTCGTGCGGTCGGTGCAGCACTCGGGCTACGAGGAGACCTGGACCCCCGCGGTCCGCGCCAACGCGAGCTTTCTCATTCAGGCGGGCCGACTGGTCGGCCTCGGTGCGCTGCGCCGCGGCCTGGTGCTTGATCTCACACCCGAGTTCACCACCAAGGTGGACGGCGCTCCGACCACGCCGGGTTACGACTATCGCGGCACGCCCGAAGTCGCGGGCAACCTGCGCTGGGGCGTCACGCAGAATCTCGGGGCTACCGCGACTGCCAACCCGGACTTCTCGCAGGTCGAGGCCGACATCGGCCAGGTGACGCTCAACCAGCGGTTCGCGCTGTTCTACCCCGAGAAGCGGCCGTTCTTCCTCGAGGGGCTCGAGCAGTTCGACACACCCAACAGCCTCATCTACACGCGGCGGATCGCGCAGCCGGTGTTCGGCGCGAAGCTCGCCGGCAAGGTCGGACGTACCGGGATCGCCTATCTCGGTGCCGTCGACAACAGCGACCAGTCGGCCACGGGCGCGCACCCCATCTACAACCTGCTGCGCCTGCGGCGCGACCTCGGGCCGACGTCCACGCTGGGAGTCGCCTACACCGACCGGGTCGACGGGGACGACTACAACCGGGTGCTGGGGGTCGATGCGCACGTCGTGTGGCGCAAGGTCTGGTTCTCGGAAGTGCAGGTCGCCGGGGCGTGGACTCGGGGACCGAGCGGCAGCCGCGCGGGCAAGCTCTGGACCGTCACCTTCGGCGACCGCACCGGCCGCGCCTACGGCAACCACTTCGAGCTGCTCGGCATCCAGAAGAGCTTCCAGGACACGAGCGGGTTCGTGAATCGGACGGACTTCGTCGCCGGCCGCACCTACAACCGGTTCAGCTGGTACGGTCGCCCGGGGGCGCTGGTCGAGCAGTTGACGGCGATCGTCGGGTTCGCGCCGATCTGGCGCTACCGTGACTTCGGCCGGTTGAACCGGACCATCGAAGACACCCTCCAGAACTTCTGGATCGCGACCCTGCGCGGCGGGTGGCAGGCCCAGGTAACACTCAGCCTCAACCACTTCGGCTTCGATGCCGCAGACTACGCGGGCTACACGGTCGGCACCGCGCCCTTCGCCATGCCCCACGACCTGTATCACCTCCCCGGCGCGGCGTTCATCGTGAACACACCGAACCGGGCCGTGTCGGGCAGCGTGGTGCTGGGCTACACGGCCGCAGCCATCTTCCCCGAGGCGTCCGAGGGCCGACAGGTCGCCGTGACCACCGTCGCCGCCGTGCGCCCTACACCCGCCCTGCGGCTCGAGGCGCGCTGGGTGCACCAGCGCCTCAGCCGCGCGCGTGACGGCAGCCGGTTCTCGACCGCTAACATCCCCCGGCTCAAGGTCGAGTACCAGCTGAAACGTTCGATCTTCGTGCGCTACATCGGGCAGTATTTCGCGGAGGACCAAACCGCGCTCCTCGATCCGCGCACCGGGCAGGCGCTGCTCGTGAACGGCGACACCGCGCGAGCCGTCGTCACAAACGACTTCCGCAACGACCTGTTGTTTTCCTACAAGCCGACGCCGGGGACCGTCGTCTTCCTGGGCTACGGCTCGTCGCTCACCGAGGCGGACGCCTTCCGGTTCCGGAACCTCAGTCGCAAGGCCGACGGGTTCTTTCTCAAGCTGAGCTACCTCTTCCGTATGTAGCCCCTCTACCCCTCACCTCCGCGCCGGGCCATTTTCTCCTCCATGCCCGATGCGGCCGACCTGACCCACCAGCTTGCCGACGAAGACCGCGCCAAACAGCGCCGCTACGTGCTCGCGAACACTCGCGCGCGCTGGCGGTTCGTCGCGCTGGGAGCGGCCCTGCTCGCGATCCTCCGCGTCGCGCGGGTCGCGCCCGTCGCGTGGCCCTTCATCCTGGGCTTCGCCGGCGTGTTCGCCGCCATCAGCTACGCGATGCTCCACCTGGCACGGGGCGGCGACTTCCGCGCCTGGCACGCGCACGCCGACATGGCGGTGGGTGCCGGGATGATCTCCGCGATCCTCTACGCGGTGGGACCGACCGGACACCTGCTGTACGTCCTGTACCTGATCGCGCCGCTCCAGGCGGCACTCTACCTCGGCCAGACGGAGGCGTGGCAGGCGCTGCTCGTCAATCTCACGGGCTTCGGCCTCGCCACCGCCCTCCGGGTCAGCCAGGGCGCGCCAGGCTGGGCGTGGAGCGCGTTCGCGCAGGAGACGCTGGTGCTCGCGTTCGTGAGCGCGGCCCTCCTGCCGACGCTGGCCCGGTTCGTCACACGGCTGCAAGCCGCGCGGAGCACCCTGGCGCAGGTGGAGCGCGGCGACCTCACGGTGAAGGTGCAGGACGAGGAGCCGGACGAGCTGGGCTACCTCGGCGCGAGCGTGAACCGCACCACCGGCGCGATCGCCGGTCTGGTACGCCAGGTCCAGCACCAGTCCCAGGACCTCGCGGCCATGGCCCAGCAGCTCGCCGCGTCCGCCCAGGAGCTGCAGGCCGCGTCCCACGAGATCTCCGCCGCCGCGGAGCGGCTGACCGAGGGCACCTCGCGCCAGCGGCAGCTCATCGGCCACGGGCGCGACGACTCGGAGGCCGCGGCGGACGTCGCGGCACAGCTGCACGCGCGGGCGCAGGAGGCCGAGCGCCAGATCGCCGGCGTGGCGCAGCAGGCGCAGCGCCATGGCCAGGAGATCGCGCGGGCGAGCGAGCTGCTCGTGACCCTCGTCGACCACCTCGACCAGGTGTCCCGCGCCGCCGGTACGCTGGAGCTGGGCTCGCGGGAGATCGGAAAGCTCGTCGATGCGATTACCCGTATCGCCAGCCAGACCGACCTCCTCGCCCTCAACGCGGCGATCGAAGCGGCGCGCGCGGGCCAGCACGGCCTGGGATTCCGGGTGGTGGCCGACGAGGTGCGCAAGCTCGCCGAGCAGAGCGCCCGCTCCGCGGAGGAGGTGCGGGCCCGCGTGCGGCAGACGCAGGACCAGATCGGGCAAGTGATCGCGGCGATGGACGAGGGGCGACGCACGGCCCAGGGCGTGGGCGCCGTGTCCGCGGCGGCCCGGCAGGCGCTGGACGCCATCTTCGGCGACCTGAACGCCACCGTGAAGTTCGCCAGCGCCTTTGCGGGCGAGACCGAAGGTCAGACGCGGCGGATCCGCGAGGTGGTGCGGCGGATGGAAGAAGTCGCGGGGATCACCGAGACGGCGGCCCAGGGCGCCGAGCAGACCTCGGCGGCGACAGTGGAGCAGATCGCCTCGCTGGGCGAGCTCACCACGACGTCGCAGCACCTCTCGGTCGCGGCGGCCAAGCTCACCGAGACGATTCAGCGGTTCAACGTGAACGGGAAGGCGTAACCGGAACCCTGGGGCGGCCGCTGGAGTTCTCAGCATGGTGCGTAAACTGAGATTCCGAGGAGCAATCATGTCCATTCGACCGATCAAGCGGATCGTACAGTCGCAGCCGACCATCGAGGGCGCCGGCGTGCGGCTACGCCGCGCGTTCGGCTTCGGCGACACAAAAGAGTTCGATCCCTTTCTCCTGTTCGACGACTTTCGCAACGAGATTCCCGAGGACTACCTCGCGGGGTTCCCCTGGCACCCCCATCGCGGGATCGAAACCATCACCTACGTCCTCGCGGGGACGGTCAACCACGGCGACAGCCTCGGAAACAAGGGAGCCCTTGGGGCCGGTGACGTGCAGTGGATGACCGCGGGCAGCGGGATCCTCCATCAGGAGATGCCGCGCGGCGACCCGCAGGGACGCATGCACGGGTTCCAGCTCTGGGCGAATCTGCCCTCCTCCCTGAAGATGACCCGGCCGCGCTACCAGGACATCTCGGGCGGCGACATCCCGGAGGTGACCGACGACGACGGCACGCGCGTCCGGGTGATCTGCGGGAGCTTTTGGGGGAAGGCCGGCCCGGTCGAGGGGGTGGCGGCGGACCCACGGTATCTGGACGTGTGGGTCCCGCCGGGCAAGCGCAAATCGCTGCCGGTCGAGACGTCAGGGCACGCGTTTGCCTACGTGTTCGAGGGCGGTGGCACGTTCCGCGACGCCTCGGAGCCGGGCGCCGTCCGCACCGAACGGGTGGGACCCTTGGTAGGCGGGGGCGGCGGAGAGGTGGAGAACCGTTCGCTCGTGCTGTTCGACAGCGGGGATGCGGTGACGGTCCAGGCAGGCGACGCCGGGATCCGGTTCCTCCTCGTGTCGGGGAAGCCGATCGAGGAGCCGGTGGCGTGGTACGGCCCCATCGTGATGAACACGCCGGACGAGCTGCGGCGGGCGTACGCCGAGCTCCAGGACGGCACCTTCATCAAGCAACGCTAGGGCTGACCATGCGGTGAAGCTCGGCCGCGGAGCGGTCCGCCTCCCGCACGATCTCTTCGATCGGCGCGGTGAGAAGCTCGTGGCCGAGCACCACTGGCTGTCCATCCACGAACACATCGCGCACGTCGCTCGCGCACGCCGCGTACACCACCAGCGACACCGGGTCGCCCGTCGCCGGGTGGAGATGCGGCTCGCGCAGGTCGAGGACGACCAGGTCGGCGCGCTTGCCGGAGGCGATCGAGCCGATCTCGCCTTCGAGGCCGAGCGCGCGGGCGCCCCCGAGCGTGGCGAGCTCGAGCACCCGGCCGGCGGGGAGCGCGTCGGCCCCGAGCCGCGGCTTCTGGATCAGCGCGGCGAGGCGCATCTCGGCGAACACATCGAGCCGGTTGTTGCAGGGCGCGCCGTCGGCCCCGATCGCGACGCGGCACCCCGCGGCCAGGAGTTCCGGCACCTTCGCCACGCCGCTCGCGAGCTTCAGGTTCGACGACGGGCAGTGCACCACCGTGGTCCCCTGGCGCGCGAGGCGCGCCGTCTCGTGCGCGTCCACCCACACGCAGTGGGCGAGCGCCGCGCGCGGGCCCGCGATCCCGACC
>Ga0209237_1001314_pt1 | contig 14718 bp, 17 predicted proteins | sample GraSoi013_1_40cm_2_FD_185820 | JGI IMG/M metagenome (GOLD analysis project Ga0209237, IMG submission 185820) | Grasslands soil microbial communities from the Angelo Coastal Reserve, California, USA - Sample 10_02_2013_1_40cm (SPAdes) (version 2) | ecosystem: Environmental > Terrestrial > Soil >... | reverse complement strand
GGAGGGGGAGGCCAGGGGGGCGCGTGCTGATCGTCGGAGTGCTGCTGGTGACGGTGCTGATGCGCTATGTGATGGTAGGCTGCGTCGTGTACTTCCTCCTGCCCCGCGGCACTCTCTGCCCGGCGTGCGGGATCGAGATGCTGCCCATCCGCCATCTGGTGCTCGACCGCGTGTTCCCGTGGCTGCAGCGGCGCTGGTGTTTGGGGTGCGGGTGGAACGGTGTGGTGCGGCGCGAGCCGCCGGCCCGGGAAGAGCTCCCCACTCCCCGGGCACCCTCCCGGCCGGTCACTCGGGCGTGATGATCCGCACGGCCCGCTCATAGAAGAAGTAATCCCACGCCCAGTTGATCAGCACGAGCAGCTTGTTGCGGAACCCGATCAGCTGGATCAGGTGCACCACCAACCACACGACCCACGCCGGGAAGCCCTTGAACGCGAAGCCTCTGATGTAGGCCACCGCCGCGTTGCGCCCGATCGTCGCGAGCGAGCCGGGATCGCGGTAGCGGAACGGCCGCGGTGGCTCGCCGCGCAGCGTGCGGAGCACGTTCCGCGCGGCCGTCTCGGCCATCTGGATCGCCACGGGAGCCATCATCGCCAGCGCCTGACCCTCGGCTTCGAGGTAGGCCGCGTCCCCGACCACGGAGACAGCGGGCTGCCCGGGGACCTGCAGCGTCGGTTCGACGACGATGCGTCCCTGCCGCGCCGTCCGCAGGCCAAGCCGCCGCGCCAGGCCCGCCGCCTGCACCCCCGCCGCCCAGAGGAGTGTGCGCGCCGGAATCACCTCGCCGCCCTTGAGCCGCACCCGGGACCCGTCGAACTCCTCCACGGCGGCGCCGAAGCGCACCTCGACGTGCTTCTTCCACAACGTGTCGGCCGCCGCCTCGCGCAGCTTCGCGGGCATCGCCCCCAGCAGCTTGTCCGTCGCCTCGAGGAGCAGGACGCGGACGTTGGCGATATTGAGCCGCGGGTAGTCCTTCACGAGGACGAGCCGGATCAGCTCGGCGAGGGCGCCGGCCATTTCGACGCCGGTCGGGCCGCCGCCCACGACCACCAGGGTGAGCAGGGCGCGGCGCCGATCCGGATCCTCCTCGAGCATCGCCTGCTCGAAGCAGCGCAGCACGTGGTTGCGGATCGCCACGGCCTCGGGGATGTCTTTGAGGCCGATCCCGTTGCGCTGCACGCTTTCGAGCCCGAAGAAGTTCGTCTCTCCGCCGAGTGCGAGAATGAGATGGTCGTAGGCCATCGGGCCGGCGTCGGTCACTACGCAGCGCGCGGCGAAGTCCACGCCGGTCACCTCCGCGAGCCGGAATTCGAGGTTCGCCTGGCCGCGCAAGATCGCCCGCACCGGCTTGGCGATCTGCTCGGGCTCAAGCCCCGCGGTCGCCACCTGATACAGGAGCGGTTGGAAGAGATGGTAGTTGTGCCGGTCGATCAGGATCACCTCGACCGGGGCGCGGCGCAGCGTCCGCGCCGCGCGCAGCCCACCGAATCCGGCGCCGACAATGACGACCGTGGGGCGGCTCATGCGCGCGCCGCGGAGCTACTCCAGGACCACCGCCGTCCCGTAGCACAGGACCTCGGTCGAGGCGCTGCGATTGCCGCCGACGTCGGCGGCGTCGTAGCGCACGCCGACGATCGCGTTGGCGCCCAGCTGCCGGGCGTGCTCCACCATGTAATCGTACGCCGTCTGGCGCGCCTGCTCGCACATCTCGGTGTAGGCGCCGATCTGGCCGCCGACGATCGCCTTCAGGCCGCCCAGAATGCCCTGCCCGATCGTGGGCGCGCGCACGGTGATGCCGCGCACCAAGCCTTTGTACTCGCGGATGCGCCGGTTCTGGATGTCGAACGTCGTGGACACGAGCATGGACGACTGGATCGCCATGAGGACCTCCGTCAATCAGTCGTTGGACTTCCCGGTCAGCTTCCGCCAGAGCGCCGCCAGGGGATCATAGTGCGCGTCCACCACCCGCTCCTTGAGGGGGATGATGGCGTTGTCGGTGATGGTGATCGACTCCGGGCAGACCTCCGTGCAGCACTTCGTGATGTTGCACAAGGCGATGCCGCCCTCGGTCTTCAGGAAGTCGCGCCGCTCCGCCACGTCGAGCGGATGGGTTTCGTAGGCGGCGGCGCGCACCAGGAAGGCGGGCCCGATGAATTCCTGGTGCTTCCCGTGCGTGCGGAGGACGTGGCACACGTCCTGGCACAGGAAGCACTCGATGCACTTCCGGAACTCCTGCGGTCGCTCCACTTCGTATTGGAACATCCGCCACGTCCCGTCCGGAGCATCGGGCGTGCGGGGCCGGAAGCCGGGGATCCGCTTGTTGACCTCGTAGTTCCAGGAGACATCGGTCACCAGGTCCCGGACGAGCGGGAAGGCCTTCATCGGCGTGATCGTGATCGGCTGCTCGACGGGATAGTCCGAGAGCCGGGTCATGCACATCAGCTTGGGTCGCCCGTTGACCTCGGCCGAGCACGAGCCGCACTTCCCCGCCTTGCAGTTCCAGCGCACCGCGAGGTCCGGCGCCTGCTCCGCCTGGATCTTGTGGACGGCGTCGAGCACCACCATGCCTTCCCCGGCCTCGACCGCGTACTCCTTCAGCTCCCCGGAGCTCCGAGTCCCTCGGAAGATCCGCAACCGGCGCTGCTCGCTCACGTCACGCCCCTTCCTTAATCAGCTTGGCGAGGTCGGCCGGCAGCTCGGGCTGAGCTTCCCAGCGGACCGTCATCCGGTCCGCGTCGCGCCGCACCACGACCTGACGGCGCTCCTGCTTGGGGTCCGAGGCGGGGTAATCGCCGCGCGTGTGGGCGCCACGACTCTCGGTGCGCTCGAGCGCAGCGCGGGCGGTCATCTCCGACACCGCGAGCAGGGAGCGCAGGTCGAGCGCGGTGTGCCACCCCGGGTTGTACTCCCGGCTGCCCGCGATGCCCACGTGGCGCGCGCGCTCGGTGAGCCGCTCCAGCTCGGCGAGCGTCTGCTCGAGTCCCGAGCGGTCCCGCACGATCCCCGCCTTGCGCTGCATCACGTCTTGCAGCGCCGCCTGCACCGCGAACGGATTCTCCCCGGTGGGGCGCTCGAAGGGTGCCAGCGCGCCCTGTACCGCGGCGTCGACTGCCGCGCGCGGACTCGCCGGCGGCCGGCCGCGCCGCTTGGCGAGCTCGGCCGCGTGCTGTCCCGCGCGCCGCCCGAACACCAGCAGGTCCGAGAGCGAGTTTCCCCCCAGCCGGTTCGCGCCGTGCATGCCGCCGGCGACCTCCCCGGCCGCGAACAGCCCCGGCACCGTGGACATCTGGCTCTCGGCGTCCACTTTGACGCCGCCCATCACGTAGTGCGTCGTCGGGCCGATCTCCATCGGATCCTTCGTGATGTCCACGTCCGCCAGCTCCTTGAACTGGTGGTACATGCTCGGCAGCTTCTGCTTGATGAAGTCCGCCGGGCGCTTGGAGGCGATGTCGAGGAAGACGCCGCCATGCGGGGTGCCGCGCCCGTCCTCGATCTCCTTGACGATTGCCTTCGACACGACGTCCCGGGTCAGCAGCTCCGGCGGCCGGCGGTTCTTCATCCGGTCGCCCGTCACCCAGGCGTCGGCCTCCTGCTCGGTGGCGGCGAAGTCCCCCTTGAACATCTCGGGCATGTAGCGGAACATGAATCGCTCGCCCTGCGAGTTCCGCAATACGCCGCCTTCACCCCGCACACCCTCCGTCACCAGGATCCCGCGCACGCTGGGCGGCCAGACCATGGCCGTCGGATGGAACTGGACGAATTCCATGTCGATGAGCTCGGCACCGGCGTCGTAGGCGAGGTAGTGGCCGTCACCGGTGTACTCCCAGGAGTTGGACGTCACCTGCCATGCTTTCCCGATGCCGCCCGTCGCGAGCACGACGGCGCCGGCGCGGAACAGCGCGAACCGCCCGGTCTCGCGGAAGTAGCCGAGGGCGCCGGCCGCCCGCTCGTCCACGACCAGGACCTTGATGACCGTGCACTCCATGTGCACTTCGACGCCCGCATGCACGGCTTTGTCCTGCAGGACGCGGATCATCTCGAGCCCGGTGCGGTCGCCCACGTGCGCCAGGCGCTGGTAGGTGTGGCCGCCGAAGGGTCGCTGGTTGATGCGACCGTCCGCCGTGCGGTCGAACAGCGCGCCCCACGCCTCGAGCTCGTGGATCCGGTCCGGCGCCTCCTGAGCGTGGATCTGGGCCATGCGCCAGTTGTTGTGCATCTTCCCGCCGCGCATCGTGTCGCGGAAGTGCACCCGCCAGTTGTCCTGGTCGACCACCGTCCCCAGCGCCGCGGCCGCGCCGCCCTCGGCCATGACCGTGTGGGCTTTGCCGAGGAGCGACTTGCAGATCAGGGCGACCTTCGCACCGTGGGCCGCGGCCTCGATGGCGGCGCGCAGCCCCGCGCCGCCCGCGCCGATCACCAGGACATCGTGCTCGTAGCTCCGGACGTCGGCCACTACAGGATCCGGATGTCGGTGATCACACCCATCGCGCAGAGGCGGATGTAGAGGTCGGTGAGGGCCACGGAAAAGAGGGAGCACCACGCCCATGTCATGTGGTGGCGGTTCAGCCCGCTCACTCCGCGCCACAGCCGATAGCGGAGCTGGCCGGCGCGCGCGCAGGAGAAGCAGTCCACCTGGCCGCCGACCAGGTGTCGCAGCGAATGACACCCGAACGTGTAGCACGCCAGCAGCCCGACGTTGGCCGCCATGACGATTGTGCCGAGGCCGATGCCGAAGGTGCGCGGGCTGCCGGCGGGGATGATGCCCGCCGCCCGCCAGGCGCCGTCGACCGGCCAGCGCAGCGCCAGGATCACGTCGTAACTCAGAATGAAGATGAACACCACCGCCGCGTACATGAAGAAGCGGTGGACGTTCTGCAGCAGGAAGGGAAGTTTGGACTCCCCCTTGTAGCCGTGCCGCGCCTCGCCCACCGCGCACGCGACGGGGTCGAGGAAGAACGCCCGATAGTAGGCCTTGCGGTAGTAGTAGCACGTCACGCGGAAGCCGAGCGGGAAGACGAGGATGAGGAACGCCGGGGAGAGCGGCCACCAGGACGTCTGGATGAGCGGCGAGTAGAAGGGCGAGAGGTAGGGCCCCCACTCATAGTGCGTCCCGGTCCCCGCCGCCCACGTCGCGTACACCGCGAACGAGAGCAGGACGGTGGCCGTCAGTGCCGGCGCCACCCACCAGGAGTCGCGCCGCAGCGTCGCGCCGAAGCCCCCCTCGTGCAGGTCTCGCAGCGAAGTTGCCATAGGCCTTCCAGTCAGAGTCTCACCGCCCCCATCGTCTGCTTCACGGCTTCCGCGGATTTACGCAGGTCCGCCGCTTCCTGGGACGTGAGCTGCACGGTGACGATCTGCTCCAGCCCCCGGCGGCCCAGCTTGCATGGCACCCCGCAGTACATCCCCGATAGTCCGTATTCCCCCTCCAGCCACGCCGCGCACGGCAACATGCGCTTCTTGTCGAGCACGATGGCCTCGACCATCTGGGCCGCGGCGGCGGAGGGGGCGTAGTAGGCGGAGCCGGTCTTCAGGTACTGCACGATCTCGGCGCCGCCGTTGCGGGTACGGTCTACGATCGCCTTGAGCGTGGCGTCGTCGAGCAGCTGGCCGACCGGGATGCCCGACACGGTCGTGTAGGAAACGAGCGGCACCATCGTGTCGCCGTGGCCACCCAGCACCATCGCCTGGATGTCCTCGACCGCGACGTCGAGCGCCTCGGCGAGGAACGCGCGGTAGCGGGCCGTGTCGAGCACGCCGGCCATGCCGATCACCCGCTCGCGGGGGAAACCGGTCACCTGCTTCGTGACCCAGCACATCACGTCGAGCGGGTTGGACACCACGATGACGATCGCCTGCGGCGAGGCCTTCTTGACCTGCTCGGAGACCTGCTTCACGATGTCGGCGTTGGTGCGCACCAGATCGTCGCGGCTCATGCCCGGCTTGCGCGCGATGCCGGCGGTGACGACGAACAGCTCGCTGCCCTGCGCCGGCCCGTAGTCGTTCGACCCGACGACGCGGGTGTCGAAGCCCTCGATCGGCGCCGACTGCCACTGGTCGAGTCCTTTGCCCTGCGGCACTCCCTCGATGACGTCGACGAGGACGACCGCGCGGGCGAGCTGCTTCTCGGCAAGGCGCTGCGCCGTCGTGGCACCGACATTCCCCGCACCGACGACCGTAATCTTGTTGAGCATGGAATCGGGTTGTGTGGAGGCGCCTAAAGCTAACCTCACCCGCCGCGCGTGTGCATCTCCCGGTGCGGGTCGGCGCGCAACGCCTCGCGCGGATACAACGCGCCGCGCCGCTCCAGCGCCAGGCGCTCCTCGGCGCCGCGATCGCGGCGGCCGCGCCAGACGGAGGCGATCAGAGCCGCGAGCTCCGCGTCGCTCGCGCCCGCGCGCAACGGCTCACGGAGATCGACACCCTGCCCCGCGTACAGGCACAGGAACCAGGTGCCATCGGCCGTCAGCCGGCTGCGGTCGCAGCCGCGGCAGAACGGCATCGTCACGGATGCGATGATCCCGAACGTCGTCCCGTCGGGCAGCCGAAATCGCTCGGCGGGCGCCGACGCGTCATCGGTCGGGAGCGACTCGATCGGCCCGTAGCACCGGCCCAGCACGTCCAGCATCTCGCGCTGCGAGACCACTTGCTCGCGGGACCAGTGGGTCGCGCCGCCCACGTCCATGTACTCGATGAACCGCACCTCGGCCGCGTGGGCGCGGGCGAACTCGATCAGGTCCGCCAGCTCGTCGTCGTTGTAGCCGCGGATCACCACTGTGTTGAGCTTCACCCGCTCGAATCCGGCGGCACGGGCCCCCGCGATTCCGTCGAGCACCTCCGCGTGTCGCGGGCTGCGGGTGAACGCCTGCATCCGCTCGGGCCGCAGCGTGTCGAGGCTGACGGTCACCCGCCGCAACCCCGCCTCCCGCAGCGGCCGGGCCCACCTCGCGAGCAGCAGCCCGTTGGTGGTCATGGCGAGGTCGCGGAGGTCGAGGCCCGCCAGCAGGCCGACCAGGGTCGGCAGATCGTGCCGCAGCAGCGGCTCCCCGCCGGTGAGCCGCACCTTGCGCGCGCCCAGCCCCGCGAACGCCGCGACCAGCCGCTTGATCTCCTCGAAGCTGAGGATCGAGGACTTGGGGAGCCAGACGTACTCGGCCTCGGGCATGCAGTAGCGGCACCGCAGGTTGCAGCGGTCCGTCACCGACACGCGCAGGCTGCCGAGGGGACGGCCGAGCGTGTCGAGCAGGAGGTCGTTCATTCCGGGCCCACCACCGCCGGTCGGCCGTGGGGATCCACCCACAGCGCGGAGCCGTCGGCCCGCAGCTCCTTCTTCCAGATGGGGAGTCGCTTCTTCACTTCCTCGACCACGTAGCGGCACGCGTCGAACGCGTGAGCGCGGTGCGGCGCCGCCGCGGCGATGACGATGCTCGCCTCCTCGGTCTCCACCAGGCCGAGCCGGTGCCGCAGCGCGATGCGGCTCTCGGGCCAGCGCTTCGTCGCTTCGGCCAGGATGCGGTCGAATTCCGCGTCCGCCATCGCGTCGTACGCGGAGTATTCGATTCCCGTCACACCGCCGTCCTCGGGAGCGTCGCGCACCGTGCCGAGAAAAACGCACGTCCCCCCCCGCTCCGGGCCGCCGACTTCACGGACGAGGACGTCGATCGAGATGGGACCTCGTGTCAAATGGCTCATATCTCACCAGGGTGGGCTGACCCCCGGGCGGCGCCCCGGGGTCAGCCGCCCGCCAAAGGGGGCAATAGGGCCACTTCATCACCATCCACGACGGGGGCATCGAGCCTCGCGTGCCGCAGGTTCACCGCCGTGAGCGGCCGCTCGGGGAGCGCCCGGGTGCCGGGGAGCTGCTCACGCACGCGCCGTACGACGTCCTCCACAGTGGCGGGGAGCGGCAGGTCGACGGCCGTGGTCTCGCAGCCGGCGAGCTCGGCGTAGCTCGCGAAGAAGCGCACTCGGACCATGCTCATGAGCAGAGAGTATAGCCCCAGTCAGCTCCCGGTGGTACCGGTTGCGATCCCGTGCCAGATCTTGGCCGGTTTCGGCGCCGGGTTCGGCAGGGCGCCTACCGAGAAGGTGAACAGCTGGCGCTCGCGGACGTGCGTGGTGAGCGTCATCGGTTGCGCGCCGCGCAGCACTCCCAACGTCAGGGGAGCGCCGGCCTGCCCCTTGTAGCGGGCGCGGAACGCTCCGGCCCAGTCCTGATCCACCGTCACCGCGATCTCGCCGACCTTGTTCAGCACGTCGCCCGGCTGCACCCCGGCCTCGGCGGCGGCACTGCCCGGACTGACGGTTTGCACGACGATCTGTCCCTGCGGGGACACGCCGGTGGACACGCCCATGAACGGCGTCGTGGTGACTTGGCGCGCGAAGGCGATCCCCGCTTTCGCGAACACCGCGGCGTACGGAAGCGAGTCCCGCCCGTTGATGTAGCGCTGGTAGAAGCCGTCCACGTCGGGCATCCCCATTTCGCGCAGCACCGCGAGCAAGTCGGCCGTCCGGAAGCCTTTCCCTTGCTTGTAGTAGCGGGTGAACAGCGCCCGCATCACGTCGTCCAGACTGTGCGCGTTGTCGGTGGCGTCGCGGATCGAGATGTCGAGCAGCAACCCGGTGAGCGAGCCCTTCCAATAGTAGAACTGCGAGCTGTTCACGTAGACCTCGTTGATCCACGTCGCCACGCTGGCGTCCTCCTCGCTCCACGGCTCGAGCGTGGACTCGACCTGCTCGATGTTCTGCTCCGTGTTGGCGAAAAACCGCTCCGGCGTCCACAGGCCCGCCCGCAGGTTCGTGACGTCGGCGTAATAGTCGGTCACACCCTCGGACCACCACAAGAGCGGCGCATACTGCTCGGCGTGGTAGTCGTAGGGCCACATCTCCGCGGGACGGATCCGTTTCACGTTCCAGAGATGGAAGAACTCATGCGACAACAGCGGCAGCATGAAGTCGCCGAAGTTCCCGGCCTGGTCGGCAAACGCTCCCGCCGGCATGATGTCGTATTGTGAGGCGAGGTGTTCGAGCCCGCCCCCGAACCCGATGGGCTCGTGGATCACGTTGAAGAAGATCGTGTACACGTCGTAGGGCGGCCCACCCATCAGCTGATCCTGGATCCTGGCCATTTTCTCGACGCTCGCGCGCATGTTGCGGGCCACGGCCGGCGTGTAGTCGGCGGCCGGCCACACGGCGATGCGGATCCAGCGGCCCTCCACCTGGAGCGAGTCGAGGCTGTACTTGCCGACGAACGTCATCGCGTCGGCGAGCTCATCGTAGCTGGCCGCGGTGTACGTGCCACCCGCCGGCAGCGCCGGCCGCAGCGCGGTCGTCACCTGCCAGCCCGCCGGCAGCGCGAAGCGCACTTCGGCAGGGCGCGTGAGCTGCCCTTCCTCGTAGAGAAAAATGTTGGTGCCGAGGACTTCGCCGAACTCGCCCGCAATGCGCGCCAGCGAGAGGTCGATCGTATCGGCCAAGTAGTCGAACTCGACCGTGACACGCTCGCTCTTTCCCGTCGCCACCCGCCAGGTGTCCTTGTCGAACCGGTCCCAGAAGAGCGACCGCCCGGCGGACGACTGCGCTCGGAAGTGGCGCACATACCGCGCGTAGTTCTGGATCTCATAGGCGCCGGGGCTCCACGCCGGTAGCGATAGGTAGAGCGTCTCCTTGGCGGCGGCCGGGAATGCCGCCTTCACATGAAAGAGACGCTCCTCCGGAGCCGGAACCGAGACTTCGTAACGGACGGTCTGACCTGCGAGCGGCGACGCGAGCAGCAGGGCGAGCAGGACGCGCACAAAGGACTCCTTCGAGTCGGGAGTGCAATGGCAGCCGGAAGATACACCGCGCAAAACAAGGCGGCCCAGACGGTTAGTCCGGGCCGCAATCCGCAACGTTGGCGCGGCGTCAGGGCGAGACCTTCTCGCTCGCCTCCGCCACCATAGCTCGCAACTCCTTGCTGGGCTTGAAGACAGGTACAGGACGGGCCGCCACCTCGACGGGATCACCGGTGCGCGGATTACGCGCCATCCGGGTCTTGCGCTGGCGGATCTTGAACGTGCCAAACCCTCTGATTTCAATGTTATGCTGCTCGGACAGAGCCGCCTTCACCGCATCGAGGAACGAATCCACGACGCGGGCGCAGTCCTTCTTCGAAATGAGGGGACCGGCGGTGCGAGCGATTTGTGCGGTGACCTTTTCGACCAGATCGGCCTTCGTCATCCGTCCCCCCTGCAGGGCCCAGAGGAACCAAATCGGGGGCCAACATACGGGCTTACCTATTGACTGTCAAGAGCTTGGAGGAACTGCCGGAAATGGCCCTGGGCATCGTGCGGCCCGGGAGAAGCCTCCGGGTGGTACTGGACGGCGAAAATCGGGTACTCGCGGTGTCGCACGCCTTCGACCGTGCCGTCATTGAGGTTAAGGTGGGTGACCTCGAGCGCGCTCGCGCCGGGAACGCCGCTGGTATCGCCCTGCACCGCGAATCCGTGGTTCTGTGACGTGATAAGTACTTGCCCCGTATCGAGATCCCGCACCGGGTGGTTGCCGCCGCGATGACCGTAGGGGAGCTTCACGGTTTGCCCTCCCAGGGCGAGTCCGAGTAGCTGGTGGCCGAGGCAGATGCCGAAGATCGGCAGCCTGCCGTCGGCGAGCTCGCGAATCGTGTCGATCGCATAGCCGACGGCCGCCGGATCGCCCGGACCGTTGGAGAGGAACAGCCCGTCGGGTTTCAGGTCGCGCACGCGAGCGGTGGTAGTGCCGGCCGGGACGACTGTGACCCGGCAGTCGCTCCGGACGAAGAGCCGCAGGATGTTCCGCTTCATCCCGTAGTCGTAAGCGACGACGTGGTGCCGCGCGTCGGCCGGTCCCTGGGTGTATTCGGCGCCGATCGTGGCTGCGCTCGCCAGGTCGAGCCCGTCCATCGACGGTGAGCCGGCGAGCGCGGCGCGGACCTCCGTGGAGGGCTCTTCGCCGACCGCCACCACGCCGCGCATGGCGCCGCGCGAGCGGATGTGGCGAGTGAGCTGCCGGGTGTCCACGTCCGCAACGATCGGCACCCGCGCCTCCGCGAGCCAGTCGAGCAGGCTGCCGGTCGCGCGCCAGTTCGAGGAGTGCGCGGACAGCTCGCGCACCACGACGCCCGCGACGCGGGGCCGGTCGGACTCGATATCCTCAGGGTTGATCCCGTAGTTGCCGATCATCGGCGCCGTCATCACCACGAGCTGGCCGAGGTAGGAGGGGTCGGTGAAGACTTCCTGGTAGCCGCTCAGATTCGTGGTGAAGACGACTTCGGCGTACGCGGGTTCGAAGCGGAGAGGCGCGGTTCCGCGGAACCAGGCGTCGTCCTCCAGGAGCACGTAGGCCGGGTGCGGGTCAGCGATTGGATGGCCTCTTGGTTTGCGGTTGCGGCGCCGGCGTGGAGCTCTGGATCGGGAGCGGGGCACTCTGCACCGGCGCCGGCGGCGGCGTGGCCCCCTCGAGGACGGACCGTGGCGTGCCGGAATGGGCGGACATCACTGCGAGGATGAGTGCGAGGAACAGGAAGATGCCCGCGGTCCACCAGGTGATCTTATGGAGCAGCGTCGTCGCCTGGCGGCCGCCCATGAACATCTCGGTGCCGGAGCCGCCGCCGAGCGACGCCAGCCCGCCGCCCTGCCCCGCCTGCAGCAGCACCGCGATGGTCAGGATCAGCGCATCAAGCAGCAGGACGAACTTCAAGAGGGTGAACATGCCGCGAGGAAAATACCTAGCGCGCGCTGGTCCGCACAAGCGCGGCCCAGTCCGACGGGTCGAGCGACGCGCCGCCCACCAGCACACCGTCGAGCTCCGGCTCGGCCAGCAGCGCCGCGGCGTTCTTGAGGTTCACACTGCCCCCGTAGAGAATCCGCGTGGTGGTGATCCCCCGGTCCGACAGCCAGCGGCGGATAGCGTGATGCACTTGGGCGGCATCCGTCGGCGTCGCATTCCGGCCGGTGCCGATGGCCCACACCGGCTCGTAAGCGATCACGATCCGCGCCAGTGTCTCCCCGCCCCCACCCGCGCCCTCACCGCGCAGGGCGGCCCCCAACTGCCGGGTCACGACTGCTATCGTCTGCTCCTGCTCACGCTCGGCCAGCGTCTCGCCGACGCACAACACCGGGACGAGCTCGGCGTTGAGTGCGGCAGCCAGCTTTCGCGACGTCTGCTCGTCGGTCTCCCCAAACAACTGGCGGCGCTCCGAGTGGCCGACGAGGGTGGCCCGCGCCCCCGCCCGGGCGGCGAGGGGCCCGGAGATCTCGCCGGTGAAGGCGCCTTGAGACTCCCAATGGATATTCTGGGCGCCGGCACGCAGGTCGTCGCGGCCCCGGATCGCGTGCGCGACCGCCTCGAGCGAGACCGCCGGGGCGAAGAACCACACGTCCCGGTCCTCGATCCGGGAGTACGCTGGGAGGAAAGACTTCAGGTACTCGCGCGCCTCGTCGGGGCCGAGGTGCATCTTCCAGTTGGCGGCGAACAGCAGCCGCCTCACTTGTCCTCCAATGCGGCGACCCCTGGGAGCGGCTTGCCCTCGAGGAATTCGAGCGACGCGCCGCCGCCCGTGGAGACGTGCGACAGCTTGTCCTCGAGCCCCGCGACCGCAGCCGCGGAATCCCCGCCGCCGACGACGGTCACGGCGCCCTTCTTCCCCGCCTCGACCAGCGCCTCGGCGACGGCGCGCGTGCCGGCGTCGAACGGCGGCGTCTCGAAGACCCCCATCGGCCCGTTCCAGACGATGGTCCGCGCGCGCAGCAGCCGCGCCCGGAAATCACTCTGGGTGGTCTGGTCGATGTCGTAGACCGCCCAGCCGGCCGGGATCTCGTCGCTCCCCACCTCGCGGCGCGCGGCCGGGCGATCGAGCGCGGGGGCGACGACGGCGCCGAGCGGCAGAATCAGCTTGCGGCCGCCTTTGGCGAGCAGCGACTTGGCGAGCTCGGTTTTGTCGCGCTCGACGAGGGAGGTGCCGACCTCCAGGCCCAGCGCGGCGAAGAAGGTGCAGGCCATCGCGCCGCCGATCAGGATTTCGTCGCAGCGCGGAAGCAGCGCCTCGATCACCTCGATCTTCCCGGAGATCTTCGCTCCCCCCAACACCGCGACGAACGGTCGTTTCGGCTTGGCGAGGGCCTCGCCCAAGTAGCGAAGCTCCTTTTCCATCAGGAAGCCCGCCACCGCCGGTTTGAGGAGATGGGCGACGGCCTCGGTGGACGCGTGGGCCCGATGCGCGGAGCCGAAAGCGTCGTTCACGTAGAAATCGCCCAGTGCGGCAAAGGTCTGCGCGAGCTGCGGATCGTTCTGTTCTTCGCCCCGCCAGAAGCGCGTGTTCTCGACCAGCGCCACGCCGCCCCGCGGCAGCCGCTTGGTGGCGGCGACGCCCGCGGCGGGGTCGGGAAGGAACTCGACGGGCGTGCCGATCAGGCGCTCGACGTCGCGCTGGATCTGCTGCAGCGAGTACGCCGGGTCGGGGCCGCCCCTCGGCCGGCCCAGGTGGGAGAGCAGCACCACGCGGGCGCCCTTTTCGCGCAGGTAATTGATGGTCGGGAGCGCGGCGCGGATGCGGCTGTCATCGGCGACGGCGCCGTCCTTCAACGGGACGTTGAAGTCCACCCGGACGAGCGCCCGCTTGCCGTCCAGGGCGGCGGCCGGCAGGTCGGCCAGGCTCCGCTTGCTCACCGGCGCGAGGCGATGTACGCAAGCAGGTCGACGCAGCGCGCCGAATAGCCCATCTCGTTGTCGTACCAGGACGAGACGTGCACGAAGGTGCCGTCGATCACCGCTGTGGACATCGCGTCCACGACGCTCGAATACAGACTGCCGATGTAGTCCACGGAGACGAGGGGCTCGTCACTGACGTCGAGAATGCCCTTCAGGGGGCCCTGCGCGGCCTGCTTGAACGCGGCGTTGACCTCGACGACCGTCGTCGGCTTCTGCACTTGGGCCGTGAGCTCGACGATCGAGACGTCCGGGGTCGGCACGCGCAGGGAGATGCCGTCGATTTTCCCTTTCACCTCGGGGATCACGAGGCTCGTCGCCTTGGCGGCGCCGGTGGTGGTCGGGATGATGCTCAGGGCCGCCGCGCGGGCGCGCCGCAGATCGCGATGCGGCAGGTCGAGGATCTGCTGGTCGTTCGTGTAGCTGTGCACCGTGGTCATGTACCCGTGCACGAACCCCCAATTGTCCAGCACGACCTTCACGACGGGCACGAGGCAGTTCGTCGTGCACGAGGCGTTCGAGATCACATGGTGCTTGCTGGGGTCGTACTTCTGGTGATTCACCCCCAGGACGATCGTGATGTCCTCACCTTTGGCAGGCGCGGAGATCACGACCTTTCTGGCGCCGGCGGCGAGGTGCTTGGCCGCAGCATCGCGGTCGGTGAAGCGGCCCGTGCTCTCCAATACGAGCTCTACGCCGAGGTCCTGCCACGGAAGGTGCTCGGGCTCCTTGATCGCGGAGACCGTGATCGCCCTGCCGTTCACGACCAGGGCGTCGCCCTTGGCTTCGACGGCGCCCGGGAAGCGACCGTGCACCGAGTCGTACTTCAGCAAGTGGGCCAACGTCTTGGTGTCGGTGATGTCGTTGACGGCCACGAACTCGAGCGCGGTCTGTTTGTTCAGGACAGCGGCGCGCAGCACGTTTCGCCCGATGCGGCCGAACCCGTTGATCCCCACACGCACTGCCATCGCAATGGCTCCTAGGTGAAATCCGGAATGA
>Ga0209237_1001312_pt1 | contig 14721 bp, 19 predicted proteins | sample GraSoi013_1_40cm_2_FD_185820 | JGI IMG/M metagenome (GOLD analysis project Ga0209237, IMG submission 185820) | Grasslands soil microbial communities from the Angelo Coastal Reserve, California, USA - Sample 10_02_2013_1_40cm (SPAdes) (version 2) | ecosystem: Environmental > Terrestrial > Soil >... | reverse complement strand
ACTGGTGGTTGTGGTCCTTCAGGGAGCGACCCCCTCTGTGAAGTAACGCTAATGGTTACTTCTTCTGCTTGTCAGGAACATAAGCTAGGCCCTGAACCTCTACTTTCATCCCAAAGAGCAGGTCGCCAGCCTGGACAGTTGTCCTCGCGGGCTTTGGATCATTGAAGAAACTGGAATAGACCTCGTTATTCCCAGAATACTCTGCTAGATCCTTGAGGTAGACTGTTGTCTGGAGGACACAGTCCATATCGGACCCTGAAGCTTCCATGATCCTCTTGAAGTTCTCCAGAGTAGCCCTAGTCTGGGCTCTAATATCTCCGGGAATCACTTTGCCGTTTTTGTCGATCGGTCCTTGTCCTGAAACAAACAATAGTTCTCCAAACCTGACTGCAGGCGAGAACGGAAGACCAAGCGGCGCGGGGCCCGCTTTCACAGCCTCCTTCTTCATACAAATCCGCGAGGCGGCACTGTATATTTGGTCTTTAAGAGTTGAGAGATAGCACCAAATAACTGACGATTCATGCTAGAAAAGGCCGTTTCGAGTCCAGAGATTCGCGGCCCAATACCCCTGAAACTTATCGAAGAGGCCAGAGAACGGATCAAGGGCACGGTTTTGCGAACTCCCCTCGTCCGCTTGAATGTTGACGATGCGCCAGCAGATATCTTTCTGAAGCTGGAGAATCTGCAGCCCACCGGCTCCTTCAAGGTCCGAGGGGCGAGCAACGCGATTGCCCTCGCTGGTCCAGACGCGAAGAAACGAGGAGTATACACCTGCAGCGCTGGAAACATGGCTCAGGCACTCGCCTGGCAAGCTCGCGAAAGCCGGATTCCGTGCACCGTAATCGTCCCGGACAATGCTCCAGAGACGAAGCTAGATGCGATCAGAAGGTTCGGCGCAAAGATCATCCAAGTCTCGTTTGACGATGTCTGGAAGGTCGTCGTCACTCATCGATATCCTCCTCTTGATGACTCTGTGTTCATTCACCCGTTTGCAGATATTCGAATGATGGCAGGAAACGGAAGCGCAGGTCTAGAGATCCTCGAAGATCTGCCCGATGTCAAGTCGGTTGTCATACCGTTTGGAGGTGGAGGACTATCCATAGGTATCGCGTCAGCAATCCACGCGAAGAGTCCTCAGACTCGAGTCTACGCAGTAGAGCCAGAAACCGCAGCACCATTGTCAGCCTCTTTCGCCGCTGGCTCAGCCCAAGAGATCAAGAGAATCCCCAGTTTCGTCGATGGTATCGGTGGAAAGAGTCTTCTGCCCGAGATGTGGGAACGAGCAAGAAACCTGCTTCGTCCCTTGGTCGTTTCTCTTTCCGAGATCGCCTCAACTGTCAAGCTCTTGATAGAACGAAACAGGATCGTTGCAGAAGGCGCTGGGGCAGCGTCTGTTGCTGCCGCCTTGACAGGAAAGGCGGGATTTGGAAAAACTGTCTGCATCGTGTCCGGCGGCAATATCGACTCTTCAAAGTTGGCGAAGATTCTCGCCGGTGGCATCCCGTAGCTACTGGGTTACGAGCTTCAGAACGTAGGACCCGAGGACTTTACTTGCCAAGATTACGAGAATTCCAAGGACTACCATTTTCACTGCTGATTTGGCCGCTGACTGTTTCAGCGTGACTCCTCGGAATGCTCCAAGTAAAAAGAGTAGTATGACTCCGATGACTATGGACGCTGTCACAGCATATGTTTCGGGGAAGAGTACCAGTGGCAACAGCAATACCAGTGAGGCAAGTGCGGAAGTGATAGCTGTGACTATCCCGGAGCCTAGCGCTCTCCGATTGATCTTCCCTAACAATCGATGAACCTTCGGATGCTCCGTTGTAAGGGGGACCGGTTTTTTCTTGTTGCCGTTGGTCTGTCTTGACCGCTGGCGGTTTGTCCTTGTTATCGCCTCCAACAACTGTGTCTTCTTTTCGTGAGTTTCGGACAAGTAGGTTGCCGCAAAAACGGATAACGCACCCGCTACCGCTCCCCCTACACCCGTTGCGAAGATTTGTACTGGTATCAGCGCCGCGGACCCGGCGGCTGATATGATTCCGAGAACGGAGAAGAGGCCATCTATGGAACCGAAGACGAGTTCAGCGCTTCGACTCCCTGTCTCTTGAACTACTAGCTCTGTGCTCTGTACTGCCAGGAGGGGTCATCCCCGAAGGGGAATGCATGGCCATGACTGGATTCCCCGGCATGAGCATGCTGTTACTAGACGATGGCCTCCATAAAGAATCCCGCTTGGGCTATCCGGATATTGTCTCAGCGGAGCTCCTACGTTGCCGTGGTCGGTGTCGTTATGAGGGATTAGTGCCCGCAGGAATAGGCTGGGGTCCCGGATTCTTCTCTGAGCTCTTTCCCATCTTCGAGTTCTTTGCCGTGAGAGCTGCGGCAAGTAGGATCTTTGCTGTATCCTCAATCGAGCCAAAACTCGTATCCAAGATTAGATGATATATTGACCAGTCATCAACGCTGAACCCGTAATGTTTCCGATATCTCTCACCTTGCAACCCTTCCCTGTGCAATGTTTGCCTCCGTGCCTCCTCCAGACTAACGCGGTCTCGTGCCGCAATCCTCTCCAACCTCACGACTAAAGGCGCAGTCAATAGGACCCTCAGGTCAGAGATCTCCTTCAAAACCCACCCGGCGAGTTGTCCATCGACCACGACGTCACCCCTTTCCGCCTCTGCCATTGTTCTTTCGTCTACCAACCGGTCGATGCTCGGATCCGCGGCAGCCAGTTCCTGAAATTTTTCCAGCAGGACCTGTCGCTCCTCTGCCAGCTTTCTGAACATTAATCCAGCCGACACGTGGCGGAGACCAAGTGATCCAGCCAGCTTCGCCGCGTATGTAGACTTACCAGACCCGTGCGGCCCGCTAAGGGTCACAATCAATCGATGGAACCTGACGCGCGAGCAACTCGTCTAATCTCAAATGCCAAACAGTTCCCGCACAGTACTCCACTAAACGGACGCGAGGGAACACGCGAGCTCTTTGCCACTCCCACCGGTCTCCCCGTTACCACTCCATGTAACTCTGCTCCGCATCGCGAGCATTGCGCGCTCCTGTGCGCCTTTGCTTCAAAATGGATAGAACGAATTCCAGACGGTAGAGTAAGCACTTTCTTTCGGCGCCCGCTAGTCCTCTGCGATGGGCGCGTCAACTAGAATCTCCCGTTGTTGGAGTCATAGAGAACGAAGATTGGACTCCAAATAGCCTTGAAAGTGGGATGCTCAGAGTAAACGAGCAGATAAGATACCAGTAGAACAGGGACAGTACTGAAAACATGCCATTGGCCGTTGCTGTGGTGAATGGGAGGACGAGCGGTGCGTATGCTACCGGGATCGAGCCGATCGCCCTTACTACGGTGTAGTAGATCAAGAGAAAAGGAATGATCGTTATCGGGTATGTCTTAAACTGCTCGAAGGTCGATCGCGAGCTCATCTTCATCATAGCCGACTGACGTCTCATAAGTTTCTCGAGCGCTTTCTCGTCTCCATCTTTCTTGGCTTTCCGCACCGCACTGGTCCAGGCCATATATTCCCGTCTTGAGTTTGCAATCATCTTGTAGTTCACAAGGAACCTGTTAGCGGACATAGTAATCAGCGAGAGAACGATCGCTGCACCGAGCACTAGGAGTGTCGCAGACGGCGGATGACTATATTGACGGAGAGGGGCTGCTAGCGTGTTGAGAATGTCGTCGATAAAGCTCATTGCAGGGTCCGCTTCCGGATTAGCGCTAATAGGTCCTCCGCCGCTCTTCTCTGATGCCCATCAGGATTCAGAACGATTTGGATGGGCGCACCGGCAAGAACAGCGTTGGCGCTGGCCATGTATCTTGACCATTCCAGGTCGGTCCGGGCCTCGTCTACTGTCTTGCTATCTCTCTCACGCGTTCTGTCCGCATTCCTTCTCCTCGCAATATCCTCAGGATCCGCTTCGATCAAAATGATTAGGCCAGGATCAAGCGCTTCCAGGACTCTTCGCGGCGTTCCCGGCCAGATTCCATCCTTGGTCCTGACGAACATGTGAGTGTCAACCACGAGGGCTGATTTACCACCGGTTTTTCCAATCTCGCGCGCAGCTTGCTCCTGGACTTTCGCTTGGAGCTCGAGGTCCTGGCGGCGCATATGGTCCCGATGAACGGTCTTTCCACGTTTCTTGAACAGCTCGTTCATCACGTTTCCAAAGTTCACTATCTTCAGTGGGATGTTCTTTTCGTGTGCAACTGTTTCCAGTTCCTGTAGAACTGTAGTTTTGCCAACCCCGGGTATGCCTGCTACGATGATGGTGCGAGACACGTTCTTGGCTCACTGTCCGAGGAATCCCTTGACTCCAGGGTATATTTCCGTGATTCTCTCTTTGACTAGTATCTCGTAGTATTGTTCGATGATGCCTACTGTCAGTAGAATCCCTGTTCCAGTGCCGAAGGCGCCAAGGAAGTCAGCGCCCGCCGCTATGGTTCCTATGACAATTCCTCCGATGATGGTTACGGTTGGTATGTAGCGGTCGAGGATCTGTCTTATCGTAGTGCCAGAGCGTCTGAATCCTTCTACTTGCATTCCAGAGTCGATCAGCTGTTTTGCGACTGTCTTCGAATCCATTCCGCCCACCTCCACCCATGTGATGGCGAAGAAGACGCAGGCTAGCACGAAGATCCCCATGTATACTGCCGCTCTAATAGGATCCTGAAGAACGACGGTAATGGATCTAGGAGCGAACGTGTAGTATGCGAGTCCCTTGCTGGGGACGAGTTGGGCATTGGTCGAGCTCGTAGGTACGAAGCAGCCGGGGAATAGGCTGAGCCAGAAGTTTAGCCCCGTGCTGGAACACGTTGGGTTGTATCTTTGGAAGAGGAGTTGTCCGATGAAAAAGATGTTTCCGAAAAGGGCGGCGGCGAAGATGACGGGTATGTTGGACACGTAGAAGAACTTGATTGGGAAGCGTCCTCTGAAGCCTCGGTATCTGGCGTATGAGACTGGGACCTCGACCCGCAGGCCGTTCAGATAGATTATGAGGATGAACACGCCGAGGGTTGTGAATAGTCCGACCATGTCTGGGAGCCCGCTTCCTCCTCTGTAGAGTGCGCTTTGCCATGCGGAGAAGCTGCCGGGGTTTGAGAGTACCGGCCCGATCGACTGGGCGAAGGCGAAGATGGCGCCGAAGTATTTCCCATCTGCGACCGGTGATATCGGCCCGATCGTGCTCCATACGATCGAGAGGCAGACTCCTGCGGCTATGAAGAGGCTGATTCCGCTGCCGAAGCCCCAGTTTTTCTGCAGCATCTCGTCAAGAAGTATGATCACGACTCCTGCGACCACTAGCTGGACGAGGATTAGGAATTGAGCCTGCAGACTAGGCGTGATAAGTTGTCCCGCTGAGTTTTGTACGTTGTAGGCTCCTCCTATCAGGAAGGCTATTCCCTCGAAGATGGTCATGAATACTGACAGTACTTTGCTGGCGCCTGTGAATAGTGCTCGGTCCGCAGGGTTTGTGAAGTCGACATTGATCATCTTGGAGCCGGAGAGCACTTGGAGGATTAGTCCGGCTGTGACTATTGGCCCGATTCCGAGCTCGACTAGTGTTCCGCGGTTGGATGCGAAGATGACTCGTAGGGGTCCGAACTGGTCGTTAATGTTCCCGGTGTGGGTGATGCCGTAGATGGGCGTCTCCGCCATTATCAGATAGACGACTAGCGTGACTGCTGTCCAGATCAGCTTCTCGGTGAAGCCGACTTCTCTCTGGGGTGATTTGACTCCCGGGAGGATTCTGGTCAGGGGTTGGAATAGCTCGATAAACCTGACCGTTAGTGATCAGTCCTGTTTGTTCTTTGTTGGGAGGACGATTTCTCCGCCAGCCCTTCCGATCTTCTCTTGGGCACGTTCGGAGGTTTTCGCAACAATTATTCTTAGCGGCTGGCTTATCCCGCCATTTCCCAATAGTTTCTGGTAGCCGGCCTTTCCAAGGTCAACTTCGACCATGTTGCCGGCTTGTTTGGCAGAGCCCTCTTCTATCAACCGGTCTAGTTGTAGGACTAGGTCGCCTACGTTGATCGCGTTGGTGGTCTTTTGCCTGACGGGGTGGAAGCCTCTGCTTCCCATCTGCAGGTCGTAGCGTATGACCGCGGACCATTTGTGGCGTTTCCAGCCCGCATTGCCATGACCGCCGAGCATCCCTGAGTCTCGGTGTTGGCCCGATCGTCCCCACCCATGACATCTAGACCCTCTGAGCTTCCGTGTTTTTCTCTTTGCTGTAGTCATGGCAGGGGTTCACGTGTGTGATTTTAGCTGCTAGAGCATGCTCTAGTCTGAGCGTTTGTGGGGACCGGTCGCGGCGGAATTAAACGTTTTTCCAGTACTGTCGAGCCGGACGAGATTTGGATGGACGCGGGGAAAGCCAATTAGGGCCTTGCATCTGTTCCGTTGCGACGCGGGAAGTGACTTGGTATGCGGGAGTTGCCAAGCCAGGTCAAAGAGACCCTTCGATCACGGGTCTTGGAAGCGCAGGCCTGAGGCGCCTGTCCCGTAGGGGTTCGTGGGTTCGAATCCCACCTCCCGCACCAAAAAAGACCAGCACCTCACAGCATCTCACTGCTTCTAGCTTTCCTCTCACCAGCTCTGGCACACGGGGACTTCGCAAAATCCATAAGATTTTTTTTTTCAAAACCCTCTTTCTGTCTAGGCTGGATTCTGGGCTTGTTTCGGAGGATGGGGGCATTATCGGCGTGTCTGTGATCTTTCGATGTGTGCATATTCCCGTAGCGACAAGCGTGAAATATCGTGCTCTAGAAGATCGCTTGCCTAGAATCGGGATCGGGGCTGATTGTAGCCTTGTCTCGCCTTGTTCGGTGCAGAATCGCCGGCTACTCCTTCTTGTTCGCTGGCTCTTGTTTGGGGGGTGGCTGTCCGAAGAACATGTAGCCAGGCGGAGGTTTTTCCTCGGATTTGTTCTTGAGGACTTGTTTTTTCAGGACTATGAGTTCCCTTTCCATCGCTTCCTGAGTCATGCTCCTTAGAATGGAGTCCTTGTACCAGATTAGCTGACCTGCAAGACGCGTCCACCTGATTCTCTCGTTCGCGGGAGCGCGTCTGGACTTTGCCTTTTTCCGGGCCTCTTCTATCATCTCATGAATCGCACTGATCATGTGAGCCCTCTCGGTCTCACGCCAGCGTGATATCGTCAAGTACTCATCCTCAGCTTCGGGGCTAGGACTTGTCAAGCAGGGACTCGCACGTATTGAGATCGTTAGATTGTATATTCGCAAGAGAGAAGCCCGAACATCCTGGGTGAGAGTTTTCCAGCCGGGACTGGATTTGTTCTGGCGCCGGGAGTGGCATAGGAGCTGGAACCTGTGTTTCCGCGCTTCGCGCGCTATTTCTTGTTCATCCCACTCAAGAATGCATTTTAGGCTCAATGGGATTGGCCCGGCAGCGTGAGAGATGTAGAGGGAGCGCTTAGATTCACTTCAAGAGAGCGCTGGCGGAAGTGGCTTGAAAAAAACCATGCCACCAAAATTGCGGCGCTGTTAGTAATCTACAAGCCGCCCCCGAAGAACGAAAGATTTCCATCTCGCCATGCTCGCGAGGAGGCTCTGTGTTTCGGTTGGATTGATGGATGGTACAAACGCTTAGATGATGAAAGATGGGTGATACGGTATTCTCCGAGACGAAAGGGGTCCAACTGGTCGAAGTATAACATAGCGAGGGCTTGGAAGCTAATGAACGAAGGGAAGATGACCCCGCGGGGAGTGCGAGGCTCCCCCCTGATGTCCTCCGAGTCTGGGAGAGACACAGGCCTCCAGTAGTCATCACCGACCGAGGTGGCGGGATAAACCCGCAGTGGGAGATTAGATTCTCGGATGGAAAGAAATATCTTTCCAAGATTAAGATGCCAGCATTGGCCCCTTGACGGAAGAAGGGCCTACCAGTTCGTGCCACCGCCGGGATTACTGCTCCTCTGCGAAAAAATTGTGGACACGCGGCGCTGTGTTACATGTCGAGCTGCAGGCGGGTGTAATGGCGCCGGGAGTGGGATTTGAACCCACGCGGCCCGCAAGGACCACAGGCTGACAGGAGCCTATCTTTTCCAGGCCTAGGCCCACCTTTCTCGGAGTGGACTGCCCTGTACCAGGCTCAGGAATCCCGGCTAGCCTAAGCCCGTTTACGAGGAGCTATTTTCCCCTTTGGGAAAGAAACCGAAAACAGCTGCTGAAACTTCGACCGTTCGAGAAGTAAGAACTAGAGTGGCGGTGGGTGCGGGCCAGCCGTCAACCCTTAACGGGCGAATGGCAGTGTCCGCGCCCGGGGGACGCCACCCTTGAATCGGCCAAGTCGTGAGATACGATTCTAAGCCTCGCGTAACCGACCAACACACACGGTCGTTACTACGAAGTATCCTCCTCGCAGGCACGATTTTAAGTGGGCAAGCAGACAATCACTGAACAGTCATGGAACGCTGCGCCGTCTGCGGGGCGGAAGAATTCATCCCCTACGTGTGCAGATACTGCGGCCGTACACATTGCGTCTACCACCGACTCCCCGAGAACCACGAATGCCCCAACATCCAACAAGCACGAGCACCAAGACCCATCATTCGAGTCGAGCGACGCTCGTCGGGGACAAACCTGAGACTGATCAGGGCCCCAAAGCTATCCTCAGTATCGAGCCGAGAACTCTACGCGCTGACCGCAGCTCTTCTGGTCCTTAGTCTCAGCTTCTCCATGAGGTACGTGTTCGGCGGCCTAAGACCAGTTGAGATTCTAGAAATTTTCTTCCTCACTATCCTAGTGATAGGAACAGGCTTCCTGGGACACGAGCTGGCCCACAAGTTCAGTGCTCAACGGTACGGATGCTGGGCAGAGTTCAAGCTATGGACTGTCGGTGCAATCATGGCCCTATTGTTCGCTGTCATTTCCCAGGGCAACTTCATCTTCGCTGCCCCCGGGGCGGTCTACATCGCCTCCCGCTCCAGTTACTTCGGCGAAGGAATCGATCGGAAGGCCAACGGAGTAATATCGCTCGTCGGACCCTTGGTCAACATCGCAGCCGCCGCGATATTCGGGCTAGCCCTCGTGGTCTCCACAACCCTCGGTTTCGGAGACATCGTAATTGGCAATAGTTTCTATTTTCTTCAGAAAGGAGTCCAGATCAATCTCCTGTTAGGTGCATTCAACATGATTCCCTTCTTCATACTCGATGGTCAGAAGGTCTTCACCTGGGACCGAAGAGTCTGGGCTGCTGTCGCAATTCCGTTGTGGATAGCAGCAGTCGCCGTCTCAGTGCCCCGTATTCTCTGAGCTGGTTCTAAACCTCAACACGCTTTGTCCAAAGAATCGGTATTGCTGGCCACACTTTGAGCATACAACTTCATTTTCCTGATCAGGACTAACCTCGACCGTAATCTCGTCTCCACAATTGCAGACGAAGGTAACCTTGTTTGCGCTCAAGCTTGTCAATTGAACTGGGTTACCACGGAACGACGATGCTTCGGTTTCCACAGCTTGGGATAGGTGTCAGTCGGCATGATCACCCTAACCGTCTTAGCGGCGAGCCCGCGCTCGTCCTTCATCATCTGTTCGGTTCCGATGAGCGCTCTTGATAATGCGACGAGTTCTCCTTTGAGCGTAAAAAGCGCGATCGCGGTCTTGGGGCGTATTCCCTCGCTTAGCTTCACTATCCCAGGAACAGCAAGGTCAGCACCGTGACATATTGAACTGACAGCGGAGTCGCGAATGTAGATTCGCGGAACATACTCGAATGCGTCCTCCATCGGTCTAACGATTTGTCGGAACATCCCTTCTCTCTCTTCTGGGGAGGCCTGAGAGAGTTTGAGTATATCGTAGAGAGAGTGTATGTCCCCTTCAGTGAAGGATCCGGATCTTGTTCTGCGGAGTTCTCGCATGTGAGCGCCTACTTCGAGAACTTCCCCGACGTCGTAAACTAGTTTCCGGATGTAGGTTCCTGCTTGACAGGCGACGCGGAATAGAACCTGTCTTCCATCAATTTCCACATCGTCGATGGAGTAGATTGTTCTTTTCCGGACTTCCCTCTTGACCGCGGCTCTTACTGGGGGTTTCTGGAATATGTCGCCGACAAATTCTTCCAGTACGCCGCGGAGTTTGGTCTGGTCGACGTCGCCGTGCATTGTCATGATGCAGACGTACTCTTTCCCAGTGAGGAGGAATGCCTGGATCGTCTTGGTAGCGTCTTCTAGTGCTAGTGGAAGAACGCCGGTGACCATTGGATTACTCCGGCCCTAATTGGGACCTCTAGAGTTCCACCGTGGCCAGCGTGGTTCAACCGAAGGAGACGTTTGACCCATGCGACGACTTCGTGGCTTGATGGGCCTGAGGGCTTATCCAGGTTGATCAGACCGAATCGGATGTGCTGTTCAATCGTCCTCTTCTCTGGCGGACAGCCTAAGGCCGGGTCTGTTTCCTCGTCGAGCTTGATGAGCAATTTCTGTGACTTGTTCCAGGGAGCCTGTTGTGACAACCGATCTTTCTCCACCACTGATGGAGCATTTTCTGATTCTTAAACTGTCGTAGACGATGTAATCGTCCGCAAGCTACGGTTGGATTAGGATCCGCTGATCGCAGTCTGGTTCTTACTAGGCTGCTACGCTGATCTCTTTGATTGTGACTATCTCTTTTAGGTAGTTCGTCTTCTTCGCCTTTTCCGCTACTTTGGCAACGTCCTCGTCAGCTGCGCCCTTCTTGATCTCGATGGTCTCCGGGGTCGGTTCAACGTGTTTGACGTTGGTTCGACGGCGACGGACTCCGTTCACTTTCTTGGGTCCAGTGATTAGAACAAAGTTCTTGTCGATAACATCGACTATGACGCATTTGCGGCCGGCCTCTCTTCCGTTGAGTTTGACGCAGACTCGTCCGACTTCTATCGTTGGCACAGTCTCACTTCTAGGAGCTTTGTCACTCGCCGATGGAATACGTCATTTAAGGTTTCGTTGTAATGCGTACTCCGGCAAGCGCATCCAACCGTGTTCCGGTGAAAAAAAGTGTTCTCGGCGGCTCTAGTGCCTGAGCGTTGGGCGCGACCTTGCTACGATCTCTCTTGCGGCTATGACCTGGCGCGGATACTCTTTTCCTCTTCCCGAGAGTCTCTTGTCCGCCTTGTGGGCCTCAAGTTTGGATGTGATGTAGTTGACGGCTTTGTGAATGTCGAATTGTTTGCAGCTGAAAATGTCCATGAACGCATGCTTGTTGTCCGGGAAGGTGTGAATACTGATGTGGCTCTCGGCAATGATCACGAAGCCACTGATCCCCCATTCTGTCGGATTCCCTTTCGGTTTGTATACGAACACATATGGCGCCGTGATCTTGTGCATGTCGATAACATCCGGAAGCTCGTCTAGGAGATCGTAGATGTAAGAAAGGTCGGAGAGCTTTTCAGGATTACACTCCGACAAATCAAGTGTAAGATGAGGCCCGAACATTTCTGAAATTGATTTCTCTTTCTCGCGAATTTTTTTCGGATGAATGGCCAACAAGGCGCGTGACGTATTTAAGAATTGTTTACACATCGACCGAGTTCGTCGGTAAATTTTTCCGGTGAGAAAAAAATCCGCTGTCGTAGAAAATTTTCGTTGTACGAACTTTTTCACCGGTGAAAAAAGTTTGCAACCGAAACGGAAACTTGGAGTTGAGAAGGCAAGATCACTTGGCGAGATCCAAAACGGATCAGACACGAACTTGCTAAGCGCTTGTTTCGTGAGGCGCAAAGCTGTCGCAAAGTCGAAACGTTAAATTAAGCGATGAGGTAGGTTTCCTCTTCCTCGTGTAAGCGCGATGTCAAGAGAGTTTAGGCTCATCCTCCGTGTACTCGGAGCGGATGTGGATGGGACCAAGAAGGTGCCGTTCGGGCTGAGCAGGATACGAGGAGTTGGGCCAAATTTCGCCCAGGCTGTCGTGAAAGTAGCTCGAATCAGCCCTGAGGCGAGGATAGGGAGTCTAAGCGAGGCGGAGATTGCAAGATTAGAAGACGTCATCAAGGATCCGGCGAAACACGGGATACCCTCACGATTGTTTAATCGCAGAAAGGATATCGAGAGTGGCCGAGACATGCATCTTGTTGGGCCGGATCTCGCGCTCAGAAACAAGGCCGATATCGATTTGATGAAGGATATCAAGAGCTGGAAGGGCATTCGACACTCCCTTGGATTGAAAGTGAGAGGCCAGCGAACAAGAACTACTGGACGCTCAGGGAAAGCTGTGGGAGTCAAGAAGAAAGTTCTCATGGAAGCGGCACGAGCGGCAGCGACAGGGAAGAAGGAAGAGAAGAAGGACTAGTACTTGGGAGACCCGAGAAAGCCGAGAAAGACTTACGAGACTCCTCGTCATCCGTGGCGAAAGGAACAGCTCGAAGCGGAGCTCCATCTCCTTGGTGAGTACGGTCTCAGAAACAAGCGGGAGCTCAGGCGTCACGAGACGATGCTCTCGAAGATACGCGGGATAGCAAGATCTCTCCTCGGCGGGTCCGAAGAACAAAAGTCCCAGATTGAAACTCAGTACCTTAGACGCCTCGCACGGCTTGGAATCCTACCGGAATCTGCGAGCGTCGATAACATTCTCGATCTCAACGTCAAGGACTTGATGGAGAGACGCCTCCAAACAATCGTTTACCGGTCAGGACTGGCAAAGAGTATTCACCAGGCACGCCAGTTCGTCAGCCACGGGCACATCAGTATCGCAAACGAGATTGTGTCAGTGCCAAGCTACATTGTCAAACGCGATGAGGAGTCCAGAATCGCCTTCGATCAGAGAAGTCCACTGACGAATGCTCAACACCCCGCGCGAGCCGCGCCGGGAGGAAAGAGGCTTGCTAGGGTTATAGAAGAAGCGCCCATAGTCGCACCGGTTATGCCCGCTCTCCCGGTGGTTTCACCGGAGATCAAGGAAGAAGTTCAGGCGGAACAGCCCCTCGAACTAGTTGAGCCAGATGAGGAACTGGCAGCTGAGCCCGAACCCGAGAAAAAGTAACAAGCCACTTAAGCTGAGCACTCACTCCATCCGAGACTAGTTTAGCTCATGATCTTCTCGGCAGGTATAATCCTGGTTGCAGGCGGAATCTGTGCCTGCGCACCGCTCTTCAAACGCGTCTCACAGGCGCTTGGACGCGCGCTCTCCATTCTAGGGTTCGCTGTCGGCATACTGGTGCTCATAGTCGCGGTCGACTATGCCCTCGGCCTGGGATTTCTCTCGGGCGCGATTTCTGACGCTGTTGCGTCGACGAGTTCTCCCTATCTGAAATATTTCTTGCCGGCCATGATTCTGCTAGGGATTCTACTCATCTCACGCCCTATTCGAAACGTTCGCTGGGCCTCGCTTCTCTCCCTAGCGTTGGGGTTGCTGATAGCATACTTTCTCAGAACACTTCTCCCATCCCTATTTACAAGCACCACGGTTCTCGTGGTTGTCTTCCTCATAGCAACTCTGGCAATTTACGTTCTGTTGAGGTTCGTCGAGGACATCTTTGAATTCATAGGCTCAGTTCTGGCTTTTCCGCCGATCGCTATCGCGATCGGGCTGGTCAATATCTACTTTGGAATCCTCTTCTTCTCTATCTAGCAACTCGTTAGCTACGATAGCGATGCCAGCCCGCAGGGCTGTTTCCGTGGCTGGTGTGCTTTTTCGGGCTTATTTTCTCGTCAGCTTTAAATAAACTGAGGGACCGGGTGCGCGAATCTGATTCGTCGACCGTCAGTTCAAAGTCAGGAAACGCACGGCAACATCTACATTTTCAACGGGTCTAGTATTCCATTTGCAATATAGTTTCCAGGTGCGGACGTGTAAATATCATACATGACATGGCGTCCACCATTCTGATAGTGCAGCATCGTTATTGGAGCCCATTGTTGGGAAAGTGCGTTGAACAATTTGTAGCCAACCTGTAATTGCGTAACCGACATCAACGTAATCGTCCCGTCTGGTAATTGTACGTACAGTTTCTGGGCCGGATTCTGATCAACAATCAATGGCTTATCCGTTCCCGTATAGATTTCCAATTGATTATCAGTTACGACGCTAAAATAGCGCGTAATCGTCGTCGTCACGTACTGGTGTGTTGACAAGTCGTACGATAGGACTTGCATGCCAACTTTCAGATTCTGTGCAGCCATCTGAGTGTGATCTGCCAGGGTGATCAATGTGCCGGCTGCAACGCTTCCGCCACCGCCTGCGGTGTAGACCCAGAAGTCAATTTGTACCACGTGACTCTGAAGGAAACTACATGGGCCTGCTGGGCAAGTTCCTGTAACGGTAACCGTGAATTCTCCAGTTTGACTGCCAGCATAAATAATTAGCAACCTGCTGCTGCACCACATGTATGGACCTGGATAGCAATTGGCAGCGTTCGGGTTGATACTCGACGTTGTCTGCGTTGTCCGCGTATCATTCCATACAGAGCTAGGCGCTGTACCGCTTGAACAAGCGTTGAAGCATGCGGAGACTGAAGTTGACAGACTTACAGTGCCACTGTATCCTGCATTACTGTCAAGGTAGATCCAGTCACCGGGTACACCATTTTGCGATGCAGATACGGAATTTGCTTCAGGCCATAAACAGAATTGCGCTGGAGGAGTGCCACTCCTCGGGTTACATTGGACCCATACATCGGAGACGAGGTTATGGGTCGAAGTAGGAGTTCCACAACCTAGGCTGTCGCAAGCGCTGCCCATTATGTAAAGCTGGTACTGGCCTACAGCATTGTATGT
>Ga0209237_1001308_pt1 | contig 14753 bp, 15 predicted proteins | sample GraSoi013_1_40cm_2_FD_185820 | JGI IMG/M metagenome (GOLD analysis project Ga0209237, IMG submission 185820) | Grasslands soil microbial communities from the Angelo Coastal Reserve, California, USA - Sample 10_02_2013_1_40cm (SPAdes) (version 2) | ecosystem: Environmental > Terrestrial > Soil >... | reverse complement strand
TTGCCTGCCCCAAGTCCACTTTTCTCCAGGATCGGTCGGACGATTTGCGTCGTCGTCCCCGGTGGCACTGTGGATTCGACAATCACGGTATTGCCACGACGTAGGACCCCTGCGACCGTCGCCGAAGCCTTCCGCAAGTAGGACAGGTCCGCTTGTCTGTCCTTGAGCGGCGTCGGGACGCACAAGACGAAGTAGTCCCCATTTTCCGGCTTCGTGGAGACTTGGAGGTCCCCGCCGCCCAAGGCGTCCCTTACGATCGCACTCAAGTCCCGCTCGCGCACGGGAACATTCCCTTGCTTCAGCGACTCCACCAGTTCGGCTCGGACGTCGACACCGTGCACCTCCCATCCATGCAGTGCCAGTGTCGCCGCTGTCGGGAGGCCGATGTACCCGAGTCCCAAGACGACGACCCTCGACATGTTAATTCCATCGCGATTGCGCTGGGGCACCCCGACGGGTCACTCCATCGCGGGCCTCCTTCACGCAGTTGCCGGGCTTGCGGCTTTTGACCTTATCAAAGTTCCCGGGTTGCTATCGAACCCGATAACCGCCTTGGAAGGAATCGCGGATGCTCGGCTCTCTTCTTGCCGAGAGGGCATCTTAGGGCGTTTCCAATTCGTTGAATTGTTTCGAAATTTTCAAAAGCCCCCCGGATATGGACCGGCCGTTGGCGAGGTCAAGTCAGATGCCCATCCACCGTGGCTGTCACGCCGGCGCCGATCGATCGCTCAGGTGATCCGCTTCGATGCGCTTTCTGTTTCTCGCTTTGGATGTGGACCTTAGCCGCCCCGCGGGAGATGCAACTCATGTCAGGGAACTCGCGCTCGGCCTCGTGGAACTGGGCCACTCTGTGAGTCTGGTCGTGGAGCGAGGGGGTGTTCCCGCCTCCGAGGAGACGGGGCTTCGCATCCATACGTCGGCCCGCCCCGGGACGTGGCGGATGGCCTTGACCGCCTCTCGGATTGCCCGGGAGGAGCGAGCACAGGTGATCTACGAGCGCCGGCCGACGCCGAAGGTTGGGTTCGTCGCCTCGCGCTTGCGGCACTTGCCACTATTTGTAGAGATCAACGGATTCCCAGATGAGGAGCGAAGAATCTTGGGAACAGCCGCGCCGCACAGGTTTTCTGCCTTCCGCAAGGCGACTCGAGGCTTCCTGCTCAGGCGTGCCACAGGAATTGTCGCTGTCTCACCTGCAATACAGGCTGCCCTCATCGGGGCCCACGGCATCTCCGAGGACAAGGTCGTCGTCATCCCCAATGGCGTGAACACCCGTCTGTTTCGACCGATGGACCAAGAGGAGGCCCGTCGCCGGCTCGGCGTCCCCGCCCAGCGTTTCGTTTTGGGTTTTGCCGGTCACCTCACGCCATGGCAGGGCCTGGATCTGATGCTGCGAGCGGTCGCGGCGCTTCGCCACGATGGAGTCGACGTCATGGCCATCGTCGTTGGTGACGGACCGGATCGGGCTCGGCTGCGATCCTTGGCAGAGTCGCTCCGGATCACAGAGCATGTTGCATTCACGGGTGGCGTTCCCTATGAGGACGTCCCCGGATACATCGCAACGTTTGACGTCGCTTTCGCAGTGCGGCCGGCCCTTCTTCCCGGCTCGCCCCTGAAGGTTCGTGAATACATGGCATGTGCGCGACCCGTCATCGCTTCGGCGGGGACCGCGTATGACTTTGGAATTGTTGAGGAGGCCGGTGCGGGCGTCCTCGTCGACCCCTCTCGCGTCGACGCCATCGAGCAGGGGGTGCTCGCTTTGATGCGCGATCTAGACGCAGCGCGGCGGATGGGATCTGCCGGACGCGCCTTCGTCGAGCGAAATTGCACTTGGATCGCAACCGCGGAACGGGTCGCGGAAGTCTGCGCATGCTGACCGCGGCGGCCGATCGGGTACCTCTATTCGCGAAGCTCCCGGAGGGAATTGACTTCCAGGCTCCAGGCTGGTCCCGCGTCACATGGGGTGGCATGGGGGTATTCGGTTGCATGGTCCCGCTCCATGGCCGGCCACCGGACCTTCGAGCCGATGCCCACTCCGATGTTGAATTTCGCCCTCGATTTCTCATCGAGCCGTCCCGGCGAGAGGCTGGGGTTCCTTGGTCGTGGCTCTTCCGCGATTACCTTGGTTTCGAGCCGACAGTCGTCGGCGGTGCGAATGCGTTTTCTCCAGGTGGTTCCGCGTGCGTCCGCCTGGCAGGCACTGCGTCCCCAATAGCGCCGACAGAAGGACCCAGCGTGATCTGTCTCCGTGGTCCGGAGGCGGACACGCTCCATTCGTTGCACATCGTAAGGTGTCATCCTGCGACCGCCCCCTTCGCAGCGGGGGAGGTCGTCCCATTCCGTGGCGGTTGCCATCCTCTCCATGTCAAGGGACTCCTGCCCCTCGTAACTGACGAACACGGCCAGGTCGTATGCGGCGCGCTCGATTCGCCGGCACGGAGCGTCGTCCTTGGTTTCGATCCTGTCGAGGCCCTCTGGCACGACTCACGCTTGGATGCCGGACCCCTCGAGGCGGCGCTGAACGGCAATTGGATCATGCCGATCCTCGGGGCGATCGTATGGGCGTCCGACGTGATCGCCTGGAAGGGGCTATGGCCGGAGGGCATCCCGCCCCTCCTCTACTCCGTCGATGTCGAGGCCGCGACGAGTTACTTCGACGTAGGGGCGGGTCGTTGTGTTTGGGCCGTGAACCGACACCACGCGCGGCGGCCTCAAGACACGAAACTCTCCGATGCAATTGACATGTGTATGACCCGTCTCGGTCACGCTCGCCTATTGGGAACGTTTCATGTCGATCTGAATGCCGTGTACGACGAAGAGGACCGAGACGCCTTGAAGCGCGCGGACCGGCAGCACGATGTTGCGTTTCACATGCCCCGTCTTGGCGGTCACGAGGCATGGACCGGAGTGATGGGAGACTCGACGCAGGTCGAAGCGGCGTGTCGCGGGGGCCTGCGAGAGCTTGAGGGAATCGTCGATCACCAAGCGCGAGGGTTTCGCAACCCGTCTTGGCGACGTGCGGCCGCGACTCACGATGGAGTCGCGGCGGCGGGCCTTGGATACGACTCGTCCTCCTTCGCTCAACCGCCGTTCGCGGCGGTTCCCCACCGAGCGAGGCGAGCCTCTGGACCTCTGGGAATTTCCTTGCGTCGAAGTCATCGGAATCGTCAAGGCGGGGCCCTCGCGTCTCAAGGGCCTCCGGTCCCGGAGGAGGAACCGTTCCGGCCTTGAGGCATATATCCGTTCGAGCGCACAACATGGAGGGCTTGTCGTACTCGCGGATCACGATATGGCGTTGGGAGCCGCCCCTAGACATGTGCATGGGAACTGGCGACTCGATCCCGCGGGGCAACGCTGGCTCCTCCGTGCAGCCCAGCGTGACGTCGCTCGGAATGGACATCAGGTCATGCGAGGACGAGACCTGCTTTCATGGTGGGCTCAAACCAGAGATCTCCGTTTGAGCTGGCTGCGAGAGGATGCGACCAGGACTGGGTTTCTCCTCGCCCTAAACTGGCCTCCACCTCGGACACCGTCTGCGACTCTCAAGGGCGCGAGGTCCAACGTCGCTGCGCGTGCCGGAGGATAGGGCTTTGACGCCTTTGCGGATCCTCCTCATCTCGAACATCGACGCGCCCTTTGTCTCGAATGACGTCCGAATCCTGGGGGGCCTCGGGCGCGTCACATTCCTTCACTATCGGCGACGCGCCGATCTCTTCCGACTGCTACGGCTCGTCGTCTCTTCGGATGTGGTCGTGTGTTGGTTCGTCCTTGGTTACGCGACCGCAAGCGTTCTGATCGGCCGGTCAATTGGCACCCCTACGGTCCTGATTGCGGGGGGCTGGGATGTCGCTTCCGAGCCCGGGCTCGGGTACGGCGCGATGCTCGACCGACGACGCGCGCGGAAAACCCGCTATGCATTGGGGCACGCCACGCAGGTCCTAGCAGTGTCTGACTATACGAGGGACCAAGTCGCACTATGGGTCTCGCGGGATGTGCGTGTCGTCCCGAACGGAGTGGACACCGATTTTTTCAAACCCCTGGGCGTGTCGACCAAGCGGGTGGTCACTGTTGCGGGCGTCGACAGCGAGGTTCGGTTCCGAGTGAAAGGGTTGGACATCTTCTTGGAAGTCGCGCGACGGATTCCCGAGGTCCCGTTCCTCCTCGTCGGAGGCCATGGGCCTTCGTGGGATCGTCGTATCATGGATCGTGCTCCCGCGAACGTTCGCCTGCTCGGGCGTCTCAGTCCGTCCGCGATACGCCAAGTATACCAAACCTCGCATGTGTATGCACAATTCAGCGCCCACGAGTCTTTCGGCGTAGCTCTCGCGGAAGCTATGGCATGCGGATGCGTCCCGGTCGCATCGTCGCGTGGGGGCCTTCCAAGCCTCGTGGGATCTACGGGCTATCTCGTCGACTACGGCGACATCGATGCCGCTGTGAGCGCCGTCCGCAACGGCCTTGCCGATGAGGTCGCCGGAACACGAGCCCGCGAGCGGATTGTAGCAGAGTTCTCACTCGATCGTCGGCGGGTCGAGCTCGCGCGGGCGCTCGAACCCGTTCTCAGCCGCGGACCCTGAATCTACTTCGCTTGAGTGGTCATTAGACGAAATGCCGAGGGGCCTAAGCCCAGCAATGAAATCTTTGTAGGCCGTCCTCAACCCCAACGGTTTCGTAACCTTACGAATCGGCCTCGCGGGCACCCCGGCCACAAACGTATACGGGGGGACGTCGTCAACAACCGTCGACCCTGCTGCGACGACAGAGCCTCGTCCAATCCGCACACCTGGAAGAAGCGTGGCGTTCGCGCCCACGAATACCTCATCCTCGATGACGGTCCTCGAGACATGCTCCCTCATGTGCGTAATTATGACAGCGCGCACGCCAATTGAGACCTCATTTCCGATTTCGAGATACTCCGGATGTCCGTCGTCGATGTAGACATCCGAGCTGATGAATGCGGATCCGTGGAACTTGACGCCCCGCGCTTTGTGGAGCGATACCCGGAGCGACATCGATCCGGGTAGGTTTCGGGCGAGCAGGTGAAGAATTCGGTTGAACAGTGCCCTTCCAACGCCATGTTCTTGTGGATCGGCCCATTCGACTCCGATCTCGTCTAGTTTTTTCACTAGGGCCCCCATGCGACTTCTCCCGGAAGCTCCGACCCTCTCGATGAGGATATGAACCCTGAGGAGAGGTTATCAGACGTGGGAACGGATGCCCACGTTCGCCCGGTCGGAAAGCTCGCTCGCGCAATCCTCCTGGTTGATTCTGGCATCCGACCGCTTAAGTAGGATTCTTTCCACTGAACGCGGGGATGCCGAAGCCCGGGAGCCTACGGACGGTCGCCACCCAAGGACTCCTTGTCATCCTCGCAGCGAAGATCGTCAGCATCGTCCTCGCCCAAGCCGCCGCAATCCTGCTTCCTCTATGGCTCGATCCCGTGCAATTTGGCATCCTCGGGATCGTATACGCGTTCGTCGGGGCGATCGGACTCGCGGGCGATTTCGGGCTCAGCACCGACCTCATCCGCAGGAGCGACGACCTCAACGTGGCCTATGAGACCGCATTCAGCATTCGCACCGGCTTAGGATTCGCGTTGCTTCTCGCCGCGATTCCCGCGGCCTACCTCGCTGTGGTGGTATACCAAGACTCGCGCCTGTTCCTGGCGACCGTCCTGTATGCGGTGACGATTCCACTCGCCGCGTTCTCTCTAATTCCTCGAGTGAAGGCGACCAAAGCTCTCGACTTTCCCCGTGCGGTGCTTCCGGATCAGGTCGGCAAAGTAGTTGTCAGCGGAGTATCGATTACGCTCGTCGCGCTGGGTTTCGGGTACTTCGGTCCAATCTTTGGCGGGATTCTCGGAACGATCGTCGGTTCGATCCTGTTTTACAAGGTCGTCCCCTGGAAACCCGGCTGGCGGCTCGACCCGAAAATGGCCCGGAGCCTCGTCGACTTTTCAAAGTTTGTAGTCGTCGCGTCCTTCCTCGCCTTCGCTGTTTCTTCGTTGGACAAACTCCTCATCGGTTTCTTGCTCGGCCTGACCTCCTTGGGGTATTATCTGGTGGCGTTTTCCTGGGCAATCGGCCTTCCGACGAGCGTCGCCGCGGTTGTGAGCGGCGTTGCCTATCCCATCTACGGGCGCGTAGGCCCGGATTCTCCGGATCGCCTGCGCCGAGCGTATGCGGAGACAACTCGCCTGTTCGCCTACGTCGGATTTTTCGTGTCCTTCGGCGTCGTCGCCCTTGCCGAACCGTTTGTCGGCGTCGTCCTTGGAGCCCGGTGGCAGCCGACCGTGCTCCCGATGAGGATCCTTGCCTTTGCCGGACTGCTCGTGGGCATCGCGGGCCTCTCGAATGACCTCCTGAATGCATTGGGCAAGTCGGCCTTGGTGGCCGAGGTCCAACTGATAGCACTCATCGTGATTGCCGCGGGCCTGTATTTTGGCACGACGATGATGGGGCTCCCCGGTGCTTCGATTGCCGTGGTGGTCACGTTTGGCGCGCTCGCAGGTGTGAGTCGCTATCTCGCCCGACGAGAGCTCAAACCCACTGCCGGCCTCGCGTGGCGCAAGGCTTTCATTCCACCGTCCGTCGCTGGCGCAGCGTCGCTCGGGACGAGCTTTTTGTTGGGCACCTTCTTGCCGATCGGTCTCCCCGGACTAATCTTTCAGTTTTTCGGATACGCCGGCACCTACTTCGCCGCGATGGAAATCCTGACGAATGGCTCGTTCCTCGCGGAACTCAAAGGAGTAGGTCGGCTCGCGATCGGTCGGACGAGGTCGTGACACGAATCGATGATTCCTTAGTCGTAGAAACCGGGCAGGAAGCCGAAATCGCCCCGCGCGAGCGCGTCCCGGCAGCCTTCGAAGCTGTCGTACTGGCTCGTGGCGGCGGCCAGCTCTTGGCGCGGTACCAACCCAAGATCGATCGCGTAGTTTTTGGCATTCAGGATTCTTGCATCGACCCCCCGGGCCTGGAACCCTCGTCGTTGCGCGCGCGCGACCAGGATGGCGAGGGTGAGGATAGAGAGGTAGTAGGGTAGACGGACGAATGCGCGCGTCCCTCCCTGCCTGAGAATCGCTCGTGCATAGCCGACGAGATAGAAACGCGCCGGAATCCAGGTAGCGACGAGAATCTTGTCATGAATTTTCCGGTAGAGCCGATAAATCTGCTCCGCGCGATTCGATGCGGGCGTCCGTTTCAGGTTTTGCCCACACACAACGGGGTAAATCCGCAGGGACCCGATTGAGGCAAGTCGAGCCCGCAGGTCGACATCCTCCCAGTACTGGAGGTTTCTCCACCCTCCCACCCTGTCCAACTCGCCCCGGGGATAGACTTCGCCTAGGACGGCAATGATGCCAAACGAAAACCGCTCTTCGAGGAATCGCGCGATCAAACGTCGCCAAGCGTCATTATAGACAGTGTCGCATGCGGCGATCGCAATCGTTGGTGCGGACGAGGCCCGAAACGCGGTTTGCCAGCCCATGCCGCGCAAGCATCGTTTTCGGATTAGGCGCACCCGCGGATTCTGCCGCGACAGCATGGCGAGCCACTCGAACGAACCGTCGCCGCTCATGTTGTCCACAACGATGATCTCGTAGTCGATTGCATCCAACGCGTTCAGAATGGAGTCGAAACACCGTTCGATGACGTCCGCGGTGTTGTAATTCGTCATGCAAACACTGACGTCGGGCACCCGCAGCCGATTGTCGCATCCGCCAAATAAGCCCGCTGATGCAATGGGCGCGGCCCTCGAGCGCTGGTTTCAACGGTGCGACTCAGGCGCAAACCATTATCGGCCATTCCTGTTCGTCCACTGTGCGGCACCATGGCGTCCTTGCGGGAGCCCCGAGGGTGGATTGTCGGGGACGGCGAAGTCGGGCGGGACACGAATGCCGGCGACGTAGTGGGCCCTCGCGGGCCTCGTCTCGCAATCGGGCATAGGCGCGCCTCGGCCTACTCCATTGCCCATGACAATCCTCGCGGTCGCCGAAACGGCAGGCGGAAGACATGAGCGAAATAAGGCTCGCAAATCCGGTCCTCACGAAGGAGATGAAGGACGCCGCACTTCAGGCAATGGAGACGGAGAAGTTCGTCCTCGGTGAAAGCGTATACCGGTTCGAAGAGGCCCTCGCGCAATACCTGAGTGTTGACCAAGTCATCTCCGTGAGCTCAGGGACACACGCGCTCCAGTTCGCTCTCATCGCGGCCGGAGTTACGGGGGGAGCGCCGGTGTTGACGGTTCCGAATTCGTTCATCGCAACCGCAAATGCGGCGCTGCATGCGGGAGGAACGCCCGTTTTCTGCGACATCAATCCCACTACTTACACAATGGACCCGACACTGATCGAGGCGAGACGCGGTGTACCAGCGGTTGCCATCGTGCCCGTGCATTTGTTCGGACACCCTTGCGACATGCCCCGGATCGCGGAGGAAGCTGAACGCATTGGTGCTCCGATCATCGAAGATGCGGCTCAAGCGCACGGAGCTACCGTGGATGGCACAAAGGTTGGAGCGTTCGGCCTTGCCGGCTGCTTCTCATTCTACCCATCCAAGAACCTGACGGTTGGCGGCGACGGAGGAGCCGTGAGCACCAGCGACACCAGGGTTGCAGACACGGTTCGCAAACTGCGCGACTGCGGGCGGACTTCACGGTACGAGCACGACATCATTGGCTACACTGCGCGTCTCAACACCGTGAATGCAGCGATAGGCCTTGTCCAACTTCGGAATCTCGACCAATGGAATGAACGGCGCCGGACGTTTGCACTCCAGTACGGAGCAGAGCTTCGTGAACTTCCCGAGTTTGCGCTTCCGCCCTCGCCTACGTCCCGGATGAATCCCGTCTATCATTTGTATGTCGTGCGTGCCCGGCAGCGGGACAAGCTGAAACATCACTTGGCCGCCGCAGGAGTCGAGACCGCTATCCACTATCCAATCCCAATTCACTTGCAGCCCGCCTACCGTGCCCTCTTCGGCTATCACGGTGGCGAGTTCCCGCACTCAGAACAGCTCGCGACTGAGGTGCTATCTCTCCCTTGCCACCCCGGCCTGGCCCGGAATGACGTAAGGTACATCTGTCGCACGATTCGGGGTTTTTACGAGGGCGGATGAACGTGCGAACCTTCAACGTTGGCGTGATTGGCCTCGGCGGCTGGGGCCGAAAGATCCTCGAGGAATACGCGAAGATCCCCGAGGTTCGAGTCACCGGTGTCGTCGATCCGGCACCGAAACAACTCGCCTATGCGGCCGAGCGATACGGAATCAAGCGAGCCCACGAAGAGCCGCGGGCGTTGTTCGCTGATCCGGCCACCACGGCCGTTCACATCGCCGCTCCAAACGCGGAACACTTCAAGATCGCCGAAGCCGCCCTCGAGGCGGGTAAGCATGTTCTGGTGGAGAAGCCGATGTGCCAAACTTCTGCGGAAGCGCATCGCCTTGTCGAGATTGCGGAACGGGAAAACCTCACGTTATCAGTCGGCCACATTTACCGGTTCAACAGCGCAATCATCGAACTTCGAAGGCTCTTGAGCGAGGCGTTTTTTGGCCCGGTGTACATGGTCGAGCTGCGATGGTCGAACCTCGAGCGTGCGTTCGAAGACCGAGACGTCGTGATGGACTTGGCACCTCACATCGTTGACATCCTCAATTTCCTTCTAGGTACTTGGCCAAGTGCCGTCTCGTGTTCCGGCGGTTCATTCCGTCGGGCCGCACAGGATGAGGCTGTATCGATGTGGTTCGAATTCGACCGGGGAACGCGGGCACATGCGATCGCGAGTTGGCTCATCCCGCCGAAGACCCGGCGTCTACTGATTGCTGGCGAGAACCGGTCGGCGGGCGTAGACATGCTTACGCAGGAAATTGCCGTGCAAGAGAGCGGGTACCAATATCGGCTCGCGGTTGAGCGGAACAACACGATCCACGACGAACTCATTCACTTCATCAAATCCGTCGGCGATCCACTCACCGAAACCCGTAACAGCGGCCTTCTTGGAGCGCAGGTCATGGATGTCTTGGAAGCATTGCGTGTCTCCAAGACCAGCCGCAAGTCAGTGAACGTCTCAATCCAGGGCGCATCGTAGCACTGTCAGTCAGCAACAGTCGCGAGACCGAATCAGGCACCGAAGAGGGTTGGCGGCCGCAAGGTTTCTACATCCGACGGGTAGGACCGCGCCGGGGGGGTGCGCACGAAGAAACCCGCCATGAACGCGACTTGCCGGAAAGGACCGTAGAGCGCACCTTGGAGCTCGAAGAGAGCTTCCCGCCAGGTCCAGTGCCTGCGACGGCGAAGGACCTCAAGAAGACCCAGCGTCAGGAAGTCAGCTGCGATTGCGAACCAACCTGTGATCCCGCTCGCGAGGACGCCTGCAATGTTGAGCAGAAGGATCGCAGTGAAACTCAGGAAAAGGAAGTCGTTGATGAGGAATCGTCCGTTCGCGTACCGGCGAATGAGCTTCCTACGCATCGCTCGTGCGCGCCACCGTGCACGGCACACCTGTCCGTCACCGAGGGACCAGACGGCCACGGACCGATAGTAGTCGAAGTAGATCGTGGAGCTATTCCACGGAGCGAAACGATGGACGCCCATCGGTTCCGCAGTTTCCAGAATCCTCCAGCCCGCGTCCTGAAGGCGGAGTCCGAGGTCCCGGTCCTCTCCGCCCCTGAGGTATGGGTGGAAACCTCCCACGGCTTCGTACGCCTCCCGACGGAAGACGCCGAGAGGAGCACTGTCGACTTCGTCGATTGTTTCTTTCGGAGTGCCTTGCTGTTCTGCCCACCGGCGCCTCAGGATGGTGGTCCCCGTGATCTCCTCAAGGTGAGTTCCGCAAACGGCTGCCACCGCGCTGCGGTCCAGGAGGGGCAGTGCGACGGGAAGCCACGTCTCGCTTAGGAAATAGTCACCGTCGACGAAGAGGAGGAACCGCCCAGCGCTCAATCTCGCACCGGCTGCGCGCCCTGCAGAGGCGGAAAGCGGCCACCCGCGTCGGAGTCGGATGATGCCGATCGGGTATTGAGAGGCGACCTCGACTGTGCGGTCTGTAGAGGCCGAATCGACAAGGAGGATTTCGTAGCTTCGGAGGATCCCCGCTGCTCGTGCGTGTTCCAATCCTCGGAGGACCGCCGAGACAGCCTCACCGATGTTCCCTTCTTCGTTTCGCGCAATGATGATCGCGGAGATGTCTGGGAACTGAGGCGTATGTGACGCCACCGGGGATGGCCCTGAGGAGGCACTCACTTCGTTGTTTGATAAGTACGTTACCCTCCTATTGCCGCATCGTGTCAATCAGCGCTTGCGTCAATCGCATAGAACCTCGCTGGTTATCACACCCGAGAACGACATCAGCGACTTAATACGAAATCGGACGGCCTTTCTCGAAAGATGCGAACGCTCTTGCCTGGGACGCGAGAGGTTCTCGCACTTGGGGCCCATCCTGACGACATCGAGTTGGGTTGCGGCGGCACCCTTCTCAAGCTCAAGACTTCCGGCGCGGGGATACACCTCGCAGTATTCTCGAAATGCACCGACGAGAATCCCGAAGATTCGGAGGTCCGCGAACGTGAGTATCTCGAGGCGGCGAAAGTTCTGGGCGCGGACTCTGCATTGATTTTCGACCTTCCCAATCGGCTGCTCCCCGAACACCGCGAGTCGATCATGACCGAGATGGCGAAACTCCAAGCGACCCTGCGTCCGGACACGGTGTTCATTCCTTTCCTTCAGGACCCCCACCAAGACCATGAGACGATCGCAAATGCGGGAATCCGCACGTTCCGCGGAAAGGAATCGATCCTCCAGTACGAAATTCTGCGGTACGGGAGCCACACGTTCACACCGAGTCTCTTCGTCGATGTGTCGGCAACGTTGGACGCGAAAGTATCAATCTTGAAGTGTTATCGGAGCCAGCTCAAACAGCGCAAGTACTATGATGAAGAAAGCTTCCGAAGCCTCGCGCGTACCCGAGGCGCTCAAAGCGGGTACGGATACGCCGAAGGCTTCGTGGTCTACAAGATGTTCCTCTGAGATATTCCATGGATGCGCGCTCGTTTTTCGAGGATCGATATCGACGCTTTGGGCCCGGCCCAAAAGCCCTCGACTGGAGCGAGGAGGGTCAACGGCGTCGGTTTCAGGTCCTCGCAAGTGTCGGTGACATGAGCGGATGGAGCGTTCTCGACCTCGGCTGCGGATTTGGAGACCTTCTCTCATTCCTAGTGACGCCTTTTCCTAGCATCGCGTATCACGGGGTCGACTTCTCGCGACCCATCCTGGAAGAGGCCCGAAGGAGACATGCGGAGGCCTCGTTCGACGAGCTGGATGTCGTTCGCGATCGGATTCCTGGACTCTACGACGTCGTGCTGAGCTCCGGTCTACACAACCTCGAAACGGGCACGAACGACGAGGACATGGAGCGCTTGCTGACGAAAGCTTGGGGCGCTTGTCGAATCGCTGTCGCCGTAAACATGCTCAGCGCACGAGCGCGTTCCAGGACCGAGGGACGGCACTATTACGAGCCGGGCCGCTTCCTTGGGCTGGCCCAGTCGCTCGCCCCTTTCGTTGTACTTCGCCACGACTATCTTCCACACGACTTCACACTGTACCTCTACAGGGAGGCACGGCAATGGTGACGGTTGCCATCCACCAACCGAATTTTCTCCCGTATCTAGGTTTCTTCCACAAGCTCGCGCGCGCTGACGTCTTCGTGATGTATGATACCGCGCAATTCTCGAAAAACGAGTATCACAATCGGAACCGAATCAAGACACCGAGGGGCCCACAATGGCTTACGGTGCCGGTGCGCGGTCATCGGCGAACGGTCCTTCGCGACGTCGAGATTGCAAGGGGCAAGGATTGGGCGGATCGCCATCGGAGAACTCTCGAAGCGAACTATGCCCGAGCTCGTGCCTACGGAACATACGCCGACGAGCTGAATCGAATCCTGGGGAAGCGCTGGACCCGGCTAGTGGAGCTAAACCTGAGCCTCCTTGCGGTTGTTGCGCGATGGCTTTCCTTGGGAACTCGGGTTGTCCGAGCATCGACCCTCGCGGCTCCCGGATCCGAAGACCCCACCGAGGCGATTCTCCAGATGACTCGTCAATGCGGAGGCACAACGTATCTCTCAGGTCCGGGCGGACGACACTACCTGAGGGCCGATGCTTTCCAGGATGTACACCTTGAGTACGATGCGTTCGTCGCGCGGCCCTATCGTCAACTCTTCGGAGATTTCGTCCCGAACCTGTCGGTAGTCGATGCCCTCTTTAATCTAGGTGAGCAGGCTCGCGAGCTCATCGATGAGCCTCGGACGCCTGTGTAGGATGGCAATCCGTCCTCTTCGTCCGGAAGGATTACGCGTGCACCGACCGTTCGCTCGGGAGATTGCGATCTCCATCCCCTTGATGGCCGGGCTCCTCCATCGCTTGGCTCAGACTCTCGGCACTGGCGAGCGAGAACGACGCGATTTGAGTCCAGGGTCGGGGTCCTGGCGCCGGGACGTAGCGACGTCACAAGGACGACGGGACCAAAGCATTCCACGTTTCGGATGGTCTTCCACATGACGGACATCGACCGGCGGAGTCTCCGCACGTCCGATGGTGGAACTCGCCGCATTCGCATCGCAATGCGGGAATCGCGGGCGTCAACGCTTGATGACAGATCCCACAGAGCGACTCCTTCACGGGCTTCCGAGGAAACCCCGGCGTCCCATCGCTGCTTGTCAGAGGGGGCGAAAGGAATTTCAGGAGAGGGCCCCAGAACAGCGCGATCCATCCCAAGAAGATGATCCATCCGGCATACGAGTGGGCAATGAGCAGGTTTTGCAGCTCCGTTTGCGCTGTGTCGGTATAGTATCCAACGAGGACGATGAGAACCATGCGGAGAACGTTGGCAACATACGCGGTCAAGAATCCACATGCAAGCATTGCCCAGAGTCGCGAAGACGGGCGGTCGTACTCGGTGAGGACAAATGCTGCGAAGGCGGCTGCGAAGATGCCGAACGAATAGATACCCGAACACGCCGTTGTGATCACGATCGTCACGGGGACCCCGATTTGCTTTGGCGTAAAGGTGAGCCCCGGAGCCGTATACCCCGCGACTGGGTGGACGGAATTCGCGACTCCGAGGACAGACAAAATGGTACCGGTTTCCGGGGCGAGGGCAACCCATGAGTAGAGATCGACGGACTTCTCGAAGTCCTCGTAGTACAGCCTGGCTATCAACAAGGGCAGGACCAGGATGACAGTCAGTGCGAGAAAGAAAATCAGGGCGAAGTCTCGCTCCCGGGCGAAACGTTTCGGGACGAATTCATACGCGATGAAAGCGCTGGCGGTCAGGAGGACGATTGTGTCCTCGGTCTGCAGGGCTGGCGTGGCAGAGAGTGCCAAATTGTATGAAATGTCCGCAAGGGCCATCCCGACCCCGATTGCGGGAAAGCTTCGCACGAGCTTGCCGTCCCATGTGAGCCATCGCAGTAACCGGTTCGCCAGGGTGTTCGTCTCCAGGTCGGACGGATGGAAAGGCCACACTGCCCACGCGAAGATGGCGCCGCCTAGTACGATGAACGGTACTCCGAGCCATTCGAGGATGCTCCCCTTAGGGCGATCAATGAGCAGTCCGACGCCAGCGAAGGTGGTGAGAAGAGCGAGGATCGCAAGCCCGCTGGCCCCACGGGCCTTCACGGGAACGGCCAGAGTCTTGGAGTCCATCTCGATTCTCGTCGAGCCAAGTTCTGCCCTCCATATAATAAGCATCGCAGCCCGTTATCGCAC
>Ga0209237_1001306_pt1 | contig 14757 bp, 11 predicted proteins | sample GraSoi013_1_40cm_2_FD_185820 | JGI IMG/M metagenome (GOLD analysis project Ga0209237, IMG submission 185820) | Grasslands soil microbial communities from the Angelo Coastal Reserve, California, USA - Sample 10_02_2013_1_40cm (SPAdes) (version 2) | ecosystem: Environmental > Terrestrial > Soil >... | reverse complement strand
CTCTACCTATAGAGCTGAGTTTTGTCCTATCCGCGGAATTGATTTTAGAAGAATTATCGGTCAGTTGTTTGTCCTTGATTGGGCCTGCGCTTTCTAGCCGGGCCGTCTTTAACCCTGATGAGGGTGAAGAGACCACAGTGCGCTGTCGAGCGCCTCCAATTTTTCCCTTAGCCCGCGGTAGGCAAGAGGATCGAGACCGAAATGTCGAAGCATCGAATGCGCGTCCGTTTCCGCCTAGTCCATCTTATCTTCTAAGCGTTTCTTTTCTTCTATCGACTGAGCGAGCGCTGCTTCAATGCCCGCTTTCTGCTTCTCCAGCTCGGATAACTTTTCCGCTTGCTGTCTATTCTTCTCCTCCATAACTGCCAGAGGTGCCTTGATCACATCATCCAACCCCAACCCTTGGATGATCTGCTCCTTGGATATAGTGCCAGTCTCAGCCAGAAGACCCAGCACCCTGATCATCCGAGCGGCGAGGCGCCCCCGAACTTCCCGGTATCCGGGAGAGTGGAGAATCGAGTCGCTTGCTGTAGTCTCGAATCCTTTGCCTCTGCCCAAGCCCTTTACAGAGTAGACGTAGATGTTGTCCATCATTTTTTCAGGAGCAAAGGTTTCGAGGAAGGAACTCTTACCGCAGACCGGACAAGTGATATGGCTCAAGTCGGGAACATATCACCATCTACGTATATCTATACCTATAATGCCGTTGGGTGATAGAACAGCCTGACCCGGATCCGGTTCCGGAGTCATTATTTCCTCTGAGTGGCTAGTTGATCAGATCAGAGATCGGTACGTTGTCTGCTCCGGTTTAGGCCCACGGTGAATTTAGAGGTCAACCCCTGGAATACGATTATCGAGACGTGCTCAATAAGGTTCGATTGCCTTGAACGAACAGACATGCCTTTTCTAGGCATTTCATCGTCTGGAATCAGCGGAGAACTGATGCCAACTAGCAATGAGGTCGATGGCGTAGGGGCCACTGCAGCGAACGGGCGAAACTCGAGAGAGAAAAGGAAGCTGCTGGATAAACTCGTCGAATACGGCGAGACAATTGGACGCCTCTCTTCAGAGACTGCGAGGTGGAGAAGCCACTTAACGACTATTGATGCTCACCTGAAAAGCGTTTCCAGGGTTGAGCGTTCCGAAAGGGAAATGAAAAGACACCTGAGGCTTGAGAAAGCTGACGTTCTAGCGTTTCAGAAGAGAATCGCCAAACAAATTTTCCAGACCAGAAACGAGATTTCGCGGACAAAACGGCGACTGGAAGTTCCAGGGCAGAGTTAGACCAGTATCTGTTTTCCTCGCCGCTCTTTTCGGATAAGCAAGCGTTGTGCGAGTCCAACGGATCTATGTATCACACTCGGAGCCGCGCTCTTCAGAAGATCGAAGTCTGTCTCTTTGAAGATTGAAAGTGTTCGACTTATGACCAGAAAGCTGGCCGTAAAGACTATCAGGATGATCGGAAGTCGAAGAAGGGGCCTGATTAGCAATTGCTGAGTCATGAACTGATCTGTCAGTAAGAGTGGAACGGCTGTTCCCACGGCCAACAGAATCGCGTTGAAGAGACCCTGTGTAACTGGGGCGTATAGTGTGGGCCGTAGCGAGCGGAATGCGAGGAGAAATATGCTCAATCCTAGGATCAGCCGACCGATGGCGCCTGCAGTAGTGCCGAGCGTCTTTGCAAGAAGAGCTACAGCTAGAAGATCGAGAATGGTAGCCACCAAGTAGACCTTGAGGAGGGGTTTGGTTCTTCCCACCGCTTGAAGGGTGGCGACTAGGATCGCTCCTTGCGCCGTCAGGACAACTGTCATTGCAAGGATGGCGAACGGAAGTGCTTGGCTTGCCAAGGATGGTCCGTAGACGATTTCCAACGCTGTAGGAGCCACGGCCGCTAAAGCCACACCTAGTGGCAAGACTGTGATGTTTACGAGTCTGAATGCTACTGACAGTCTTTCCGAGATGGCCTTTGGGCCTTGACTTGAGAAACCTGATGAGAGAGCCGGATAAAGAGCGCTGGTCACTGGGGTCCATAGGATGGAGAGGAAGGCCACGCTTGAGACTGTCAGGTAATAGGCGCCTGTTAGCTGAAGCTGACCGACCACTGTCTGGAGCAGAGCGATGTCTCCATAGTTCTGAGTGAGAGTAATGATAGCGGAAGCGAAGACCGGAATGCTGAACGATAATAGCTGTCGTTTTGGAAATGTGCTTTCAGCAGGCAGCCTACCCTTCCATAGATGTAGTGACAGAAGAAGAGTAGCAACAGCCCCGAGCAGCCACCCCACGACTACGCCTAACACTCCCAGCCCAAGATAAGCGAGGACTAAGGCAAGACCACGGCTAAGAGGGATGTACAGCAGGTTCTGGTACACGACTTGCGCGTACAGACCTAGTCCAAGAAAGTAAGAACCGTAAAGTGTTGTCAGGTCGAGAAGGAAGGCTGCGGCGAACGCGGTCAGTAGTAGGCCACTAGCATCCGACGTGTTGAACAGGAGAATCCCTATCCAAGGAGAAAGCACATTTGCAAACAATAGCGCCGGAGTTGCGATCACAAGTACGAGGCGAAGAGTAGTTTTTGCAACTGATCCTGCGCTTGACGGGTCCCGACTTCCTATGCTGCTTGAGATGAACCGAGTGGCAGCGACAGGAAGTGCCATCTGAGTGAGGGTTCCAAAAATGGCCACTGTAATTGCCAAAAGCGATACTTGGCCGATCTGTGAGAGACTCAGGATTCTGAAGAGGAAGACGTAGTAGACGAATGAGGCGACACTTAGAATGGCTTGTTGGCTGGTAAAGTAAGCCGTCCCGCGCGGAACATTGTATACGATGTCGGTCGCTGTCAAGTGGAAGAGTTAGCCTTCTAAGAAATGCCGTTACTACCCTTTCGCTTTAGTCTTCCGTGGTCAGAACCATTGACCCCGTGTCCGGTCATAGTCGAGAGTCAAGCAGTTGGACCGTCCTACCACAAAGAAACACTTCATCGGTTCTTCCCGAGCTCAGCTATTCTGGTCCTACCCCATCCATCAAGAGAGCTGGTTCGGAGATCAGTTGCTAAGGTGCCCCGTCCAGTTTTCGTCCGTCTTGCTGCTGCGTCGATATTCTAACTGACAGGATATAACGATATAGTTGACTCATTACCAAAAACAAGATAATCCTTGAGTCTCGGACTCGGCGAGGATTGTTGGAGCGGGGACCGCTGAGCATTCTTCCGAGCGTATATTGTGCCTAACAGTAGGGGTACTTCTCGATATAGAGGGATGGGAAGGGGGTCTGTTGGCGTTCAACGCGATTCTCATGAATTCCACGCGTGGAAATACTACCATGATCAAGGGTTCTTCCACGCCATTCGAGTATCCATGCGGTTCTATCATTTCACTTCTAGCAAATCCTCATGCATTAGCCAGGGTCATAATTCTTCTACCTCAATATCGAGATCACCAAACTTGGAGATCGTCAGCTACCTGCAGATATCCGGCCTCACGTGTTAGGACTCGATAATCTTAAATGGAAGCCGAAAATGTTCGATGAAAACATGATACTATTTGGCCTGATCTAATTGACCGGATTAGGCGACTGAAACAGTCAGGGAGTTGATTGGACATTAGTGCTCAATTGCTTGTACCGTTTGATGAACCTCAAACGGTGGAATGCGTCGACGGCTTTGAAAAGGGAAAGATTTCCATCATAATGCCCGCGTACAACGAAGCCTTGGTTATCGCTAAGAGCATCCGCAACGTGAAAAAGATGTTCCATCCTCTTGGCATGGATTATGAGATAATTGTTGTGGATGATGGAAGCACCGACGCTACCGGATTGATAATTGAGGACTTGAACGATCGCGGAGTGAAGCTAGTTCATTATTCGAACAACAAGGGAAAAGGCCACGCATTCAAAGCGGGTTTTCAAGAAGCTACTGGAGAATTCACCTTTCTCATCGACAGCGACTCGGAAATCCGTCCCAGGAACTTGGCATCCTTCATACGCGCTCTAAGAACAGCTGACATCGCCATAGGATCCAAGAAACATCCTGCGTCGAGGGTTCGCACTCCAGCGGTGCGGAAGATATTGAGTGCGAGCGTGCGAGTCTTGGTGAAAATGTGTATTGGTATCAAATTCTCCGATAGCCAAGCAGGCTTCAAGTCGGCGAGAAGCTCAAGCGTCTACAGGATAATTCCATTAATGAGCGTAAAAAGATATGCATTCGACATCGAATTCCTGACCATTGCCTCACTACTGGGCCTAAGAGTTGTCGAACTGCCAATTGAAATTGAACTGAACGTAATAGCCAGTCCGAGACGAATACTCCGCACCCTCATAGACATTCTCGGAATCACGTACAGACTTCGATTGAGGAGATGGTATCAGAAGAACATCATTGATATGTCGAATACATACAAGCCAATAATCGACTGGCGATGAAGCTCCTCCTTTGTCCTTATCGGCTTCCATTTCTAACGCGCGAGCCACCAAAATTCTGAAGTTCTGAAATGAAGATTCTGATCCTGAACTTTCGAGATCTGGGACATCCCGAAGCGGGCGGTGCTGAAGTATTCACCGAAGAGGTCGGAAAGCGACTCGTGGAATACGGACACGAAGTTACACTCTTCGCTTCATCATTCGGGCACGATGGCGCAAACGAAGCTTCGCGCCACGGTATGAGGATAATGAGAGATGGAGGGAAGTACCGAGTTTATGCGAAAGCTAGAAGCTATGTCAAGCATCACCGCTCTGAGTTTGATGTCATTATAGATGAGATCAACACGATTCCCTTCAACTCTCACCGGGCCTCGAAAAATACGCCTGTAATTGCATTGATCCACCAATTGGCCCGAAAAATATGGTTCTATGAAGCGTGGTTTCCTCTAAGTCTTCTTGGCTACTCGGTTTTGGAACCCGTGTGGCTTAGAGGTTACAAGAACGTCCCGACTATTACCATATCAGCTTCTACTAGGAACGACCTCGTCCGGCTCGGCTTTAAGCAAGTCTCGATTGTGCACGCGGGTATTAGCACAACGCCATTGCCTGAGGTGCCGGCGAAAGGTGTGACTCCCATCTTGATATTCTTTGGCCGGCTCGTCAAGTCAAAAGGACCGCACCACGCAGTTTCGGCTTTCCAGCTTGTGCAATCAGTATTTCCATCGGCCCAACTATGGATCGTAGGAGACGGATACATGAAACGCAAAATAGTCCGAGACAACGTGGAGGGTGTAATCTTCTTTGGAAAACTCGCTCAAAGAGAAAAATTTGACCTTTTGAAGAAAGCCCACATTCTGTTGGCTCCTTCCGTGAGAGAGGGATGGGGAATATCAGTAATGGAAGCGAACTCCATGGGCACGCCAGCCATCGGATATGATGTCCCTGGACTACAGGATTCTATAATCAATGAATTCACTGGACTGAGAGTTCATGCAAATCCTAGCGCTCTCGGCAATGCCGTACTCAGAGTACTTCAGGACCCATCGCTAGCTAGGTATCTCGCGGGCAACGCACTAGAACGGTCAAAGGAATTCAGTTGGGACAGAACTGCAAAGGAATTCAATGGTATATTGGAATTATCAATCAGGAAGTAGGACCATGAGGGAACCCCATGCAAAACAATCACAATTCGCACAGGTCATTACGCGCACCATTGACCTTTGCGATTTGATGGATTCCACGTGTAAGTCGTGCCTAGGACGTGAGTTCAGATGCCTCCGTTGATTTCCGTAATAGTTCCAACTTTCAATTCGTCAGAGAACGTACGGACATGCGTCGAATCTCTGAAAAATCAGAGCTATCCCAATATCGAAATCATTGTTGTTGACAACCATAGTACAGACAAAACAAGGGAGATTGTTCAGAGCTTTGGAGTGGAACCACTGATCGCTGGTCCGGAACGATCTTCACAAGTGAATTATGGCGTGAGGTATGCGAAAGGAAAGTACGTGTATAGAGTCGATTCCGATTTCTTCGTCAACAAGGATGTGATTAAGGAGTGCGTGGAACAATGCGAGAAATATGGGTTGGATGCAATAGCAGTCCACAATGTCTCTGACCCGAGTGTGAGCTTCTGGTCAAGGGTTCGCAAATTTGAGAGAGACATGCACCGGGGAGGTGAGGGGAACATCGCAGTCAGGTTCGTAAGAACGGATGTATGGCTGAAGCTTGGCGGACTCGATGAATCCCTAGTCGCAGGTGAAGACTACGACTTCCACAATCGTTTTCTCAAGGAGGGATATCGTTACGGGCTCGTTGACTCTTACGAGATTCATCTAGGCGAGCCTAAGACCCTAAGAGACGTCGCAATCAAACATTACATGTATGGAAAAACTATACTCAGATATGCCAAAAAGGACCCAATTGCCGCTTCTTGGCAACTAAGCCCTTTGAGGGTCGGCTACATTAGAAACAGGTCTCAATTCACAAACCCCACGATGATAGCAGGTCTGGCAATCTATCAGTTGGTACGATACTTGGCTAGTTTGGCGGGGATTGTTGCAAGTATCTGAAGACCGCTATAAATCTCGTCTCGTGAGAAATTGGACCTGTTGTTGTGAACCTAACGATGCTCACGGGCCTCTTCGTCTGTCAAATTGTTCGACACATGGCTGCGCTCATAGGTGTCACTTCTAGCTAGAGGCTAGCCCCGGCATGAACCCTAAGGTTGCACTCGTACTTCCGCCGTATCGGCGATGGTACGAAACAGCTTTGCTTTCGTCAAAATCAGGCGCAGATTTTACATTAATCTGTCGGACAAGGGATGAATTTTACGGCGACCCAAAGTGCCGATTCAGATTCCTTCAGCCATTTGAAGTTCCGACATTTCCTTCTTGGCTTCCTCCTAGAAGTAGCGCTCGTCCAGCCTTCTATAGAGGTCTGACGCAAGAACAACTCAAAGAATTTGACGCATTCATTGTCGTTGAGCTATTTCCATTACTCGCCTGGCAATTTAGCAAAATTGCGTCCAGCATCAAGAAACCACTGATTGTTCTAACCTGGGAAACTCTGTCGACTCATCCCTTCTACCGATTCATGTTTCCTTACTGCCAAATCTGGAAACGGGTAGCCAAGAACGCAACGAAGATAATAGCGATGACCGAAAGATCTAGGACACACCTCTTGCGTTTGGGCCTACCTTCATCGAAACTTGACACAGTGTATCCCGGAATTGATCTCAAGCTCTTTCAAAGAACTGTTCGTACCAACGGCCGACCTGTGATAACCGTGTTATTTGTCGGACTGCTTGAAAAACATAAGGGATTCGACATAGCTCTTTCAGCGGTCCTGAAAGCAAAGAATCAACTTGGACTAAACATCCGTTTTCTGATAGCTGGGGACGGTTCACTCACCTCTGCCCTTTCCGTGATTGATGACGAATCCATTGTTTATCTGGGCAAACTTTCGAGATCAAGACTAGTATCAGTTTACGAGGAAGCCGACATCTTCGTCTCCCCAGCAATGGACACTATCAAACTGGGCCATGTTACACAAGAAGAACAATTTGGTTTTTCACTGGTAGAAGCTTTGGCCGCGGGCTTGCCGATAGTAACGACGACGTGTGGAGCAATCCCCGAGATAGTAGGAGAGAAAAACATCATAATTCCTCAACGCTCCGAGAAAGACCTTGTTGACGCAATCGAAAAACTCGTGAAAGACCCTGATCTAAGGTTATCCATCGGAGAGAGAAATCGTGCACGAGCAGAGAGATTTTTCGACATGGAAAGACAATCCGAAACATTCGGCAACCTGATAAGATTCGAGTTGGAAAAACCCAGCAACTAGGTTGGGCCAAGTTCACGATTCGGATTAGACCTGTTGTCCGCCTATTAGGCGCTCGATTTAGGTGGCACACGTTATGGAATCTAACTTCGTCACGGAAACTAGACTACGTCCTGCTCGCCTCTCTCGGATTCGTTGTGGCAATTTGGTTTAGAGGTGGTTACTTTCTCTACGTGTGGGACACGACCTACCCGATTAACGCAGCAGCCTACCTGTCTAACTTCTCGGATGTCTGGAGGAGCATCTACGGAACAGGACACCTGGACACAACAGGTGTAACTTTCCTTCCCTACTTTACTATCGTGTATGGTTTACAGAACCTCTTGGGTCTGCCGCTGCAGTTTGCGGAGGCTGTTCTGTACTATTTGCTGATAACTGCCAGTGCATTCGGAATGTACTCGTTCACCTCAAGATTCCTCTCGGGATTCAGCGCAGGCTCACGCGAGACTCGTTTGATGGGGTTACTGTCCGCGGTATTCTACGTTTTCAACCTGTATACAATGTACTATCTTTGGAGAATCTTTTCCGCAGAAGATTTCCTTCTGGCGTTTCTGCCTTTAATGTTGTACGAGTTCTGGGCAGGATTGGAAGATGCGAGGAACAACAAGAAGATCAACCTGTGGCGGATCACACGTTTTTGTCTTTGGTCTCTGTTTGCAATCCCCGGATTTAGCAATCCCGGGTTCATCCTTACGACACTCGTTCTGTTTAGCATTCTGTTTGTCTTCGCTGCTTTGCAGCCACCACGCTATCGTCTGACGATAACCAGATTGAAGTTCATAAGTCTCCTAGGCATTGCGTGGCTGAGCGTTAACCTCTGGTGGGTCCTTCCCTACCTCGTCGGAGCTGGCCCAACCATTGCCCGATTCACCAATGATATAACCGATCTCCAGTCGAACTCCCTACACTCGTCCGTCTTCAACGTTATCCGATTGTTGGGAATGCCGCCTCAATTCCAGCCAGGACCTCCAGCAACGACCTACGATTTCAATGGCTTATACAGTGATGACGTCATTTTCGTTGCGATATCCTGTGTGATCCCCATACTCTGCTTTGCGCCGGCTCTGTCGACGAATTGGCTGAAAGAGCGATCCATTTTTGTCGCGGGACTATCAGTGCCTTTTATCGTATTGGCGGCAGGTCTGAATCCGCCATTTGGGCCAGCGTTTGCATATCTATATCAGAACTACAAATTCATGATCCCATTTCGAGACCCTTACCAGAAGTTCGGATGGATCGTCATGCTATGCTACTCGATGCTGTTTGCCATCGGAGTATTGCGCGTCTCGCATATCTTCCGAAAGATTCCAAAAGTTGGCCGCCTGATGTCTTGGCTAGTTCCGTTGTTTCTCGTAGGATTGGTCATTTGTGTATATTCCTGGCCCTTCTTTACCGGAGACGTAATAACGTCTCCCGCGAAGGTATCTATCCCCGAATACTACCAATCGGCAAGCTCGTGGATAGAATCCCAGCCGGGGTCCTACAGAATACTCTCGCTTCCGCTAGACCTCGTTCTGCAGGGAGCCAATTGGGAACACGGTTACGTTGGCAACGATATTCTGCGAGCGATGACTGGTAAGGTAATCATTTCAACATTGACACCAGATACAAGGCTAAACGATATTCTGGCGGGGGCTCAGTCACTTATGGACGAGAACAACAGCTACGTTGGAAAGGTCTTGGGTGCTATGAACGTCAAGTACATCTTGATTCGAGGAGATGCTGATTTGACATATGCAAGGACCCAAACACCTGTTAGCACCCTGCAGGCACAGATCTTAAACCAGACGGGAATCACGCTAGTTGCAACTTTTGGCCCACTCTCCTTTTTTGAGAACGGTTATGTTAACCCTCTCGTTTATGCGCCGGAATCAGTTTTCTTCTCGGGGTCCATCTCACAGCCTCAAGGCGTCGGTTGGGACTTAGCCAACTACTCAGGCGGGTGGGTCGCCAACGATCCCCACGCTACCTTATCACAAGGACCTGGATTCGTATCGCTATCATTCAATACTGACACAACGCATCCGTACACGTTCTTTCAGAATTCGAAGTCGCTAAACGTCTCCATTGCAAAATATCCCAACTTACTCTTGACTTTTCGAACCCAGCAGAACACAATGCTGAGTGTTTCTGTGAAAACAGGAAGCGGTAAGTCCTCGTTTCTTTATGCAGTAGACCCACCCCCACTGACTCGAATGGGAAACGCGTACCAATCGGATCAGCCATATACCCTCGCCTTTCCTTTGATTCGATATTTTGGGGTCAACGACTCGGTCGATCGTATCTACATTAATGTCAGCCCAACAGTTACTCCACCATCGTTGATCAATGCGAACGTAAGCGACCTAAGATTCGTCGCAAGTATAGGTTCTCCGATCGATGACGCACGAATTATAGCGTCCCCGAATTACATTCCGAACTCCATGGCGATTACTTACGAACCCGTTCAAGTTAGCGGCGTTCCTCCGAAGATCGACTTTCAAGAAATTAGACCATCAGAATATCGCGTGACAGTGACCCAAGCAACTGCTCCGTTCCTATTGGTCCTGGGCGAAATGTACGATGCCAACTGGCAAATCATCGGCGGGTCGTCATCCTACGGTAGCTTCATCGATGCAGTTCACGTAATCGCGAACGGTTTTGCTAACGGCTGGTTAGTAAACAAGATGGGTTCGTTCACTGCAACTCTCTTTTACAGCGTACAACGACTCGTAGAGTGGGGGGCCTACATCTTCCCAATCTCCATTGGAACCATAGTCATGATGCTGCTTCTGCAGCCGCCTAGCATGACACGCCTCAGGGTGAAGTTCCGACTCATCAGAAAGATCTTTCTGTAAGAGTTGAAGCTGAATCATTTACCACAATTATTCCTTAGGCCGCTCCTAATTCTGGCGTTACTGATCGAGACGCTCGCACTAGCGTTCTGGATTTCTTTCCCCTATCTACCAGATTTCGCAATCTTCGCCGAAGTTGACACCGGAGCGTTCCAGATGATAGCGTTGTTATCACCCGCACTACTCCTCATGCTGCTATATTCGTGGGCTCTGACCATAACGTATTTTCACAACAATCGTTTGTCGAGCCGAGTTAGGACTTTCCTAGCGCCGGTTTCACGTTCCATCCAGTCAATCAAATCCTCTCAATCCATCGTCGACAAGACTAGCCTCCGAATTATCGACCACCCAAGAATCCTTGTCGCCGCTGGAATGATCGGCGCTCTATTCCTGGCCGTTGTCCCATATCGTCCGGATCTAAATGCGACCGGTACTCCCGTTGGAATTGACCTGCATTGGTACATTGAATGGATTAGTCCAATGCTCGCCAGGCCGCCCTTAGAAGCGCTATCATATGCTATGGGCGTAGCGAGCGGAGGTTCCCGACCGCTTCTCCTGATTCCCGTCTACCTCGTAGTCTCCACCGGAGCAATCTCACTCGTTCCTGCCCTAGAAGCGCTACCGGCCGTTCTCGGACCACTGCTTGTATTGTGTGTCTTCCTCTTCGTTCGTGAAGTATTCGGGGATGAGAAACTGGCGGGCATAGCCGGACTCTCAACAGCGTTTTCCTTCTACATTACTATCGGAATATGGGCCGGGTATTATGCCAACATGCTGGGACTTTCAGTGGGTTTCGCGTTCCTGACGATGTTATTCAGATACTGGAAGAAGCAACAGATGAGCCAGCTCGTCCTGCTAGTTTTTCTATCCTTGGGGCTTCTACTTGCACATCCTTGGACTTGGATAATTTTTCTCACGGTGACAGCTCTATTCGCCGCCACGATTTGGTGGGACACTCGAAAATGGATTCTACTCCGAACGGTGGTATTCGTTCTAGCAATTGATCTCTCTGTTGACACGGTCAAGAGCCTCGTGTTCGGCGCCCAGGTGTCTGCCCAGGAAGCCTCCGCAAGCTTTGCCCCATCACTAGCAGCAAACCAGGTGCTGAACTTCTGGCCTAACATAATCAACGCACTACTTGTCCCGTATGATGGACTTCTCGCTAACACACTGATTCTGGCGTTATCCCTAGTCGCTATATTATCGTTCAAATTTGACCCAACGCGACGATTACTTTTGCTCTGGACGGCGGTGTCCTCGTTGCCCATCATCGTACTTTCTGACCTTGCTCAGACGCGAGTGTTCTACGACCTGCCATTCCCAGTTTTCTTCGCTGTCGGGCTTCTCATCCTATTCAGGAGCACGGGTCGAACCCTGAACTCGAATTTGATATTCCTGATAGTAGTCCTAGCGCTCGCAAACTACGCCTTCAGATCTGTAACAAGCCTAGTCGCAACCCCATTCTAAACCGAACCCTCGTTACAGATTTGTGAGAAGGGATCCCTTGTTGCGAGTCGCTTCCGAGAGGCGATAAGATATCCTGAGATATACAGAAACATCGACGCGTCCCTCTAAATCGAAAACGTTAATAGGACGGAGCTAAAGCCCCAAACCTGCCTTGTTCAGTGGGCTGCGAGCCTATTTTCCTCATATCCTCGTAGCCGCGGCTCTGATCTCTATTCTTGGCGTCTCTTACGCTTCGGCCGTTACCTCCACTGCCTCCGGTTCCTCGTCCAAGGCTCTCTGGTCGACAAACCCGATAACCATAACCTTCTCACACACTGCTGGCGTCGGCAGCGCTACTGACTCGTTCAAGTGCGCCCCACCCTTTACCAACCCCGTAGTTCTCACCACAACGGTCAACAAACCCCTTCTAGTCAGCTTGACAACATCTCCCTCAAGCTTCCCATCATGCGGACCCAGCTTCACTAGCTTTACCCTGACCGCCCACAGTACGACAGCAGGAACTTACAGCGGGACCGTAACGATAAGACAAGGATCCCAGTACGGCACAGCCTTTCAGCCCAGCCTAACGGTCAACATAGTCGTAACCTGACACCGTCGGATTCCATTCGCCTGCGTTCTTCCCACTCTACCCGATTACTAGTGAGTATACTGGGTGTATTTCCGCCCAGTTGTAATGGTCAGTGTCTAGAACATACGGGCCTGTGATTGTGATGTGCTGGCCAGCGCTCGGTACTGGGATCTGGTTCGAATAGTTCTGACACGCGGGTATCGCGTCTGTCTGGCTGGGCGGAGTTACACAGATTATCTCGACCACAAGATCACCATACTGATATTGATCGTTGGCGCTATTCGTGAGGTTTCGGTAGTCCTGGTCTAGGTTCGTTCGTACGTGAACGTCGCCGTCAGCTTCGTGTATCACGCGGTCTACTGTTCCGGAAGCGGTTATGCAAGGTTTTACGATCTGCAGCCTGTAGGGATGATAGACATGGGTGCTGATGGACGCGGGGTCGCTGCAGCTTGAAGATGAGGTTGAGCCGCCTCCAGGCGAGGTTGACCCTGTCCCGGGCGATAGTATGAAGCGGTCATAGAGATAGAAACTGGCTGCGGAACCGACTAATACCACGGCCACCAATGCCACAGCCGGTCGCGCTTTCATAGATCATGATTGGGAGAACAAGCTACGTAAGGGTTGTCCGGTCACCGTCGTAGCCGGTGTTGAAAAATCCAAGTCCGGAAGCCCCTCCTCTGTTTAATCTCTCCAGGGGGGGGTACATCCATCGCCCGAATTCCAGGCTTAGGATGTGTAACACGTGACCATTTCCCGCTTTTGTGATCTGAGCACGTGCGAGACCGGACCAGAAGGCAGGGCAGGAGCCCTGCAGATTTCTCCAAGCTGGCTTGTTATGGCTATCTGAAAGCGATGACGGATCTCTTCATTTTACCTGACAGCTCGACTGACATCTCCTGCTTCTACTCTGGAATGGTTACAGGAAAATCGTGAACTCTTTTATATCAAACTCGGCCAATACGGCTTTCTCCGAGTCGTTGGCCGGAGGTGATTTTGGCATATGGAAAACGCACTACTTGAAGATGAGTCTAGAAAGCGAATATCACGAAGGCGTGTTCTCACAACACTGATTGCCGGTGGAGGGGCCGCCGCTTTGGCTTTGGCTTTGGCTGCCCGACAGGTTGAGCCAGCACGTGCTGCAGACGGTGATGCTCTTATCATCGGCCGATCAAACACGGGTAGCTCTGTAACCTCCCTCTCGGGGAGCCCGGCATTGATCGTTGTGGATTCACCTGACACCGGAGGTCTTCAGGTGCAAAATACGAACCTGGGGCAAGCGCAGGACCCTTTCCTGGGTGCGCCAATAGCTATCTGGGGAAGGTCAACAGGAACATCGAACCTACCTGCACGTCATCACCGGGGAGTACTTGGCACGGTGGAGTCGCGCGATGGCGTCGGGGTGGAGGGAATCTCAGACTTCAACGGACCCGGGTTTGGTGTCAGGGGATACATACCATCTGCTGTCGGCGGTGGAGTCGGCGTGATCGGTTTGGTGGGGGACTCACCATCAGGCATAGGTGTTCGGGGACTCGTAATCACGCCCTCGGGGCCAACCATTGGGGTATCCGGAGACGTGTCCTCCCCGAATGGGAGGGCTGTTGTTGGCGTGAACAATTCGCCAACTGGTTTCGTCAGCAATGACGCGCTCAACCGGACCGCGGGCGTGGTAGGCAGTAGCATGGCGGACAATTCAACAGGTGTCATCGGCGTGAACAATTCGCCAACTGGCTTCGTCAGCAATGACGCGCTCAACCGGACCGCGGGCGTGCTGGGCAGTACCTTAGCGGACAATTCAACGGGTGTAATTGGACTTAACACCTCACCAAATAGCTTCGTCAGCAATGACGCGCTCAACCGGACGGCAGGGGTAGGCGGGTATTGTGCATCTCCTAATGGAACTGGTGTTGCGGGAGTAATCACTGCGCAAGATGGCTTGGGCTTTGTCTATCATGACGCGACCAATCGAGCTGCAGGGACGCGAGGGCACGTGTCCATACCCGGCAGCGACGGGGTCAGAGGCGTAGCCTTGTCCGTGCTCGGGGGCACAGGAGTCCACGGGGTCGAACTGAACCGGAAGGCGCAAAAGGAAAAAGTGGGCGATCAGGAGGCGGGTGTAGTTGGCGAGTCGTTCGG
>Ga0209237_1001305_pt1 | contig 14758 bp, 11 predicted proteins | sample GraSoi013_1_40cm_2_FD_185820 | JGI IMG/M metagenome (GOLD analysis project Ga0209237, IMG submission 185820) | Grasslands soil microbial communities from the Angelo Coastal Reserve, California, USA - Sample 10_02_2013_1_40cm (SPAdes) (version 2) | ecosystem: Environmental > Terrestrial > Soil >... | reverse complement strand
CTGGGCCGGCCGCTGCTGTACGGCACCACGCCGCAGTTTCTGGAGATCCTCGGCCTCAAGGACCTGGATGAGCTGCCGCGGCTGGATGAGCTGTCGGTAGCGCTCCGGCCGCCCGCACCCGCCGAACCCGAATGATGCTGATGCGCCTGCAACGCGCCCTGGCGCGTGCGGGCGTGACGTCCCGCCGCAAGGCCGAGGACCTGATCCGCGCGGGTCGCGTGCGCGTGGACGGCGCCGTGGCCACGATCGGCATGAGCGTGGATCCGCTGCGCCAGCGCGTAACGGTGGACGGCCGCGCGGTGCGGGCCGCGGGGCCCGTTACTTGGCTAGCGCTCAACAAGCCGGTCGGCTATGTAGTGAGCCGCGGAGATCCGGAAGGGCGACAGACCGTCTATGGTCTCCTCCCCAACGTACCGGGGCTCACGTACGTTGGAAGGCTGGACGTCATGACGTCGGGGCTGCTGTTGTTCACGACGGACGGTGCCGCGGCGCATCGACTGATGCACCCGCGCTTCGCCGTGCCTCGCACGTATTGGCTGCGAGTCCATGGCCGCGGCGTGGACGAAGTGCGCGCCGCCCTGGCGCGACCCCCGGCCATCGACGGTCGCCCGGTGCGGGTCGTGGACTTTCGGGTGCGCCCTGTAGAGCGCAGCGTCGAGGTCGAGATCACGCTTGCAGAAGGCCGCCAGCGCATCGTCCGGCGGCTCGCCGAGGCGCTGGGACTCAAGGTCGAGTGGCTGCACCGCGTTTCCTACGGGCCGGTGCGGCTCGGGAGACTGGCCGAGGGCAAGTACCGGCGGCTTGCCCAGAACGAAGTCGAGGCCATCGAGCGACTGCATGAACCTGCGTGAAGGAGTCGAGCGCTAGGCCATGGCGGCGGAAACCGCAGGAGTCGAGCGCGCCCTCGGCGCCATCGGGACGACGTTCCGCCTGATGCGGCTCTATCCACCGACGCACCCGGCGGTGGTCGAGGCCTTGAAGCAAATCGGCGAGGCGTTACCGGGCCTCGCCGCGCTGGGTACCGTGGAGTGGAAGGTGGGCGTCACCGGCTTGCACTGGCACGGCCAGCACCTGCTGCCCCGCAACGCACAGATTGCCGAGCTCGCCGGCCTGTTGTACGCGCGTGGCGTGCGGGCGGTGACCCTCAATCCGGGCATGGCGCCCGGCCACGTGCTGGCGCTGTTCCAGGTGGCCACCGGCACCGTCCCGCCCGACGATGGGACGCTGGGTCGTATCACTCTGACCCTGGGACGCCGCACCTCCGCCCGGCTCGAGCGACTGCGCACGCCGACGCCGGCGTCGGGAGCGCAGGCGATCCCGGAGCCGTCGGCCGAACCGAGTCCCCCGACCGCCGTCACGACGGAGCAGTCGACCGCCGCGGCGGCCAACACGCTGATGGCCGGAAAACGGGCCAGTGCCGCGTTCCGGCCCGACGTGTTGCCGGTCGATGTGGAAGTGAAGCGGGCCGTGACCGCGCTCGGGAACGCCGCCACGACCGAGGAGCAGGCCGCCGCGGTCGACAAGCTCGCCGCGCTCGCCCCCCAGCTGTTGGGGTTGCACGACGTCGCCATCGTGGCGGATGCGATCGCGGCGCTCGACCGCCTGCTGCCGACGGCAAACGATCCGAAGGTCGTGCAGGCGATCGACCAGGCGGCGGTCGCGCTCTCCGAGCGTGGCCTGGTCGAGCGCTTGGTGCACCGGCTCGGAGAGGCGCGCGTGCCCCCCGAGGAGCGCGAGGCGGTCGTGACGGCCGTGGCCGCGCTGGCGTCGCTGTCCATGGGGCCCGTCTTGGACGCGTTCATCGCGGCGCCCGTGGACTTGCGGGCCCCGTACCGGGGAGCGGTGCGCAAGGCGGCGGACCGGGCCCTCGAGCCATTGCAGGGCAAACTGGTGGACCCGGATGCCCAGGTGGTGGCGGCGGCGGCCGAGTTCGTGGGTCTGACGGGGAGCCCGCAGGCGGTGGCGCTGTTGATTCCGTTGTTGCGGCATGCATCGGAATTCGTGCGGGAAGCGGCGCTGCTCGGGCTCGCTGAGGCGGGCGGGCGCGAGATCGCGCGCCCGGCGATGCCGGCGCTCAAGGATGAGAGCGTGGCTGTCCGCGCGGCGGCGGTGCGGGCGGTCGCCGCGGCGGGCGACCCGACCTCCTCCACTGTGCTGGTCCGCCGGGTGGAGCAGGAGGCCGACGAAGGGGTACAGGCGGAGTTGCTGCGGGCGATCGGCCGGCTCGGGGCGCGGGACGCGCTGGACGTCCTCGCCCGGTACGCCGAGCCGGGGGGCATGATGCACCGGCGGAGCGCAACGGTGCGGGCGGCGGCGGTGGACGGGTTACGGCATATCGCGCGCCCCGAAGCGCGGGGGCTGTTGGAACTCTACAGCAAGGACAAGGAGCCGGCGGTGCGCAAAGCGGCGGAGGCGGGGCTGAAATGACCACTCGGACGGCGAAGACCGGCGACGCGGTGCTCAGCCAGACGATCGCGCGCGAAGTGGCAAAGCGGGTCGTGGCGCAGGACCTGATGGTCGAGCGCCTGCTCATCGGCTTGCTGACGGGCGGGCACGTCCTGCTCGAAGGCGTGCCCGGGCTCGCCAAGACGCTGGCGGTGCGCACGGTGGCCGAATGCCTTCGCATCGCGTTCTCCCGAATCCAGTTCACGCCGGACCTGCTGCCCGCGGACGTGATCGGGACCATGGTGTTCGACCAGAAGACCCAGGAGTTCTATCCGAAGAAGGGGCCGCTGTTCGCGAACCTGGTGCTCGCGGACGAGATCAACCGCGCCCCCGCCAAGGTCCAGGCGGCGCTGCTCGAGGCGATGCAGGAGAAGCAGGTGACGATCGGCGGAGAGACGTTCTTTCTGGGCGAGCCGTTTCTCGTGCTCGCGACCCAGAACCCCATCGAGCAGGAAGGAACCTACCCGCTCCCTGAGGCCCAGCTCGATCGGTTCATGCTCAAGGTGCGCGTCGGCTACCCGACGCGCGACGCCGAGAAGGAGATCGTCGCCCGCATGGCGTCGGGGCGGCCGATCGAGGTGCAGCGCGTGGCGGAGGCGGACGACATCCTCGCCGCGCGCAGCGCGATCGCGGAGCTCTTCATGGACCAGAAGGTGGTGGATTACATCGTGGACGTGGTCCGGGGGACCCGCGAGCCGCAGGCGATCGGCCTGCCCGAACTGAAGCCCCTCATCGCCTTCGGGGCGAGCCCGCGCGCGTCGATCTACCTCGCGCAGGCTTCACGGGCGCACGCGTTCCTGCGCGGCCGCTCCTACGTCGTGCCGGAGGACGTGAAGGCCATGGCCTTCGACGTGCTGCGGCACCGGGTGCTTCTCACCTTCGAGGCGGAGGCCGAGGACATGGACTCGGACCGCGTCATCGGCAAGATCCTCGAGGCCGTGGGCGTGCCGTGAGGTACGAAGGCAAGGATCGTCGAAGTGCCGAGACCTCCCCGCTCCGCGCTCGCCGGCGTCTGGTCACCCCAGAAGTGCTCCGGCAGGTCAAGGGCATCGAGCTGCGCACACGTTCCCTGGTCAGCTCCCTCTTCACAGGGGAATACCGGTCGATGTTCCGTGGACAGGGCATCGAGTTCGCGGAAGTGCGCGAGTACCAGCAGGGGGACGACTTCCGCGCGATCGACTGGAACGTGTCGGCGCGGATGGGCCACCCGTTCGTGAAGACGTACCACGAGGAGCGCGAGAACACACTGCTCCTCGTGGTGGATCAGTCGGGCTCGTGCCAGTTCGGGCGCCCCTACACCAAGGCGGGCCTCGCGGTGGAGGTCGCGGCCGTGCTGGCGCTGGCGGCGGCGCGCCACAACGACCGCGTGGGCGCGCTGATGTTCGCCGACAAAGTCGAGTTGATCGTGCGACCCGCCAAGGGTCGGCCGCACGCGCTGCGCGTGATCCGCGACCTGGTGGCGTTCACGCCGCGCGGGCGGGGCACGAATCTGGGGGAGGCGTTGAGCTACGCCGCGAAACTGCCGAAGCACCACGCGATCGTAGCCGTGCTGTCGGATTTCCGGGCCGAGGGCTGGGAGGTGCCGCTGGCGCAGCTGGCGGCGCGCCACGATGTCGTCGCCATCACCATCGACGACCCGCGGGAACGCCACCTCCCCGATGCAGGCTGGGTGGACATGGAGGACGCCGAGACCGGTCAGCGGGTCCTCGTCGATACGAGCCACGGGCCGACGCGCACGCGCGTGAGCGTCGCGGCCGAGCGACAGCTCCAGGAGCGCACGCGGAAGCTCGCCCAAGCCGGCGTGGATCGCGTCGCGCTCCAGACCAGCGTGCCATATGGCGTTGTGCTGCGCCGCGCGTTCGCCGAGCGCGCCCGCCGCCTGAAGCGATGACCGCACGTTGTGCGACGCTACGACGTTACGCCGTACGAGTCCTGGCGCGGACGGCGGTCCTTGTCGTCCTTAGCGTCGTAGCGTCGTGGCGTCGTGGAGCAGCTCAGACGGCGACTTGGATCGCTAGTCCCCCAGGACCCACCGTCGGCGACACCATCTGGGTCGAGCGTGCGATCGTCGTCCCCGCCGGCTGGCAGGTCAGGGCGGGGAAGCTCGACGCGACCGAGGCCGTCGAGCCGCTCGCCGATCCCGCGGTGCTCCGGCGCGCGGGTGGCTGGGTCGTCCGCTACGCCGTCGTGGCCTGGAAACCCGGCGTTCACAAGCTGGGGCTGCCTCCGCTCTGGCTGCTCGGTCCCGACGGGCGGGCGGACTCGACGGCCGGGGGCACGACCAATCTCAGCGTGGCGAGTGTGATCCCGGACTCGCTGCTGCGGCCGAGTCCACAGGGGTTGCTCGCGCCGCTGCGGGCCGCGCATCGGGATCCGTTGCCGCCGCTCGCGGCGCTGGCGCTGGCCGCCGGGCTCCTCGCCACGGGCGTAGTCGTGCGGCGACGGCGGCCCCGAACCCTCGAGCCCGCACCTCCAGTTCCACTGGAACGTGAGGTCCCCGACACCCGGTGGCTCGCCGCGGGGGAACCGAAAGCCGTCGCCGAGCGGGCGATCTGGCGGCTCCGCGCCGCCCTGGCGCGCGCGGTACCCGAGGCGCACCCGGCGCTCGACACGGCCGAGTGCCTGGCGGTCGTCGAGCGCGCGCGTCCCGACGCGCCGCTGCGCGAGCTGCGCGACCTGCTCGAGCAGCTCGACCGGGTGGCGTTCGCCTCCGCCCACGGGACCGATGTCGCCGCGCTCTCCGCCATGGCGCGTCGGCTCGCGCGAGAGCTGACCCCGTGAGCTTTGCCCGGCCGCTGCTGCTCCTGGCGCTCGGCCTGTTGCCGTTGTGGTGGTGGCTGCGCGCCAAGCGCCTCGCTCGCCTCTCGGGCACGCAGATGAGCGACGTCCGACCCGCTGCGGGCGCCGCAGAACGCCTCTGGGTCGCGCGCCTCCCGGTCACGCTCCGCAGCGCCTGCCTCGGCGCCTGGATCATCGCCGCCGCGGGGCCCCGCATCGGCGCGGCGCGCAGCGAAACGCGCAGCGAGGGGATCTCCATCGTGCTGGCCGTGGACATCTCGGGCAGCATGCAGGCGGAAGACTTCGCGCCGGCGAACCGCATCGACGTCGCCAAGCAGACCGCGATCGAGTTCGTGCGGGCCCGCACCTCGGACCGCATCGGGCTCGTCGCGTTCGCCGGGCAGGCGCTCACCCAGGTTCCCATCACGACCGACTACGCCGTGCTGGAGCAGGCGCTGCGCGAGCTGCATCCGGGCATGCTCGAGGACGGCACGGCGATCGGCACGGCGATCGGAACGGCGGCCAACCGGCTGCGGCGCGCCCCGGGCAAGAGCAAAGTGCTCGTGCTGCTCACCGACGGCGTCAACAACAAGGGCACCGTGGATCCCCGAACCGCCGGGGAGGCGGCGGCGACGTTCGGGATCAAGATCTACGCCATCGGCATCGGCACACGCGGGCAGGCGCCCATGCCGACGGAATACGGGGCGGACGGCCAGCTGCGCTACGAGATGCGGCCGGTCGAAATCGACGAGCAGCTCCTGACCGAGATCGCGTCCATGACCGGGGGGCGCTACTACCGCGCCACCGATACCCAGTCGCTGCGCCACATCTTCGAGGAAATCAATCGCCTCGAGAAGACCGAGGTGGAGCAAGTCGTCTACCGGCGCTTCGACGAAGCCTACCGCGTGCCCCTCGCCCTCGGGCTGGTGGCGCTCGCGCTCGAGATCGTCGTCGCGGGCACGTTCGCGGTGCGGGTTCCGTGATGACGTTCGACGCCCCCGTCGTGCTCGCGCTCGCGCCGCTCATTGGCGGTGCCGTGTGGTTCGCCGCGGCCTGGGCGCGGCGCGTCCGCATCCGACGTGCGGCGCTGTGGTCGCACGAGACGGTGCGGCAGGCGGTCGCCGCGGGACGCCTCGGGCCCACGGCGCTCGCGGTCGCCGCGTTCCTCGGCGTCGTGGCGCTCGCCGGGCCCCGCTGGGGAGAGGAGCGGATCGTCGCCGAGACGCGTGGCCTCTCGGTCGTGCTCGCGGTGGACATCTCCCGCTCGATGCTCGCGGAGGACGCGCCGCCCAGCCGGCTGCGGCGCGCGGTCCGCGAGGCGCGACGGCTGGTTCAGGACCTGGACGGGGATCGCATTGGGCTCATCGCCTTCGCCGGCTCGAGCTACATCATGTCGCCGCTCTCGATCGACGGCTCCGCGTTGACGCTCTACTTGGATGCGCTCGACCCCGACATGGCTTCCCAGGGAGGCACCGGGCTCGCGCCGGCGCTGCGCCAGGGCGGCGAGCTGCTGCAGGCCAGCTCCGAGCTCGCCGACCGCGTGCTCGTGGTATTCACCGACGGCGAGGCGCACGACTCCCTGCCGCCCATCACCGCGCAGGCGGAGCGCCTCAAAGCCGACGGGATCCGCTTGATCCTGGTGGCCGAAGGCGGACGTAACCCGAGCCGCATTCCCGTGCGGGACGACCACGGCGTCCTGCTCGGCTACCAGAAGGACGAGGACGGGCGTGTCATCGAGACGACGCGGCGGGACGACATGCTCGGGGCCGCGGCCGACGCGGCGCAAGGAACGCTCGTCGCGGCGGACCTCCCCGACCAGGCCGGCGCCGTGCGTGACCTCGTCGCCTCGTACCGGCGGGCACGGGCGAGCGAGACGCGCACCGAGCAGAGCCGGCCACGGGCCTGGCTGCCGCTGATGCTCGGCGTGGTGCTGCTGGTCGCGCAGGCCGCCTCGCGGCGAACCGCCGCGCTCGTCGGGTTGGCCGTCGCGTGTCTCACTGTCCCGCGCGCGAGCGCGGCGCAGCAGCCCCAACTGCCGCGGAGCCCCGCGGAAAAGGCATGGGACCGTCACGACCTCCGGCGCGCGCGCGTCGCGTACCTGGCGGAGCTCGCCGCCCGTCGCAAAGAGGACGCTGCCTGGTACAACGCGGGTACCGCGGCATTGGCCGACTCGGACGCCGAGACGGCGCAGGCGAGCCTCGCGCACGCCGCCGCATCGCTCGATCCCGACCTGCGGTTCCGCGCGTTGTACAATCTCGGGCTGCTCGCGCTGCGCCAGGCAGATGACGACAGTGCGGGCCGCGACTCGCACCTGGCCGACGCCGAGCGCGCGTACCGCGAAGCCCTGCTGTTGCGGCCGCACGACCGCGCGGCGAAATGGAACCTCGAGCTCGCGATCAAGCACCGCGGTGGCAGCCAGAACAAGGCCCCGCCCAGCGGGGGTGGGGCGAGCGGCCCGTCGGGCGGGGGGGCCCGCAGCAGCGGCGGGGCTCAAGGCGGGCTGAGCCCGGCCCAGGCCGAGCAGCTGCTGCGCTCCATCGGCCACGAAGAGCTGAGAACCCGTCGCGATCGGACCGGCCTGATGCGGCACCCGGCCGAGCCGGGCGTGAAGGACTGGTGACCCCCGCGCTGTGGCTGCTGGTCGCCCTGCAGAGCGCGGCGCCGCCTGATGTGACGGCGCAGGTCGACCGCGCGCGAGTGCCGGCCGGCGAAGAGCTGACGCTCACCATCCGCGCGCGCTCGCGTTCGGCCGAGCCGGTGGCGCTCACCCTCCCGGGGCTCACGGGCTTCACGATCGTCGCCTCGCGCGAGGTGACGGAGGTGACGCTCGAAGGGGTGGGCGGACCGGTCCGCACCATGACGCGCGAGGTACGGCTCAAGACCCAGCGGCCCGGCACGCTCGTGATCGGGCCGGTGCGCGTACGGCAGGGCCTCCGGGAGATCGCGACGCCTCCGCTCAGCGTCACGGTGGACAGCGCGGCGGCCGGGCTCGCCACCGCCGTCTCCCCGATTGCCCGCCGGCTGATCGAGGCGGCCCCGCCTCCCGCGCACAACGACCGCGTCGCGCTCAGCCTGATCCTGCCGGGGGATTCGGTGCTCGTGGGCCAGCAGCTCGACGTGATCGCCGCCGCCTGGTTTCCGCGCGAGTTACGCACCCGCCTGAGCTACCCACCGATTCTCTCACTCCAGACGGCCGAAGGCGCGTGGTCGTACCCGGGGGCGGTGCCGACGGAGGTGGCGGCGTCGCGCCAGGTGCGGGGTGGATGGATGGACCTGTTCGTGGCCCACCAGGCGCTGTTCCCGCTCGCCCCGGGCCGGATCGTGATTCCGCCGGCCACGGTCGCCTACGCGGTGCCGGTCGGGTTCTCCGTTTTCAAGCGCGAGGAGCGCTATTCGCTGCGCAGCGACACGGTGCCCGTCACCGTGTTGCCGCTGCCTGCCGCGCGCCGGCCTGCCGACGACCAACCGGTCGTCGGACAGGGGCTCGCGCTCGATCTGGGGCTCGACCCGCCGAACGGTCGCGTGGGAGAGCCGATCGCGATGACAGCGACGGTATCCGGGGCGGGCAACGTGGCCCTCTGGCCGGAGCCCGCGATTCGCTGGCCGCCCGGGTTCCGTCCCTATCCCGGAGAAACGGGCATGCGGATCGCGGCGCGCGACGGACGGATCGCCGGTACGAAGGTGTTTCATTACCTCGTGATGCCCGACTCGGCGGGATCATTCCTCCTGCCCGAGGTGCGCTACCCCTACTACGATCTCGCGGCCGGGGACTACCGGGCGGCGACGATCGCTCCGCGCGCGCTGGCCGTGGCGCCCGGGATCGAGCCGCACGCGGCGCGCGCGTTGCCGCCGCTCGCGCGCGGGCGCGACCCGGCGTGGGCGGACGAGGTGGCACGTGGCCTTGTGCCCTGGGGATGGCTCGTGTTGCTCGTCGGTCCGCCGCTGCTCGTATGGCGGCGGCGGCGCCGCGCGCTCGCTCTGGACGGCCCCACGACCGTGGCGCCCGCCGCGCCGGAGCGGCTCACCCAGCTCGGACGGCTGGAGCGCGAGTTTCACGCGGTGCTCGCGAGCCACGTCCCGGACCAGCGGGCCCGGGACGGCGACGGGCTCGCCCGCGCACTGCGCGCCGCCGGGGTCGACAGCGCGGTCGCCGACCACGTGAAGCGGCTGCGGGACCGCCTCCGAGCGTCGCGCTACGGCCCCCGCGGCCTGGGGGACGTGGCCGAGCTCGCGGCGGAGCTGGCGCAGGTGCTGCGGGTCCTGGGTGCGGAGCCGGGCGGGAAAGGGCGTCGCGTGGTGGCGGCGATCGCGCTCATGGCGCTCGCAGCATTGGCGCCGCCCGCCGCGGCTCAGACGCTCAGTGCGGAGGCGCTGTACGACGCCGGCGCCCTCCGCGCCGCGGCCGACTCGTTTGCGGCACGCGCGGCAGGCGAGCCGCGTGTGCCGGCCCATTGGTACAACCTCGGCGCCACGTTGTACCGCGCCGGGGCGGACGGCAAGGCGACTGCCGCCTGGGCGAGAGCCGCCCGGCTCGCGCCACGTGACCTCTTGGTGCGGCGCGCGCGTGAGCTCCTCCCGGCACCCGACGCCGCGAGCGAGGCGCTCCTGACCACGGGCCTTGCCACGCCCGGGGAGTGGGCGCTCGGCGCGGGTCTCTGCTGGGTCGCCATGTGGATCGCAGTGGCCGCGCGGCGCCGCCGCACGGTCATCCTCGGGCTCTCGCTCGTCACCGTCGCGGCGGCGGGGCTCGCGGCCCGCGAGGTCCTGCGCCGCGCAGAGCCCCTGGCGATCGTCCTCAACGCCGCGACGCCGGTCCGGGTCGCGCCGTACGGAGGCGCGAGCCCCGCGTCGATGGTCGAGGCCGGTGCCGCGCTCCTGGTGGACCGGCGCTACGGCGCCTGGCTCGAGGTGCATCGCGCGGACGGCGTCCGCGGGTGGGTGCTCGCCGCCGAAGTGTCGCGGCCGTGACGGCGACGATCGCGGTCCTGCCCCCCCAGGTCGCAGATCAGATCGCCGCCGGCGAGGTGGTCGAGCGGCCCGCGTCGGTGGTGAAGGAGCTGATCGAGAACGCACTCGATGCCGGCGCCAGCGCGATCCGCATCGACATCGAGGATGGTGGGAAGAGCCTGATTCGAGTCAGCGACGACGGCGCGGGCATGAGCCGCCCCGATGCGGAGCTCGCGCTGTCGCGTCATGCCACGAGCAAGATTCGCGAGGCCGCGGACCTGATCGGCGTGGCGACGTTCGGGTTCCGCGGCGAGGCGCTGCCCGCCATCGCATCGGTCTCGCGGTTCGAGCTTGAGACCTCATCGGACGGCCATGTGGCTACCCGCCTGCGCGTCACGGGCGGCAAGCGCGAGAGCATGGACGACGCCGCGCGGCAGCGGGGGACGACGGTCACGGTGCGCGGGCTGTTCTTCAATACGCCCGCCCGGCGCAAGTTCCTGCGGGCGCAGGCTACGGAGACCCGTGCCGCCGTCGAGGTGGTGACGCTGCTCGCGCTCACGCGTCCCGACGTGGCCTTCACCCTCACGAGCGACGATCGTTCCCTGATCGACGTCCGTCCCACCACACGTCCCATCGACCGGGTCCATGCGTTGTGGGGCCCCCAGCTGACCGGCACGCTCCTGCCGATCGCGTACCGCGAGGGCCCGCTCGAAGTGCGAGGCTTCGCACAGCGCCCGGCGCAGGCGAAGCCGGCGGGCCGAAAGGGCTACGTGTTCGTGCGTGGCCGGCCGATCCGCGATCCGTTCATATTGCGCGCCGCGGAGGCCGGCTACCGCTCCACGGTTGCGCCGGGCGACCGCCCGTCGCTCATCCTGTTTTTGGAGCTCCCGGGGGACGCGGTGGACGTGAACGTCCACCCGTCGAAGCTCGAGGTGCGCTTCCGCGACAAGTTCTTCGTCGAGAAGGTCGTGGAGGAGGCGGTGCGGGCCGCGCTGGGTCCCCTCGCGGCGGCCGCTCCACTGGGCGCCGGAGGCTCCTGGGCCGGCCTCGGCGCGGAGTTGCCCGCTGCTGCGCCGCAGGACCTGTTTTCGTCGGAACCGCCCGCCTCTGGCACTCAACCCCTCGCTCCTCTGCTTCAAGTCTTCGACAGCTATATCGTGTTCCAGACCGACTCGGGCGTTGCGATCGTGGACCAGCACTCCGCGCACGAACGGGTGCTGTACGAGCGGGCGATGCGCCAGCTCACGGGCGACGGGGCGTCTGCCCAACGGCTCCTGCTGCCACTGACGCTCGAGTTCACGGCGCCCGAGCTCGAGGCGATCGACGCGCACCGCGAGCTGCTCCGTCGCGTGGGTTACGAGGTGGAGCCGTTCTCGGGGCGCGCGGTGGTGGTGCACACGGCGCCGAATCCGCATCCCCGCTTCGATGCAGCCCGCTGCTTCGGGGAGCTCGTCGCCGATCTCGCGGGCGGGCGATTCGGCGGGCTCGCCAATCGGTTGGAGCGGTTCGCGGCGACGTACGCCTGCCGCGCCGCCATCAAAGCAGGCCAACACCTCGAGCCCGACGAGATGCGCGAGCTCGTGGCCCGGCTGCTCACGGCGACGCTCCCGGCACACGACGTCCATGGACGACCGACGGTCGTCCAGCTACCGAAGGACGAGCTGGAACGTCGGTTTGGGAGGAGCTGACGTCCCTTCCATTGACCCCGGTCCTCGTCGGCCCTACGGCGGTCGGCAAGACCGCGGTCGTTGCCGCGTGGGCCGAGTCCGAGTCCATCAGCGTCGTGTCCGCCGATGCCCGTCAGGTATACCGGGGGCTCGATATCGGCACCGCGAAGCCGTCAGGCGCGCTGCTGGCCCGCGTGCCGCACCTCGGACTCGACGTCGTCGAGCCGGGGGAGCGCTACAGCGCCGGCCGCTTCGCGCGCGACGCGGCGCAATGGCTCGGACAAATCCGCGGCGCGGGCCGTCACCCGGTCGTCGTCGGTGGAACCGGTTTGTACGTACGCGCGCTGGCGGAGGGCCTGTTCCACGAGCCCCCGCTCGACCCGGCGCGACGCGAGCGGCTGCGCGCCTGGGCGGCGGCGCTGACGCCGGCGCGGCTCGCCCACTGGGCGGCGCGACTCGACCGCCGGTTCGCGGGGGGCGGGCGACAGCGGGCGGGGCGGGCCGTCGAGGTCGCGCTGCTCACGGGGCGGGGCCTCAGCTGGTGGCAGGAGCACGCCCGCGAGACCGGGGCGATGCGGCCGTGGTACATTCAACTCACGTTGCCCCGGGACGTGCTGCACCGTCGCATCGCTCAACGCGTGGACGAGATGCTCGCGGGGGGCCTGGTGGACGAGCTGCGGCGGATCTTGGCGACGGGCGTGGCGCCGCACGCCCCGGGGCTCGACGGGGTGGGATATCGAGAGGTGGCTGCGATGCTCGCAGGGCGGCTTCCGGAGCGGGATCTGCGGGAAGCGATCGTGGTGGCGACCCGGCGCTACGCGAAGCGACAGGAGACGTGGTTTCGAAATCAACTTCGAGATGCGAGAGGCGGGATGCGGGATGCGAGCGGCGTGTGGACACTCGACGCGTCCGAGACGCCTGAGGTGCTGGCCCACCGCATCGGGGAGCGCTGGCACGCCGTGACCCATCCCGCATCCCGCATCCCGCATCCCGGTTCATGAGAATCGGCATCACCTGCTATCCGACGTACGGCGGCTCCGGTGCGGTCGCGACCGAGCTGGGGCTCGAGCTCGCCCGGCGTGGACACGAGGTGCACTTCATCTCCTACGCGAGCCCGTTTCGGCTGCGCGGCTACGCCGAACGGGTGACGTTCCACGAGGTCACCCAGACCGAGTATCCCCTGTTCGAGCAGTCGTCCCCGTACGCGCTGGCGTTGGCGGTCAAGCAACACGAAGTGGCGATGCGTGAGAACCTCGACCTGATGCACGTGCACTACGCCATCCCCCATGCCGCGACGGCGTGGCTCGCGAAACAGATGCTCAAGTCGCAGCGCGACCTGAAGATCGTCACGACGCTGCACGGCACCGACATCACGCTGGTCGGGCAGGATCCGTCGTACTACACACTCACCAAGTTCTCAATCGAACAATCGGACCGCGTCACCGCGGTGTCGGCGTTCCTGCGGGACGAGACCTACCGCGCGTTCGGATGCGCCGGCTGCGACGTCATCGTCATCCCGAACTTCATCGCGACGGCCGAGTACCACCCGCCTGGCGAGGGCACGTGTCGCCGCTCACTCGCCCCGCCCGACCACAAGGTTTTGGTCCACGTTTCGAATTTCCGACCCGTGAAACGAGTGACGGACGTCGTGCGCGTGTTTGCCGGAGTGCGTCGCGAGCTCCCGGCGACGCTCGTGCTGGTGGGAGACGGGCCGGAGCGCGACGCGGCGGAGCAGGAGGTCGATCACCTCGAGCTACGACGCGACGTCCGCTTCCTCGGCAAGGTGGACAACGTCGCCGAGATCCTGCGAGGCAGCGACCTGTTCCTGCTGCCGTCCGAGACCGAATCGTTCGGCCTCGCCGCGCTCGAGGCGATGGCATGCGCCGTACCGGTCATCGCGACCGCCGTGGGCGGCCTCCCCGAGGTGGTCGTGCCCGGGGAGACGGGATTCCTCACGCCCAAGGGGGACGTCGCGGCCATGATCGCGCACGGCCTTCGCGTGCTGCGCGATGGTGCCCTCCACGCCCGGATGCGCGCCGCCGCCGCCCGCCGCGCGCTCGAGTTCGCGGCCGACCGCATCGTGCCGCGCTACGAGCAGCTGTACGAGGACGTGCTGCGTGACTGATCTGCTGCGCCTCGTTCGCATCAACAACTTGCTGCTCGCCGCGGCCGGCGTTCTCGCCGGAGGCTGGATCGCGCTCGGCGCGGTGCGGACGCCCAACGTCCTGGCGCTCGCGGCCGTGGCCGCGGTCGGGGTCGCGATGGCGGGCAACGTGCTCAACGACATCTGGGACCAGGCCGCCGACCGCGTCAACCGGTCCGGTGGGGAGCGCCCCCTCGCCACCGGCCGCGTGACCCGCGGCACCGCCGACCTGTGCGTCGCGGGTGGGGCCGTGATCGGGCTCGGCGCCGCGGCCTTCGTCAACGGGACCGCGGTGCTCGTGGGCCTCGCGGCCTTCGCCGTGCTCGGGCTGTATTCGCCCGTGCTCAAGCGCCGCGGCCTGCCGGGGAACGTGGCCGTGGCGCTCCTCGGGGGCCTGCCGCTCATATACGGCGCCCTCGCGGTCGGACACGCGGCCGCGGGAATCGTACCCTGGATCCTCGCCACCTGGATCCACCTGGTGCGCGAGATCGTGAAGGACATCGACGACCAGACCGGGGACCAGACGCTCGGCCGCCGCACCTTACCGCTCGTCCTCGGGGCTCGCCCGGCGAGCCTCGTGGCGGCGGGGTTGGCGGCGGCCTTCGTGCCCCTGTCGCTCGCGTTGCCCGCAGCGGCGCACTACCGGAGCGCGTACTTTCTCATCGCCCTGTTCGCCCAGCTCGTCGTGCTGGCCGTGGCGAGCCGGCTGTTCACCGGGCGTACGCAGGGAAACAGTCGCCTCCTCAAGGGAGCCATGCTCGTGGGAATCGTGGCGCTG
>Ga0209237_1001303_pt1 | contig 14768 bp, 19 predicted proteins | sample GraSoi013_1_40cm_2_FD_185820 | JGI IMG/M metagenome (GOLD analysis project Ga0209237, IMG submission 185820) | Grasslands soil microbial communities from the Angelo Coastal Reserve, California, USA - Sample 10_02_2013_1_40cm (SPAdes) (version 2) | ecosystem: Environmental > Terrestrial > Soil >... | reverse complement strand
GCAGGCGGCGCTCCTGGAACAGGCGCATCAGGCGCCAGAAGCCGACCCGGCTTCCGTACTCGAACATGGTCTCGGCCGCAAGGTCGCGGCCCTTCGCGATCTGATTCAGGGCGTGCGCCTCGGTGAGGCCGCTCTCCGAGTGGCCCTCACCGTCCTGCACCGACGGCTCCGAGCCTTCCTCGTAGTTCATGACGAAGTTGACGGCCACGCGTGCGCCGTTGGGCCACTTGGGGTCCGGGGGGGTCGGTCCATATCCGATGAGGTCGCGGTCGTAGGCTCGCGGCATGGCGCTTATCCTCCTGGCAGCTCGACCGTGAACGGCGTGGCGAGCGTGCGGAACTCTTCGTCCGTGCGGGTCCCGTCGCGCCACATGACCACCGCGAAGCGTGCCGGCCGATCGAGGATGGTCAGCGGGTGGTGCCACGTGCCCGCGTGGTACGTGACGCCCTGGCCCGGCCCCGCGAGGAACGCCACGGCGCGCGAGGGATCGGGTCCGCCGTCGGCCCCCGCCGGCGCGACGACCACGAGCCAGCGCGCGACGTCGAGCGGCAGAAAGCTCTGCGACGAAAACTCGTGCCGCTCCATCACCCTGGCCTCGAGCGGCAGGCTCGGCAGCGGCCGCACGTGCGAGACCGACAGGCTCGGCCAGGCCGTGGCGCGGCTCGTCCGCAGCCCCTCGTCGAAATACGCTCGGCCGAACTCGGCGGGCGCCGCCAGCAGGTCGCCATAGGGGGCGAACGCCTTCTCGGTCAGGCTCTCCGCGATGATGCGCATGATGTCTCCTTCGACTCAGTCTCGGAGCCGCCGGGTCAGCCCGACCACGCGCTCCATGACGAGCATGAGGACGAGCACGGTGGCGATCAGGACGCCCGACACGGCGGCGACGCGCACGTCGAGCATGCTCTCCATCATTCCCCACATGCGAATCGGCAGCATGTCGCTGCGCGGCCCGGCCAGGAAGAGCGAGATCGGCACGTTGTCGAGCGAGCCGACGAAGGCGAGGAAGGCGCCGGCCGCGATGCCCGGCGCGATCACCGGCAGCGTGACGCGGCGAAACGTATAGAGCCAGCTCGCCCCGAGGCTGGCCGAGCTCTCGAGCAGCGCGGGATCGAGCTGCGACATGCTCGCCGAGGTCGTTCGCAGGGCCAGCGGGGCCACCACGACGACGTGGCCGATCGCGATCAGCGCCAGCGAGGGACGAAAGCCCATGAAGGTGAAGTACATGAGCGCCGCCAGTCCGAAGGCGAGCATGGGGAGGATCAGCGGCGACATGAAGAACGTGTCGAGCGCGCGGACCCACGTCCCGGACCGGCGGGCGAGGGCCACCGAGGCGAGCGTGGCCAGGACCGTCGCGCCCACCATCGCCACCACCGCGACCTCGAGGCTGTTGAGGGCGGCGCGGTGGATCTGGCTCGAGCGCACGGAGTCGAACAGGAGCTGATACCACTGGAGCGACAACCCGGAGGGCGGGAACCTGATCGAGCGCCCCTGGGTGAAGGACGTCAGGAGCACGATCACGACGGGCCCGATCAGAATGAGGAACCCGAGCCCGGCCAGGAGGCCGATGACGATGGAGTAGGAGAGGTCCTTCGCCCGCATCGCTAGACCGCGTAGGCCCGGCTGCGCCGGCCCACCGCGGCGATGGCGGTGACGCCGAGGCCGACGGAGACGAGGAGCGTCAGCGCCGCCACCGAGGCGAGCGGCCAGTTGTACACGACGAGCGACTGTTGCCAGATGAGCAGCGGCAGGTAGACGAGGCGGTTGCCGCCGATGACGAACTGCGAGATGAACGCGGTGGTGGAGCTCGCGAACACCAGCATGCACCCCGCCACGAGGCCGGGCAGGCTGAGCGGCAGTGTCACGCGGACGAGCGTTCGCCACTTCGACGCGCCGAGCGCGGCGGAGGCGTCGCGCAGGCTCGGGTCCATGCGCGACATGACGCTGAGCAACGGCAGGAGCAGGAGGGGCATCTCGATCTGGGTCAGGGCCATCACGAGCCCGTGCTCGGTCTGCAAGAGGCGCAGCGGCGCCGGCGCCAGGCCGAGCCACAGCAGCGCCTGGTTGATGACGCCCTCGCGCCCGAGGATCACGATCCACGCGAACGTCCGGACCACGACCGACGTCAGCAGCGGCAGGATCACGACGAAGAGGATCACCCGCTGCCAGCGTGGGCCCGCGCCCAGGTACACGAGCGCCACCGGATAGCCGACGAGCGCCGTGGCGGCGACGGTGAGGCCACCGAGCTTCACCGTGTCGACGATCACCTTCCAGGTGAAGGGACGAGGAAGAACGCCGCGTAGGCGAGCGCGAGCGGCAGCGCGAGCTGCCACTCGGCCGGTCGGACACGGACGGTCACTTGGCGACCTCCTTGTTGAAGCGCTCGATCCAGGCGGCGCGGAGTGGATTGATCTTCGACCAGTCGTGCCGCACGAACTTCGCCATCTCGTCGAGCGAGGCCATGGGCAGGGCGGCCGCCAGCTTCACGTCTCGATTCACCGGGATGAAGTTGTTCGGCGGCTGCATCAGCGCGGACTGCACGGGCGCGCTGATGACCGTGTCGAAGTATTTGTAGGCGTTTTCGCCCTCGCGCGAGCCCTTGGCGACGTGCATGGTCGTGAAGAACGCGACGGCGCCGCTCTCCGGCTTCACGAACTCGATGTCGACGTCGCGTCCGCGCAGGGTGGCCACCGTCTGCGTGTTGGTGTAGGTGATGTCGCACTGCCCCTGCTGGAACAGCGCGGGCATCGACGCCGGCGCTCCGATGGCCGCGACCTTGGACAGCACCTTCTTGATCTCGACGAAGAACGGCTCGACGTTCGTCTCCGAGCCGCCGAACTGCTTGGCGATCTCGATGATCGACACGGTGCCGTACGTGGTCTGGAAGCCCGTCATCCCGAGGCGCGAGACCCAGGGGTCCTTCAGCAGATCGGTCCAGCTCTTCGGTCTCGGCAGCTTCTTGGGGTTGTAGCCGATGCCGACGACCTGGGCCGCCACGGTGACGCCCCAGTCGTCGACCATGCCCGCGGGCAGCCGGCCGACGTTCTTGAGCCGCCGGGCCTCGAATTTCTCGAAGAGACCGCGATCGATGCCGGTGACGCGGGGGCCTGGATCGAGCACGAAGGCGTCGAACGGCGGCGCGCCGCGCGCCGCCTGCGCCTTGGCGATCTGGTCGACCGCGAACAGCGGCGTCATCTCCAGATCCACGTCGTGGGCGCTCTTGAGCGCGGGGACCACGTGCGCGCGGAAGGCCTCCTCCCACGTTCCGGGATACATCGCCGCGGTGACGGAGCCCTTGGCGCGCGCGGGTCGTCCGATGGCCAGCGCTCCGGCCGTGGCCGCCGCGGCGGCGAAAAACTGACGTCGGGTGAAGCGTGTGTGCGTCATACGTCCTCCTTTGTCACGTCGAGGTCGCGATGTCGAACAGGCCGGGACGCGCGTCGGGGCGCAGGCCGCACCACGCGTCTCCGGTCGGCTCCACCGACGGCCCCAGCCTGGGCTCGACCAGCTTCAGCGTGACGCCGTCGCGCGTCTCGAGATCGTGCATGGTGTTGGGCCCCAGCGGCACGGCGAGGCGCCGGTGCACGCGCCAGCGACCGGCGGCCGCCTCGGCGTGCAGGCGGAGCTGCTCCGGCCGGGCCGAGAGCATCACCGCGGCGCCCGCCGCGAAGGCGCGATCGGTCGGCACCGTGAGCTTCGCGCCGGCCTCGAGCTCGACCAGGGTCGTGCCGTTCGCGGACTCGAGGGCCCGCCCGCGCAGGAGATTGGTCGTCCCGATGAACCCGCTCACGAAGAGCGTGGCCGGGCGGTCGTAGACGGCGATCGGCGTGTCGAACTGCTCGACGCGCCCGTGGTTCATGACGGCGATCCGGTCGGCGACGCTCATCGCCTCGTCCTGGTCGTGCGTCACGAGGATCGCGGTCAGGCCGAACTGCCGCTGCAGCCGCTTGATCTCGATCTGCATGTCCAGACGCAGCCCCTTGTCGAGTGCGCTGAACGGCTCGTCGAGCAGCATCACGGTGGGCGCCACCGCCAGCGCGCGCGCGACGGCCACGCGCTGCTGCTGGCCGCCGGACAGCTGGCGCGGTAGACGGTCGCGGAAGTCGGTGAGGCGGACCACCTCCAGAAAGCGCTCGACGGCGCGCCGCACGTCCCCGCGCGGCACGCCGCGCGCCTGCAGCCCGTAGGCGACGTTGTGGGCCACCGTCATGTGGGGAAAGAGCGCGTAACTCTGGAAGACGATCCCGACATTTCTCAGATTCGCCGGCAGATGGTCGATCGCCTTGCCGTCGATCCGCACCGATCCCGCGCTCTGTCGAACGAACCCGGCGACGACCCGCAGCAGCGTCGTCTTGCCGCAGCCCGAGGGGCCCAGGAGCGCCACGATCTCGCCGGCCCGCACGGCCAGCGACACGTCGGCGACGGCGGTGACGGGACCGTACCGGTGGGTCACCGAGTCGATGTCGAGGGTGTGGCCTTGCTCGCCGCTCATCGGTCGCGAAGATCGTGGGATTACAGCACGCGCTCGACGCGCACCGCAAGCGCCCCGTCGGGGCCGAGAGGCACGTCCTCGACGGCCGGGGAGCGGGCTACCGCTTCGTGGTGGTGAGGTCCGCGCGGACGATGGCCCAGCCGAGCGCGGCGATCTGGCGGTCGACGTTGCGCCAGCGCAGGTTCATCCGCGCGAGCGCCGGCTGCGGCCGGCCGCCACGCCGGTCGAGGATGACGGTGACCGTCTCGCTGGCGTGGAGCTCGCGGCGGAGCATGTCGAAGAGCTTGGGCTGATCGCGGGAGACGATGACCAGGTGATGCGCGTCGCCGCGGGTCGCCGCGCCGCCGCGCGTCTCGGCCACCACGGCGCGCACGGCCCGCACGATGGCCCCGTCGGAGGCCTGTCCGATGAGACGGGACAGGGGTGACCACGTCCGGCCCCCGCAGGCGGGACAGGCCTCGAGACCGATCTCGAAGCAGACCTCGCAGTCGGCGCAGAGGGCAAGACGGGCGAACGGGAAGTACACCCGGGGGCTCGTGAGCGCGACACGTGATCGCATGGCGCGGCACTGTGGCAAAGTCGATGCCACGCGGATGGCCGCGCCATTGAGCGGATCGCCGAAGGCCGCGCCAGCGCGTCACGAACGAATTGGCACCGCCCGCGCCAGGCTGGCGCGCGGCCTACCGCTCGTCGCCCCTACTCCCACTTCCCCTCGAGCAGTGGACCGACGGGATGGAGCGACTTTTCCATCCGCAGCTCGGTGAAGATCTCCCCCGTCGCCTCGGTCTCGTGCCGTGGTGCAGGCGCACGCCGAGCGCGGCCACGCCGCGCTTCGCCCCGATCAGCACGATCACTGCCCGTCCGGACGTGGTGCCGGGGCGTCCGAGCCGCGCGCGGGCGGGGCGTTACGTCGTGCCGGCCGGCACGTCGCCGGCCAGGGTGATGCGGTGCATGAGGCGGCGGTGGCCGGCGTAGTCGTTGACGGCGTTGTGCTGGGCGCAGCGGTTGTCCCAGAACGCGAGCGAGCCCGGCTGCCAGCGGAAGCGGCAGGTGAACTCCGGCCGGACCTGGTGGCGGTAGAGATAGGCGAGGATGGGCGCGCTCTCCTCCTCCGTCATCCCCTCGAAGCGTACGGTGTGGGCGACGTTGACGTAGAGCGCCGGGCGCCCGGTCTCGGGGTGCACGCGCACGACGGGGTGCGACGCCTCGTACAGCGTGCGCGCGTCGTCGCGGCCGCGCTCGGCGATGCGGTCCTCGCGCGTGCGCGAGGCGTCGGCCTTCGCCGAGCTGTTGACCGCCCGCAGCCCGTCGAGCAGCCGCTTCATGCCGTCGGAGAGCGTCTCGTAGGCGAGGTACATGTTCGCGAACAGCGTGTCGCCGCCCACCGGGGGCACCTCGCGGGCCAGCAGCATGCTCGCCATGGGCGGGACGTCGAGGTACGCGGTGTCGGAGTGCCAGACGCCGCCGAAGTTGATCCGCTCGTGCTCGAGCTTCACCACGGGAATGATCTCCGGATACTCCTCGAGCCCCTTCACGAACGGGTACTCGATGATCTCGCCGAAGCGCCGCGCGAAGCCGAGGAACTGTGGCGGCGTGAGCGGCTGATCGCGGAACAGGAGGACGAGGTGCTCGAGCCACGCGCGGCGCAGCACGCCGAGCGTCTGGTCGTCGAGCGCGTTCGAGAGATCCACGCCGGAGATCTCGGCCCCGAGGGCGCCGGAAACCGGATGGATGCCGACGTCGCTCACGGCGCGGCCTGGAAGTTCGGCCCGGGCTCGAGGCCCTTCGCCTCGTAGACGGACGCGGCGGCGGTCATGATCGCGAGGTCGAACGGCTCGCCGCCCTCGATCTGCCGCTTCAGCACGTTGGCCGACCGCACGCCGATCGTGCTGATGAGCTTGATCTCGGCGGCCTGCGCGCCGATGGGTCCGGCCGGCGCCGCCGCCAGCATCAGAAGGAGTCCGAGCCAGATCGCCATGGGGACCTCCGCGCGGAGACCTTATCATGTCGTGGATGAAGCGCGTCCTGATCTACGCGGGGCTGGCGCCGTTTCTCTTCATCGCGCTGTTCCCCGTTCTCTGGATGGTGATCACCGCCTTCAAGCACGAGCGCGACCTCTACGCGATGCGCGGCATTCCTTTCTGGTTCTACGAGCCGCCGACGCTCAAGCACTTCCACCTGCTGTTCACGCAGACGTGGTTCGGCACGTGGTTCGTGAACACGGCGATGGTGTCGGTGTGCGTGGTGGTGATCACGGTGGCCACCGCGGTGCCGGCCGGTTACGCGCTGGCGCGGCTGCGGCTGCCCGGCGCGGGCCACACCGCGACCGCGATCTTCATGACCTACCTGGTGCCGCCGATCATCCTCTTCCTGCCGCTCACGTACGTGATCGGCCAGCTCGGGCTCTTCGACTCGTGGTGGGCGCTGGTGCTCGTCTACCCGACCTTCACCATCCCGATCGCCACCTGGCTCATGTTCGGCTTCCTGCGCGGCCTGCCGCCGGAGATCGAGGAGGCGGCGTGGGTGGACGGCTGCGGGCGCGTCGGCGCGATCCTGCACGTGGTCCTGCCCCTGAGCCGTCCCGGAATCGCGACCATCGCGATCTTCGCGTTCACGCTCGCGATGCAGGAGTATCTCTACGCGGTCGTGATGGCCGCGCCCGTGGATCAGAAAGTCGTCACGGTGGGGCTGCCGACCATGCTGATCCGGGGCGACATCTACTTCTGGGGCTCGCTGATGGCCGGCGGTCTCCTCGTCGGAGTGCCGGCGGCCGTGCTGTTCAACGTCGTCATCGACCGCTTCATCCACGGCCTCACGATGGCCGGGGATGCTTAGTGGAACGAGGGGCGCCCCGGGTTCCCCGGGGCGCCTCCGAGCGACTGGGGGTCAAGGGGGCCCTTCGAGGCCCCCTGTGATTCACTGCCGCTACGAGACGGCTTCGCGCTCGAGCAGCAGGCGCTTGCGCTTGACGCCCCAGCGGTAGCCCGAGAGCCCGCCGTCGTGGCGCACGACGCGGTGGCAGGGAATGGCCACCGCGAGGGTGTTCGACGCGCACGCGCGCGCCACCGCCCGCACGGCCTTCGGCGCGCCGATGCGCGCGGCGATCTTCGTGTACGTCGACGTGGCGCCGGCGGGGATCTCTGCTGGAACGCGGTGCCGCGCACGTCCAGCGGCAGGTCGAGGCCGAGCGCGGGCGCCTCGACGAAGCCGACCACCTTCGCGACCAGCCGCTCGAAGTCGCGGTCACCGCCGATCAGCCGCGCCTTCGGGAATCGATCCTGGAGCTGGCGCGCCAGCGCGTCCGGATCGTCGCCGAGCAGGATCGAGCAGACGCCGCGCTCGGTGGCGGCCACGAGGATGGACCCGAGCGAGCACTCGCCGACCGCGAACCGGATCGCGGCGCCGTCGCCGCCGGCGCGGAAGTCGGTCGGCGTCATCCCGAGCACCTCCGACGCCGTCGCATAGAAGCGGCCGCTCGAGTTGAAGCCCGCGCCGTAGATCGCGTCGGTCACGGAGTCGCTGCGCGACAGCTCGTCGCGGACGCGCCGCGCGCGGTGCGCCGCCGCGTAGGCCTTGGGCGTGAGCCCGGCGGTCGTCTTGAAGACGCGATGGAAGTGGAAGCGGCTGAGGCCGGCGGCGTCCGCCAGGGCGTCGAGGCTCGGCACCTCCTCGGCCGTCTCGATGAGGCGGCACGCCCGGGCCACCGCTTCGGCGCGCGCCTCGACGAGCCCGGGGCTGTCCGGGCGGCAGCGCTTGCACGGCCGGAAGCCCGCACGCTCGGCGTCCGCGCACGTCGCGTGGAAGCGCACGTTCTCGCGCCGGGCCAGACGCGCCGCGCAGGAGGGCCGGCAATACACGCCGGTCGTGCGGACGGAGTAATAGAAGACGCCGTCAGCGCGCCGGTCGCGTCGGACGACGGCCGCCCACCGCCCGGGGTCGCTGGAGAACGCCGGGGAACCGTTTGGATGTTTCGTCGCCACGCTCACCATGATGCCTCCTTTTCGTGTCCTCATCCTCGGCCATCGCGCGCCTGCCGGCACTCCGCTCCTTGCTCTCGAATTCGGACGGCGGACGCGCCGGTCGCCGTGGCCTACGTGCCGGGTAATTGATCTGGCGCCGGCTCCCGCCGAGGATCAGGCTGGGGAGGAGCCGCCATGCTTGCCGTCGCCTTCGCCGGAACCTTTGCCGCCAGCCTCGAGGCCCCCGTGCGGGCCCACCTCGGCCTCCCGTGCGAGGTCGTCGTCGCCGATGAGGCCGGCATCGTGGGCAAGCTCGGCGACGTGGACGTGCTGGTGACGATGGCGTTCACCCGCGAGATGGGCGCGGCGGCGGGACGGCTGAAGCTCGTGCAGGTGCCCGGCGCGGGCCTCGAGCGGATCGACCGCGCCGCGCTGCCCGCGGGGACGGCCCTCGCCAACGCGTACGGCCACGAGGTCGGCATCGCCGAATACGTGCTCGGCGCGATGCTCGCGCTCACGCGCGGCTTCGTGCGGCTCGACGCGGCGCTCCGGCGTGGAGCCTGGGAGAGCCAGTGGGCCGTCGGCACCGCGCCGCCGCCGCCGTGGCCGGAGCTGGCCGGCAAGACCCTCGGCATTCTCGGCTACGGGCACATCGGCCAGGCGCTGGCCCGGCGCGCCCGGGCGTTCGACATGGCCATCTGCGCGATCCGTCGTGACGTCGCGCGCTCCGCGCCGGACGGGCTCGCGCTGCTCGGGGGCCTGGAGATTCTCGACGAGGTGCTCCGACGCTCCGACTACCTCGCGATCACGATGCCGGCCACCGCCGCCACGCGCGGGCTGATCGGCGAGGCGCAGCTCCGGGCGATGAAGCCGACGGCCGTGCTCGTGAACGTGGCGCGCGCGGAGATCGTCGACGAGGCGGCGCTGTACCGGGCGCTCGCGGAGCGCGCGATCGCCGCGGCCGCGCTCGACGTCTGGTATCGCTATCCGACCGACGCGGCGCCGACGCTGCCCGCGCGCCAGCCGTTCCACACGCTGCCGAACGTGCTCATGACGCCGCACGTGTCGGGCTGGACGGAGGGGATGCTGCAGGCGCGCGCGCGGCTCATCGCGGAGAACATCCGCCGCACCGCGCGTGGCGAGCCGCCCGAGAACCTGGTCGGCTGATCAGAGCGAGGCGGCGCCGGCCGACGCCTCGCCTGCATCGGCGGCGTCGCGGCCGCAGAGCGCGGCGATCGTGCGGCACAGCCGGTCCATCTGGAGCGGCTTGCGCAGATAGGCCGTGAACCCGCGCGCGCCGGAGACGGGAAAGTCCTCGTAGTACGCGGTGATGGCGACGGCGGGAATGTCGCCGCCCTCCGCCGGCGAGCGCGCGCGCAGCCAGTCCATGAAGTGCGTGCCGTCCTCGCCGGGCAGGTTGAGGTCGCACAGGATCAGGTGAGCCTTGCGCGTGCGGAGGTACTCGCGGGCCTGGCCGGTGTGCGTCGCCAGCAGCGGGTGCGCGCCCGCGGTGTCGAGGATCGTGCGGATCAGGTTCAGCGCGTCGAAGTTGTCCTCGATGACGAGGATCGTCAGTCCCGTCAGATCGGGAAACATGGCCGGCCGCATCGGTGTCATCAGGGGTTCACCAGGTCGTGAACCAGGGTCACGAGATCGTCGAGGTTGACGGGCTTCGCGAGGTAGCCGGTGTACCCCGCCTTTCTCGCTTCGATCGCGGTGAAGTCCTTGTCGTACGCGCTGACGGCGATGGCGGGGACGTCGCCGCCCACCTCCGGCTCGAGCCGGCGCAGGGCGCGGATGAACTGCAGGCCGTCGGCACCGGGCAGCGAGAGGTCCGAGACGATCACGTGGGGCCGGTATTCGGCGAGGTCCTCAAGCGCCGACTCCGTCGAGTGGCACATCGTGACGAGCGCGCGACAGTATTCGAGAAAAGTCGCCAAAAGCTGCCTGCTGTCTTCGTCGTCCTCGACGATCAGGACATGAACACCCGTCAAGTCGACGGTGGCCGCGGACGGTTTGCTGCCTGCCACGAGCGCCCCTCCCGGGCGGTGCTGTCACTAGCGACACATTACGCCGCCACCCGCTAAAAGGCAGCCCTGAAAAGAATTCTTCTGAATTACTCACGTACTTGTACGGATTACATCGTGGCTGTCTAGACGATCCGGGGTCGCGCGCGTGTCGTCCTGCCGGGCGCAGTCGCGGTGAGCGCCGAACCCGTGCCACGAAGTGGCCGAGCGCTCCGATTCGAGCGGGTTGTCACAGAGCCAGCAGAGGCCATCGTCGTCGAGCCGCATCGCGAACCCCTCCTTCGCGTGAGCGTGGCCGGACGTCGAGCATGGCCGATGCCAGCGATCTCATCACAGGTGCGCCTCGCCTTACGGCTGCGGGCTCGAACAGCCGTCAGCGCAGACGGCCGATCAGGTCGAGGACGCGCAGGATCTCGGCGCCGTCGCGGACCATCTGGCGGTCGCCGGCCTGGCCCCAGCGCAGGACGCCGTCGCGGTCGATCACGAACGTCGAGCGCCAGGCGACGTTGCGGTCCGCGTCGAGCACGCCGTACGCGTCGATGACGCTCCGGTGGAGGTCGCTGAGCAGCGGGAACGGGAATTTCCGCGCCGCCGCGAAGGCCGCGTGACAGGCGGGGCTGTCGCCGCTGATCGCGAGCACGGCCGCGCCGCGCTCGCGCGCGCGCTCGGCGACCTCGACGAGGTCGCTCAGCTCGGGCGTTCAGATGCTGCCCCAGTCGAAGCAGTAGAAGATGAGCACCACGTCGCGGCCGCGAAAGTCCGCCAGGCGCACCTCGCCGCCCGTGCCGGCCGGCAGCGAGAACTCTGGCGCGGGTTGGCCGAAGCGCAGGCCCGTCATGGCGTCGCAGTATATCCTGCGTGTCTCTCGGCTCGTTGATAGGCTCGCCTCGGACGGCGGGGCCCCAGCCCCGCGAAATCCGAATGGCCGCACTGCGGAAAGAGAGGCCCACGATGAAGGACAGCGAAACGTACCGGAAGGGCGCGGAGATGCGGCGGCGGCTGCTGGGCGACGCGTTCGTCGACCGCTCGACGAAGACGGTCTACGCCGATCCCGTCATGGGCAAGTTCATCGACGTGGCGACGGAGGCGATCTTCGGCATGCTGTGGACGCGCCCCGGCCTCGACCTCAAGACGCGCACGCTCGTGTGCGTCGTCTCCGACGCGGCGACGGGACGCGAGCCCGAGCTGGCCATCCACCTCCGCATGGCGCTGCGGCAGGGTTGGACGGAAGAGGAGCTGACGGAGGCGCTGATCCAGCTCACCGGCTACGTCGGCGCGCCGTTCGCGCGCGACGCCCTCATCGTGGCCTCGCGCGTCTTCGGCGAGATGCGGGCGGAGCCGGCCAGGGTCTGACCCTCAGCGGGACGCCAGCAGACGAGGGTGATCAGGTGGGACCGGAGCGTCATGCTCACGCTCAGTATACGGACCTATTCGAGGACGGCGATCCGCACGCGGAAGACGCCGGCGCCCACCGCGTCGAGCGCGCGGGCGGCGCCGTAGGAAAGGTCGATGATGCGGTCGCGCACGACGGGACCGCGATCGTTGATGCGCACCTCGACCGCGCGCCCGTTGGCGAGGTTCGTGACCAGCACGCGCGTGCACGAGGCCGTGCCCCTCCCGACGGCGCGCGCCTCCGTCGGCAGCGCGCGCGCCGCGGGCGGAGTCGGCGTCGGCGCCGGCGCGGCGGTCTGGGGCTGCCGGCGCGTCGGCGCGCACGCCGCCGCCGCGAGCGCCACGAGGGTCAGCGCCGCAGCCAGCCGCGGAATCGGTTCCACCAGTCCTCCATGCGGTCGCCGAGGCCGCCGTGCTCGCGGCAGGCCTCGGGCTCGGTGCCGTTGAGGAAGACCTCCTTCCCGGTGCGCGGGCAGAAGCGGTTCGCGAGCTTGCCGTTGGTGAGATCGATCTCGACGAACGTCACGCCCGACGGCACGGTGAAGCCTTGGGTGGCGACGCTCTCGAGCGCGGGCCGCATGAACTCCGCCCAGATCGGCAGGGCACCCTCGGCCCCGCTGAGGCCGTGCGGTTCGCCGCTGTCGTAGCCGACCCACACCGCGGCCAGCAGCCCCGGGGCGCCGCCGACGAACCACGCGTCGCGCCCGTCGTTGGTCGTCCCGGTCTTGCCCGCGACGGCGCCGGTCACGCCGAGCGCGCGCGCGGAGGCGCCGGTGCCCGCGGTGATCACGCCCTCGAGCAGCGAGGTCATGAGGTACGCCTCCGCCGGCGACATCACCGACTTCGACGGCTCCTCGTCGACGTCGAGGGCGCCGCCGGGGTCCTGGACCGCGCGGACCGCGTGAGCGGGCGGCGTGCGCTGGCCGCCGTTGAGGAACGGCAGATACGCGCGCGCCAGCTCGAGCGGCGTCACCTCGAAGGAGCCGAGGGCCATGGCGGGCACGGGCTCGAGTCGGCTCTCGATCCCGAACGCGTGCGCGCGCTCCACGATGGTCGGCAGCCCCACGTCCTGCGCGAGGCGCACGGTGGCCGCATTGAGCGACTGCTGGAGAGCCTCGCGCACGGTCACGCGGCCCTGGTAGCGGTCCTCGTAGTTGCGCGGCGACCACGGCGCGCCGTTCACGGTCAGCGTCAGCGGTGAGTCGTCGAGGAACGTCGCCGCCGTGAAGCCGCGCCCGCCGCCGGGCGGCGCGGTCAGCGCCGCCGCGTAGACGAACGGCTTGAACGCGGAGCCGGGCTGGCGGTGCGCCAGCGTGGCGCGATTGAACTGACTCGCCTGATAGCTGCGGCCGCCCACGAGCGCCCGGATCTGGCCGGTGGCGGGGTCGAGGACGACCAGCGCCGCCTGCAGGCGATGGGCGTCGTCGTTGCCGCGCAGCGTCGGCCGCTTCGCCTCCAGCCGCGCGAGCCCACGCTCGACGGCGTTCTCGGCCAGGCGCTGCAGCGTGAGATCGAGGGAGGTGAACACGCGGACGTCGCGCGCGCTGAGGGCGCCGCTGCCGAAGCGCGCCTCCAGCTCCTGACGCACGTGGTCCGCGAAGTAGGGCGCGGTCTGGGTGGCCGCGACCACGAGCTGGGCCCGCACGGGCTCGCGCCGCGCCTCCTGGTAGTCGGCCTCGGACAGGCGCCCCAGCTCGCGCATGCGCCCGAGCACGACGTCGCGCCGCTCCCGTGCGCGCGCGGGATTGGTGGAGGGCGAGTAGGTGTTCGGCGCGCGGATCATGCCGGCCAGGAGCGCGGACTCCGCCACCGTCAGCTCGTGCACCTCCTTGCGGAAGTAGGCGCGGCTCGCGGAGGAAACGCCGCGGATGGCCATCGGCCCGCGCTGCCCGAGGTAGACCTCGTTGAGGTAGGCCTCGAGGATTCGCTCCTTGCTGTAGCGCCACTCCACGAGCGTGGCCAGCCACGCTTCGTCCAGCTTGCGCATGAATGTGCGCTTGGGATCGAGCAGGCGGTTCTTCACGAGCTGCTGGGTGATCGTGCTGCCGCCCTGGGCCACCCGCCCGGCGCGGAAGTTCACCCACGCCGCACGCACGAGGCCGCGGAGATCGACGCCCGGGTGGTCGAAGAAGCGATGGTCCTCGGCGGCCAGCACCGCCTGCAGCAGGCCGAACGGCACGTCGCGCAGCCGCACCGGGCGGTGGTCCTCGCCCGGCCGATCGCCGGCGCTCGCCAGGATCTCGGGCTCCAGCGCGGCGGCGCCGATGTCGAGCCCGTCGCGCGTGACGCGAAGAATGCGGTCGTCGCTCACCTCGACGCGCACGCGCTGGACGCGGCTGAGCCCCGGCAGCCCGCGCAGGTAGATCTCCCAGTCGCTCCCGTCGCGCTGGAACTGGCCGGGCGCGTCCGGCGCGCCGTGCGTCTCCCGGTATGACAGACGCGTCAGCGTGCCCGCCAGGTCGGCGACGTTCACCTGGACGCCGGCCGCCAGCGCTTGCGGCGCCGCGTAGACCAGCGCGGCGCGGCGCGTCTCGACGCGGTCGAAGCGCGCCAGCTCGACGGCGGAGTACACGAGGAGGGCGAGCAGCGCCAGGCCGCCCACGCCGGCGAGGCCGAGGGCGACGAGCGTGCTGCGCCGCCGCGTCCCCGCCCACGCCAGGAGCCGAGCCCCTCTCACGTCGCGAAGGCGGGCGGCCCAGCGGGACCACATCGTGCGCAAGGTCACATTCGATTATGCCCGCGGGACGCGGGTCCCGGCTGCCGGAAGGTTTTTCCCAGCGCCGCCTGCGAGAGAGAGGAGAGATTTTCCGTGCCGGCGGGGCGGAATGCGCGGCAAGTGCGCGAGATCGCGGTGCGGATGAGGCAGGGCACATCCGTTGCACTTGGGCTGTGGCGTCATGA
>Ga0209237_1001301_pt1 | contig 14772 bp, 16 predicted proteins | sample GraSoi013_1_40cm_2_FD_185820 | JGI IMG/M metagenome (GOLD analysis project Ga0209237, IMG submission 185820) | Grasslands soil microbial communities from the Angelo Coastal Reserve, California, USA - Sample 10_02_2013_1_40cm (SPAdes) (version 2) | ecosystem: Environmental > Terrestrial > Soil >... | reverse complement strand
CAGTCGATGCGCCACGTCATCCTGCCACAGGCGATCCGCGTCATCCTGCCGCCATTGGGCAATGATTTCGTCGCCATGCTAAAAGATTCGTCGCTGGCCTCGGTCATCTCCGTGCAAGAGCTGACTTATTCCGGCAGCCTGCTGAACGCGCGGACGTTTCGTTCGTTTGAGACCTACAACGTGGTGGCGCTGCTTTACCTGTGCATGACGCTCCTGGGCTCGCTGGGCGTACGCGCGCTGGAGCGCTGGACGTCCAAGGGATACAAACACTAGTCGTCCCAGTCTTCCCTATCTTTACAGTCTCCCCAGTCTGCGAACGTTTCGGGATTCCCGTCCAGAGGAATGCGTGTAACTGTGTGGTTTGACCCGATTGGCTACGGATGGCTTTGGGACCAGGTGGACTGGGGAAACTTGGAAGACTCGGGCGACGCGTGGCAGCCCTTCCTTGCCGCAGTTCGCGCTGGGCGAGTATAATGAGGGTCGCCCGCGGGCGGTTAGCTCAGGTGGCTAGAGCGCATCCTTGACATGGATGAGGTCGCAGGTTCAAGTCCTGCACCGCCCACCAGTGTGGCGAGGTCCCTCGCATTTGTTGTTCGGGGACCTCGCCACACTGGTGTATGGAAGAATGAACCTGCGACCTTAGGGGGGATGTGGGGGGACGTCAGCCCCCCCGGGTGGTAAAGGGGGCAGCGAGCGTAACGCGAATCGTCGAGGAATTGGATAAGCTTTCGCGCGAGTGATCCGGGGGAATAGTCCCCCGGAGGAGGGAGGCGCGACTTTGACTACATCTGAGGGCCCCACGAGCTATAGGCTCGTGGGGGTCGCGCCGACCGACGGTCGGAGGTTTAAGTCCTCTACCGCCCGCCACTCTATCAGAACTCCGAATTCCTTGCCTACTGGCAAACCCGGATCAGGGATTCTATCAGTCGTCTGTCAAGGAAAGGAAATTTGACGTGACCGAGCCTGAGCCTCTAAGATTGCCGCAAGCCGGCGGGGGGGCAGCGCTGGAGTCGAGCGCCAACCACTACATCTCCATCTGCATCACTTCATGGACGCCGATAGTGCCGTGCTTGAGATGCGGACAACCTTTCGCGAGTTTCACTGCCTCATCGAGACTCACGGCCTGCACGATGGAGTAGCCGGTGAAGCGGTCTTTGCCGTCGGCATCTTTGACACCATGTGTGGATACGGTTTTGCCGGCCTTAGTGGGAACTCCCCGATCAACACTGGCCGTGCCGAGACTTTTGACCCACTCACGCCAGTCCGCCATGTACTTCTTGCCCGCCGCTTCGCTGGTGAAGTGCGGCTCGCCGTAGTAGGCGAATACGAATTTATTCATCATATATTTTCACCTCGTTTTGGATAGGTTACTGATTAATGTTTTCGACCTTTGCAAATAATAGCATAATGCAAGTCAAGTATGATAACGGGTAAGGGCAAAGCGGGAACCCAAAACGGAATCCATGGCAATGAGCGACGACGAATTCCGCATCGACGACAAGTCCATCGAGCAAGCTAAGCACCTGGCGGTTGAACTCAAGAAATTGAACGCGACAATCAACGTGGACCTCGGGCGGGAGATAATAAACACATTCCATCTCAACCGAGAACCTAGCTCGGTGTTCGCCGCCTTAACACGGCCGTTCGATGAGGTCGCGTCCGAAATCTCTCTGCGCGACGTGCAGACCGATGTGAGCGACTTTGGTGTCCTGACCGCGCTTGCCCGCAGCCTGGCACTCAAGGGCGACAAGTTCGTGCTGGACGTCGGCACGTTCACCACGGAGTTGCGGACCGTGGGTGATGGAACGTATATCGTCTGGGACCCGCCGCTTGTCGGTCTGGTCATCAAGTTCGATCAGAATACGGCTGGCCGAACAGTCTGGCGCCTCATCTCGGAAGATCCCGATCAGCCGGGCACCCACACATTCACCAGGGCTCAATGAGACGTCACGGCGTAAGTGTACGCTCCGGCTGCTGATGAGAAGGCAGGAAGGAGATCATAGGGCACAGACTGTAGCTAGTCTTGGCCAATCCCTCAGCCCAATCAATGTTCTTGAAGGAGCGAAGTCTGTAAGGTCTAAGTTGATTCCGATTCCGTGCAGCTTCACGGACGAGCTTGGCGAGCTCAGCCTGCCCGCACGATCGTTCAAGACTCTCGCCAGGGAACCTCATGCTACGGTCCGCAAGGGGGGATAAGATGATCAAGAAGAAGCCGTGGTTCGATCGTCAATTTCCCGTCGGTTTGCCCGCGGACCTCTTTCCCGTGATTGTGGAGCGCCTGCGCGGGACCCCGGCTCGCTAAGAAGACCGGCTCAAATCGCTGCCCAGAGGCACCCTCACACGTCGCCTTGGTAATACCTGGTCGATTCAGGAAAACGCCGGCCATCTTCTCGACCTGGAACCGCTCATGCTACAGCGAGTCCAAGATCTCGTTGCCGGACGCTCTGAGTTGACGGTAGCCGACCTGGAGAACCGGCGAACTCACGAGGCAAACCATAACGCCAAGGCGATTGCCGATCTCCTCGGTGGTTTTCGCCGCGCACGCGCGGACCTGGTAGCTCTCGTGGAGGCGGTGGATGATGTCGTTTTCTCAAACACTGCACTCCACCCCCGACTTCGCGTTCCTATGAACATTGTTGACCATATCTTCTTCGTTGCAGAGCATGACGATTACCATCTGGCGCGCATCAGCGAGATTCTTCGAGCGTAGACCTTACCCCTCAACGCACGGTACCGTTCTCATCCTGCGGTAGAGGACCACTACAGCTCGTCGATGGTAAGGGAAGGCAGGAGATTGCTAAATGGCCTTGAATGTTAAATGGCCTTGAATATGCAGTAACACTTCTCCCATCCGCGATCCGCAAATCAAACCGCGACACCTCAAATCAAATCTCACCCTCAAGGCCAGGGGGAACAGCATGAATGAGACAGCGAGGGCACATCGGGGTGGGGTCGTGCTGCGGCTGGGAGCCGTCATCCTGGCAGCCCTGCATGGATTGGGAATCTACGCCTACGTCACCCGGAACGTCCTGAAACACCCCTGGCTTTGGGATAACCCTGACTACATGCTGTACTTGTACGCGGCCTACTATCACCTGCACACCATCGTGCTGGCCGGACACCTGTACCTGTGGGGGCCTTACCTGATCTTGCGCCAGTATCGCGCACGCTGGTGGTCGCTCTACTATGTCAGCCTCGCGAGCGCCTATGTCTTCACGCTAATTCCGCTGCTCTCCGTCCAGCGCGTCGTGGCGATCTATGGGACGCTAGCCTACCGAGTGATCGAGGTCCATTTGCTGCTCCTGCTGCTATATCTCCTCTACTACCTCGCTTGGTCCCGCTCTCGCTCGAGCATTGTCGGGTTCCACATTTTCTCGGGATTCCCTATCACGGCACTCTTCTTCCTGACTAGGACGATCCCGCAGTCCCGGATCGGGTCCATCCTTATGGCGGTTCTGGTCTTTCACGTCCTCGCAGCCTGGTACATGGAGCGGCAAAAGGAACGGGCGCGGGCGTCCACGGTGGGGCGGTTGCCGCCTGGCAAAGAGAAGATGTGGCCAGTCTGGTTCGCGAATAGCGCTCTGCTCGTTATCATCGCGGTGCTGACACTGCTGAACTTTCAGTTCAACCTGCTCTACGGCAGACAAGTGTTGCTCGGGGTTCTAGAGAAGACGGGGTATCCTCCACGCGTCGATGAGCGAGCGGCGACCTCCGAAACGCCGTCGCCGGAACACCTCAGATTCCGCACCGCGGACGGCTCCTGGAACAACCTGAAATATCCTGAAATGGGGAAGGCCGGGACCCCGCTGGGCCGGTACGTGCCGGCCAGCGCCACGAACCCCCAAAACGTCTACCGTGAACCGTCGGTACTCCGGATCAGCGACCGGCTCCTGAAGCAGAAACAGTTCATTCCTGCTGCGACGTCCAACGGGACCATCAACGCGCTCGCATTCGCGTGGGTGAACTTCTTTGTCCACGACTTCTACGCCCGCGGCACCGAGTTCTCGCGGGGCGCAGCCGCGCAGTACAAGCTCCCGGTGGGTGATGGCACATACGTCTACATGAGCAAGCTTCCGGAGTCCCCGGATGGAAGCGAGGGGTCACACCGCTCCGGGGCCACCCATTGGTTCGACGGTTCGCAGGTCTACGGGTCGGACGAGGCCTGGGCCCGGCAGCTGCGGACCACGACCGCAGCCGGTGCTCCGGGCGCGAAGCTGCGGGTGTGCGACGACGGTCTGCTCCCGAAATACCGGCTGGCGCAGGGATCCGCACCGCCCTTCGAGCTGTTCTGTGGAACTTCCGGTGCGCCCGAGGACGGCGCGGTCTTCCTTACGGGCGACTCCCCTCGCTCGTCTCTGCATATCGGCCTGTTGATGTTCCACCACCTGTGGGTGCACGAGCACAACTATATCGTCGATCAGCTCGCCCAACGCTATCCTGAGATGACCAACGATGAGCTGTACCATACCGCGCGTCTCATCGTCGCGGCGGAGATTGCCAAGATCCATACGTTGGAGTGGACCGCGCAAATGACGTCGGATCCGGTGTCAGCGGAGTTCGTCCGGCGGATCTGGGACGAGCGGGTGGGCGATCCGAAGGCCTATCGACCGGACCGCTATTACGCCGTGTCCGAGGAGTTTCTCTCATCCTATGTCCTTCACGAAATCGTGCCGCCGATGCTCAGCATCGTCGACGCATCGGGTCGGGAGGTCGAACGGCTCGCTTTCGTGAACGACCTCTTTGGCCTGGGGGGACAACAGAAGCTCCGGCAGTACGGTTCCGCCCAACTGTTCCAGTCGTTCGGCCGCAACCCCATGGGTCTGATCTACCCGTTCAACGTATCCGACCAGTTGCGGCGGTCGGGGTTTTGAGTCCCTCGTCGCCACGCATCCGCCCGACGACGCCGGGTATCTGGATCTCGCCGCGATTCCCGTGGCGCGCGACCGTGACGCCAGGATCCCCAAATACAATGACCTGCGGGAGGCGCTCAATGAGCCCAGATTGACCCGCATCGAGGACATCTCCAACGACCCGGAGGTCGTCTCGGCTCTCAAGGAGCTGTATGCGAGCGTCGACGACATCGAATATATCGTCGGCTTCAAGGCCGAAAGTCGGCCCTCCACGTGGGGTCTCACCTACACGCAGGTGAACGCCTTCCTCCCGGTGGTAGTCTACCGGCTGCTCGCCGATCGATTCTACACCAAGGACTATCGGCCGGAGATCTACACGAAGTACGGGATCGAACGCCTGCGAACGGTCAAGCTCTATGACATCATCAAACACCACTTCCCCTCCGCGGCGCTCCCGCAAGATCGAGATGCTCGCATCTTCTTCCTCTGGGCCCGCTAGGGCGTGTCCACCATGATCGCATCCTCCTCTCATCCGCGGCGGATCAGGGTCCCACATGTGATAGACGTCATCCTGGTTTCCGATCCAGAACATATCAAGCGCATCGAGTCGTCAGGGGACGTCGACCGTTTGCATCGGTACGACACGGCGGCGTTACCGTGGTGGGTGAGACTCTATTTCAGCGCCACAAAGTTCCATGATGAGGAGCGCGACCTGTGGTTCTTGCCCTTCGAGGCGGCTGCCAATCCGAGCTACAAACCGAGACTCGCCTATCTCCACCAGAAGGTCTCAACCGGTTATACGCGAGAAGACGTCCAGCGAATCTCACGGCTGTTGCAAGCAAATGCAGACGAGGATGTCCTCGCCCACGAAATGGTGCAAGTCGTCAACCGGCGATTTCTTGGCGAGGAGATTCCACGGTCCATTACCGAGGAGGCGAAGCACACACTGCAGAGGTTTGGCGAGGCTATCTTTCCGTGGAAATACATAGCTGCCAGAAGAGCCCAAAAGCGCATCATGACGCACTGTGCGCGGAGGCTTCCCCAGGACGTGCATATTCTTGATGTCGCACACAACATCGGCGAGGTCGTCCAGACTGCGGCACGCACATTGAAGACCTTGAAAGCCAACACCGGAAAACCGGTGGAAGAGATCTTGACAGCACACGCTCCGACGCCCCAGGTGCCCCGGATAGCAGTGAGGTCTTCGACGTTTGATGGTTTGCTAGCGTCTCCCACGCGCGCGGGGGAGACCGTGCTGATATTTAAGATCGGAAAGGCTGCCGCCAAGACGAAGGACCTGTTCTTTACATTCGGCACCGGGAGGCCAGAACGAGCCTGCGTGTTTATGGATTTCTTTTTGGCATTCGCGCGTGACGTGCAAAAGGCATTGACAGAGCCACCATCCGAACGCCCCCACGCATAGGAACAGAAAGTACGGGAGGTAGTGCCCGCACCAACATCGAAGCCACAGTCCGCCGATCCCCACACCGAACAGTGGCATCATGGAGTTTCTCAAGTCGCGATCGAGGAGGTGCGTCATGCGGTCCCTGCGCCTCGCATCGTTGCTGGGCGTGACCATGCTGGTATTCGGCGTCGGCGCCGTTCTGTCAGCCCCGGCGCAGGAAGTGGTCTTCACGTCGAATCAATTCACCCCGGTGACAGAACAAGAGTGGGCGAGAAATACGCTACTCCCGAAGTTCACCGAGGAAACCGGCATCCGCGTCCAGTTCACCACCGAAAACGAGGGTCCGTATATCGACCGGCTGCTGGCGGAAACCAAAGCCGGAAAGGGGACGATCGACGTCACGGGGACGCTGCACGGAATCTTCCCGGTATTCATCGCCAACAACGCGATCGCGGACATGACAGCCGTGCAGCGGCGTCTGGACGCGCGGAAGGACCGGACGTTCTTCCCGGACCTGCTCAAGGTCTCGAAGATGGAAGGCATCCAGGCGTTCGTCCCTTGGATGCAGGCCACGTACCTCGTCGCCGCCCGTAAGGACGCGCTCAAGTACTTCCCCGTAGGGCGGGATCCGATGCGCATGACCTACGACGATCTGCTGCAGTGGGGAGAGAATATCCGGCAGGCCACCGGTCAGCGCCGGATTGGGTTCCCGGCTGGCCCCCGGGGGCTATACGGCCGGTTCCTACATGGATACGCCTACCCCTCATTTACCGGATCTCAGGTTAAGCGCTTCAAGTCGCCCGAGGCCGTAGAGATGTGGCGCTACCTGCGGCGCCTGTGGGGCGTCACGCACCCGTCGTCATTCACCTACGAGTTCATGGCGCAACCGCTGCTGTTGGGCGAGGCATGGGTGGCGTGGGATCACATCGCCCGCATCCTCCCAGCGCTCCAGGAGCGCCCGAACGACTTTGTCGTCCTGCCTTCGCCGGCCGGCCCGAAGGGCCGCTCGTTCCTCTCGGTAATCGTCGGGCTAGCGATCCTCAAGACGGCCGATAATCCGGATCTGGGAGAGCGGCTGATCGAGTATCTGACCCGTCCGTCCACGCAGGTGATGACCGCGCAGGGTGTGGCATTCTTCCCGGTGTCTCCAGAGGCCGCCAAGGCCACGCCGACCGGCGGTCTGAAGGTCGTCGCTGACGGCGTGTCTGCGCAGGCCAGCGCGTCCGACGGTCGCACAGCGTTACTGCCTGTGGGACTAGGCGCACGAACAGGAGAATTTGTCCCGCTCTACGTGGACACGTTCCGGCGGATCGCGATCCAGGGCGAGGACATCCCCAAGGTCCTGGCGGACCAGGGCGCCAAACTGGACGAGCTCTATCGCGCGATGAACGCGCCGTGTGCGCCGCCTGATCCCGCGCAGCGGCCATGCGTGCCCGATTGATTTTGTGAGGCTCGTCGTTCGGAATGGTTATCGCCGACGCTGAACTCTTGACCGGAGCGCCGCGGGCACGAGTCAACTGGACGTCGTACCTGCTCGTGCTGCCCACGCTCGCCTTTCTGGGCGTGTTCTTCATCTACCCCATGGCGCAGGCTATCTCGCTGGCCGTGACCGACCCACAGTCCGGTGCACTCACCTGGGTCCATCTCCGCCGGATGAGCAGTGATCTGTACTTCGGTCGGGCCGTCCGCTTCACGCTCATCATCACGGCAATCGCGGTGCCGCTCCAGGTGGCGCTGGGGCTGGACCATCGCGCTGCTCGTGAACACCAGGTTTCGGGCCGCACCGTTACGCGGACGCCTTATCGCAGGAGACGCTGGCCCTCGTCCACCGGAATGGGCGGCGTGAGTTCTACCACGCGCGGAGTGGAGAAGGGCTGGGGGGACAGATTTTTCGGGGACGGCCGCCCTGGTCGGAGATCTGTTACGCTGGCCGGTCGACCCACCTAAGGTGCTGAGAACATGACCCGGCCCGTGGATTCCTCGAACAGCCATAGCCTGGGAATCCCACCGGCCAGCACCTTCATGCCGATACGCGGTCGCGTCAGTTCGTCCAATAGCCAGATCCCAGGTTCATCGTCGTAGCCGATCCACAGCCCCAACCGCGGACGGCCGCGACTATCCGCGATCCGGATCTCGGCCGCACGTTCAAACCCGACGCGAAGGCTGATCCGCGGCCGCCCCTGTGGGTCAACCAGCGCGAACTCCGGTGCGCCGCCGGCTCCAACGGTCAATCCGGCTCGCCGGCGGCCATCCCCACCATACAACCACAGGCTCGGCTTGCTGTTCACCGCGTCCAGCGTGGCCCGAACGTGGCCTCCCGCGTCCACGATCTCGAGGGCGGAGGTCCGGATGACCTGTGGTTGAGTTGCGGCGCGAGGTAACCAGGGTCCCATGAGAAGGACGACCACGAGGGTGAAGACCCAGATCACCGAGAACATGACCAACCGTTGTTCCAGGCGCAGCAGTCGTGCCCGCAGCGCTTGCTCCTCTGACGTGCCCATCGATATCGCCTCCAGCCGCGTAAGCTCTACCGGGGAAGTTGCGCCCGTGATCTTAAGAGTCCTCTCGCTCGCGGCGTCCCAGAGGTCTTCGAGGTACGATTCGCGGCCGCGTCGAAACTCACAGCCGATGACGCGGTCAGCGGACGTGGTGGTGATCGGCGCCGGTATCATTGGGTGCCTGGCGGCGTATTTCTTAGCGGCGGATGGCCACCGGGTCGTCCTTACCGACCGCGGCGAGGTAGCATCCGGTACCGCGGCAGCCAGCGGCGGGTGGATTATTATTCACGACAAGGAGACGCCGGCGGAAGTGACGCTCGCGCTGGAGAGCCGCCGGCTGTACGATCGACTGGCGGCGGAGGCCGGCGTGGTCGTGCACCGCACCGGCGGGATGATGCTTGCCACGACTTCCGCGGAGTTCGACCGGCTGCGGCATCAGGTCGAAACCGCGACCGCAGGCGGAGCAACAGTTGAGCTGCTGGATGGTCGAGCGCTAATAGATCTGGAGCCGGAACTCGCACGAGATCTTGCCGGTGGCACCTATTGCCCCGATGAGGCCACCGCGCACGCGCCACAAGTATGTCAGGCGATCGTCACGACCGCCCGCGCCCGCGGCGTGGAGGTTCTCACCGGCGGTCCGGTGACAGCGATCGGTATAGAAGACGGGCGCGTCACGCACGTCGTGATTGCCACGGAACGGATCCTCACGCGAGCCGTGGTGTGCGCCTGTGGGGTGTGGTCGCCCGCGGTCGGCCGCCTGGTCGGCGTAGAGATCCCGGTTACTCCCCGGCGCGGGCATCTGCTGACGATGACGGCGTCGCCGGTTCGGCGCCCGCTGCTCGAGGCCGGCTATCTCGATGTGAGCGGGACCGCGCAGCCGGATCCGCAGGGGCTGCGGACCATCGTGCAGCCCCGCGGCGATGGAACCTGCCTGATCGGTAGCAGCCGGGAGTTCAAAGGAGAGGACCGCACGGTCGACTCCGACCTCGCCGAGCGAATGAAACAGCGGGCGGCAAGGTTCGTTCCCGCGCTAGCGAAGATGCGGCCGGCGCGCGTCACGGTCGGGTTTCGTCCCTATACGCCCCTGGGCCGGCCGATCATCGGATGGGCCGGGCCGGACGGATTTCTTGTGGCGACCGGGCACGAAGGGCAGGGGATCACGCTGGCTCCCGTGACCGGAAAGTTAGTCAGGGACCTCGTCGCAGGGCGAATCAGGCAGACCGGGTTTGAACTGCCGCGGTGATCCGCGCCGGAGGACGGGTATGCGTGCCGTTGTGCAGCGAGTAGTGCGCGCCGGCGTGAAGGTGGACAGCGAGGAGATCGCCCATATCGGGCAGGGGTACGCCGTGCTGCTGGGTGTGTCGACGGACGACACGGAAGCTGATGCGAAGACGCTGGCCGAGAAGATCGCGCATCTTCGCATCTTCGACGATGAGCAGGGCAAGCTCAACAGATCGATCCTCGATGTCGGCGGCGCCGTGCTCTCGGTATCGCAGTTCACGCTGTACGGCGATACCAGCGGCGGCCGGCGGCCGAGTTTCATCAAAGCCGCACCTCCGGAACGGGCCGAGGCACTCTACGAGGCATTCAATCAGCACCTGCGTGGTCTCGGAGTGCGGGTAGAGACCGGCCAGTTCCGGGCCACGATGGTGGTGGACATTGCGAACCACGGACCGGTGACGATGATCCTGGATACGCGCGCATGATCGAGAACCTGCTCGACCTGACGATTGCCACGCAGGCCGTCCTGAGGTTTGCGGTCCGCACGGAGCCGCTGCAGGCGCGGCTGCCTGCGCCGTGGCAGGTCTCGCCGGACCCGGCCGGCGTCTCGAAGGGGGCCAATCTGGCCGTCACCTTCAACGACGCACTCCTCAACCAGGACGCTGCCGGCACCCCCACGGCCGATGCGGTGAGCCGCTACATCGGGTTTGCCGTTCCGGCGCGGCACCCAGAGACGGAGGAAGAGGCCGGCTTCAACTTCCGGATTCTCACCGCCCATCCCCGCGCCGTGCCGGGGAAGTATAAGACGTCACGCCTTGGGACCGTGTTGCGGGAATTCTACGCGAAAGGCAACGACATGAGTGCCACCGTCACCGACCACTTCCGGTTCCGCGATCCGGGCGGGGGATCAGTGGAGTTGCAGCTGCAATACCGTCGCGGGCTCCCGGTGAGGGTGGTGTCGCAGGGGAATGTACGTTCCGCCACCGACCCCAGCATCCTGCGTATATATAAGATACATGAACTGCTCGACGTCGTGCGCAGCGTGCCTCAGAACATCGACCGGGTGATGAGCTATCAGTTCCGCAATACCATCTCGGAGTTCAGCGATCTGTTCGATGGCACGGAGCGACTGGTCAGCGTCACCATCGTGCCCTGGTACGTCCGGCAAGTCTACGGACCGGGGACGACATGATTGAGCACGCTAAGAGCCCCACGCCGCCGCCGCAGGTGCACGAGCTCAACCGATTGACACTGCACAGGCCGGTCTCTATACTGCGGCTAAGGTGATGACGAGGACGAGTACGCCGGCGTCATCGTGGAGAGAGGGAAGGCCATCGGTGCGAACCTTCCCCGGCGATCCGGCGGAACACCACCTCTGAGCTGCGAACCGGAAGAAGTGAATAGTGATTCGTGAATAGCAGGGTAGCGAAGTTACTCTTCACCATTCACTGTAATAGGGTTCGCCGGTCCTCCCCGTAACGGAGCGAGAGAGCCCTAGCGCGACTAGGCGTTAGGGAAACAGGGTGGAACCGCGGGTGCGCCCCGTCCCTTTACCGGGATGAGGGCGTTTTGCTTTTCGGATCAACGACGTCTTCTTGGTCCTCTTAGTCTTCTTGGTCTACTTGGTCTACGGACCTCGGCCAGTTTGAGCCCGCAGACCAAGAAGACCAAGGAGTCTAAGTAGACGAATGTAGGCTGAGTAGATGCAATTCGGAGGAACAGAAATGGACCGCATAAAGGTGACGCTGCCCGACGGTCGAGTGAAAGAGTACCCGAAGGGCGTTTCGCTTGCCGAGGTCGCCCGAGATGCTGGTCGTCCCGACGCTTTCGTGGCTAAGGTGGACGGGGAACTTCGCGACCTGGCGACCAAGCTGGACCGCGATGCGCGCGTGGAGCCGCTGACCTTCGAACAGCCGGAAGGGCGGGAGGTCTACTGGCATTCGTCCGCCCACCTGATGGCCCAGGCTGTGAAGCAGTTGTTCCCCGAAGCCAAATTGGCGATCGGGCCGCCGATCGACGATGGCTTCTACTATGACATCGATCTCGGCCGGCCGTTTTCACCCGAGGACCTCGAGAAGATCGAGGCCCGGATGCGAGAATTGGCCAAACGCGACCAGCCGATCGAGCGTGTAGAGGTCCCGCGCGACGAGGCTCTCCGTACTTATAAGGAAATAGGCGAAAAGTACAAGCTGGAACTGCTGGCGGACATCCCCGATGCTCGAGTATCTTTCTACCGCCAGGATGGGTTCATGGACATGTGCCGCGGCCCGCACCTGCCGCGTACCGGGCTGATCAAAGCCGTCAAGCTCCTCAGCACCTCAGGCGCCTACTGGCGTGGCGACGAGCATCGCGAGATGCTGCAGCGCATCTACGGCATCTCCTTCCCCCGCCAGGAGCAACTGGACGAGTTCATACACCAGCTGGAAGAAGCCAAGCGGCGCGACCACAGGCGGCTCGGCAAGGATTTGAAGTTGTTCGCATTTGCCGAGGAACTGGGGCAGGGCCTCCCGCTGTGGCTGCCGCGGGGAGCCACGGTCCGACGCATCCTCGAGAATTACATCGTCAACCTGGAGTTAGGGCGAGGGTACCTCCACGTCTATGCGCCGGACCTCGCCTCGCTGGAGCTGTATAAGATTTCGGGGCACTGGGACTATTTCCGTGAGAACATGTACCCTCCGATGAAGATAGACAATGACGAGCTCGTGCTCAAACCGATGAACTGTCCGCATCACATCATGATCTACAAGCAGGAGCAGCGTTCGTACCGAGACCTGCCGGTGCGCATCGCCGAACTGGGTCGGATGTACCGGTACGAGAAATCCGGGACGCTGAGCGGGTTGCACCGGGTGCGATCCATGACGCTCAACGACGCGCACATCTTCTGCCGGCCTGACCAGGTCAAGCAGGAATTCGCGGCAGTTGTCCAGTTGATTCAGCAAGTGTACCAGGACTTCCGCATCACCGACTACCGGCTGGATCTCTCATTGCATGATCCCAAGGACAGGCAGTATTACCATCAGGATGAGGAGCTGTGGATGACGGCGGAGGGGCTGCTCCACGAGGTGCTACACGAACTGGGGCTGCCATACAACTCCGTGGTTGGCGGCGCGAACTTCTACGGACCCAAGCTCGACGTCCAGGTGCGGACGGCAACGGGGAAAGAGGAGACCCTCTCTACGGTGCAGCTCGATTTCTTGCTCCCCAAGCGCTTCGAGCTGGAGTTCATCGGCGAGGACGGGAAGGCACATCGTCCGGTGATGATCCACCGGGCCGTCATCAGCACCATGGAGCGGATGATGGCGTTTCTCATCGAGTACTACGCCGGTGATTTCCCTGTCTGGCTGGCGCCGGAGCAGGTGCGCGTGCTGTCGATTGCAGACCGCCACCTCGACTATGCCCGGCAAGTCCGCGATCGCCTGGCGGCCGGAGGGGGGCGCGTCGAACTCGATGAGAGCAACGAGCGGATCAGCTATAAGATCCGCCGTGCGCAGATTGATCACGTCCCCTACATGCTTGTCGTGGGCGACAAAGAGGCGGCCAGCGGCCAGGTGGCCGTCCGCAGCCGCGCCTCGGGTGACCTGGGCCCGATGCCCCTGGACAAATTTGTTGGACGTATCGCGGAGGAAGTTGCCGCAAAGAGCTGAACCGCAGTCGCGCAGTCCGGCAGTCGCGCGGTCGAAAGTACGAGAGCCCAATTGGGTCATAGTAAGGCGGCGCCTCTCCCCGCATCATCGGGCTACCTTCCAGGTTCTGGGTGGTTGGTGGAGGACCACCTGACCGGGTACGACATCGGGGCTCGCCGGGTCGTCCCTGCACTCCGGCGGTTGCGTCAGCGGGGGATCGACATTTTGCTCCTGTCGCCTCCACATGAGGACCACGTCGGAGGACTCGTCGCCGTGCTGCAGAATTTCCCTGGGGGTTTGGTGCTTGATAGCGGTTTCGTGCATCCGGCCCCATCTTACCCGCGGTTTTCCGGTTGGTGGAGGAAAAGTAGGTTCCGTATCGGCTTGCCCGCCGAGGTCAACTCCTGGACCTGGGGGGCGGGGCAGCGGCGGTCCTGCTGAATCTGCGTGCGCCGCTGGTCATTGGTTCCGGTTTGGATGTCCATGCTCACTCCGTGGTGGTTCGGCTGGTGTATGGGGCGGCACGCGTGCTGCTGACAGGAGACATCGACGCGTTGACCAAGGCCATACTCTTGAGCGAAGGAACTGACCTGCACAGTGCGGTCCTGAAGGTGGCGCATCACGGCAGCGCCACCAGCAGCACGCCGGTGTTCTTGAAGGCGGTCGCCCCCCGCGTGGCCGTGATCTCCGCGGGGGCCATGAATCCGTTCGGACATCTCCACCGCGCTACGCTCGACGCCCTCCACGCCGTGGGTGCAGCAGTGTACCGGACCGACGTCCATGGCGCGGTGACGGTCAGTACCGACGGGACGCAGCTCTGGGTGCGCACGGTGCGGGATGCGGGCGATCGTTGACCGCATTGAAGACGACGTGGCCGTCGTGATCTTTGAGGACGGTGGGCGTGCGTATCTGCCCGCGGCCCAACTCCCACCGGGCGCCGGAGAAGGCACCGTGTTGCGTGTGACGTGGGCCGTGGAGACGGGGAGCAATGCCCACGAAGTCGCTGAGCTCATTGACAGGCTCAGGCGCCGCAGCGAGGAACACCTGTAGCATGCCTGCTGCTGACGCTCACGCGTACCTCCTCCACGGCGAAGAGGACCTGCTCATTGACCAGGCGCTGGCGGCCCTGCTGGATCGGCTGGTGCCGGCAGAAGAACGCGACTTGAACCTGGATG
>Ga0209237_1001299_pt1 | contig 14777 bp, 8 predicted proteins | sample GraSoi013_1_40cm_2_FD_185820 | JGI IMG/M metagenome (GOLD analysis project Ga0209237, IMG submission 185820) | Grasslands soil microbial communities from the Angelo Coastal Reserve, California, USA - Sample 10_02_2013_1_40cm (SPAdes) (version 2) | ecosystem: Environmental > Terrestrial > Soil >... | reverse complement strand
TCCTTGCGATCGCCTGGGGGTCGAATATGGGCGTGGTCACTCCTGTGGCCGCCCCTACAAATCTCATTGCCGTCGGCATCGCTCAGTCGATGGGCTACCGGATCGGATTTCTTCAATGGGTCGCGATTTGCCTGCCCGTCTTCTCCGTTATGTTGGGCGCCATGTTTTTAGTTCTGCGTTATGTCATCAAACCGGAGATGCCCGACTGGCCGCTCGCCCAAGAGTTTTGGGCTGATGAATTAAAAAGGTTGGGCCCGCCGGCGCGCGGGGAGAAGATTGCGGGTTGCGTCTTCGCAACTGCAATGGGTTTGTGGATACTTCCGGATGTCCTGCCTTTGTTCCTCCAGGGCGGGAAACAAAATCCCACCAGTATTTGGGTAACCCAACACCTCGACTGGTCCGTTACGGCCATCCTGATGGCCACGTCGCTGTTTCTGATTCCTGTGGACTGGAAAAACCGAACGTTTGCGATGACGTGGGATGAAGCGGTCAAAGGAGTGGAATGGGGAACCTTGACGCTGAATGCGGCAGCGCTTGGCCTGGGAGGCGCGATTGCCGACAAGAAAATCGGCTTGGGTCAATTTTTCGAACAGAGCATGTCCGCCGTTGTCTCGCCGTCAAGCCAATTCCTTTTCGTACTTGCCGTGGTCGCTTTTACGGTCATCGTCGGGGCCGTCATATCCAACATCGCGATTATCGCCATGGTCGGAGCACTCGTTCGCGCCGTGGCGCCGGCCGCCGGTATCAATCCTGCCGCTTTGCTCGTTACTGCTGCAATCGCCGCGAACATGGACTTTGCTCTTCCCATCGGCACGCCGCCCAGCGCAATGGTCTTCGCCAGCGGCTACGTTCGCATCGGCAGCATGGTCAAAGGGGGAGCGATCCTCGCCCTGTTGAGCATTCCGCTTGTGGCATTGCTGGGCTTCTACTTGGGCACCTGGGTATTGTCGTAAGCCGTCGTCAATGCTTAGCCCGGATAGCGGCTGCCCGCTGGTGCAGCGATTCAGCGGCGGCATGATCTCCCTGTTCTTCATAAAATGCCGCCACATTGGCGAGAATCCCGGCAAGGTCCGGATGTTCGGGACCCAGCGTTTTTTCGTAGATTGCCAGAGCTCGCTTGTAAAGCGGCTCGGCCAAACTGTATTTGCCGTCGTTCTGATATAACACGGCGAGGTCCACAAGACTCCCCGCCACATTTGGACTGTTGACTCCTTCGTTCTTCTCCAGAATCTCCAGGGCACGCCTATACAGCGGTTCGGCCGCGGCACTGTTTCCCTGATCCTGATAAAGTTCCGCAAGGTCTATGATTCTTTCCCTGACGCTGGGGTGCTCCGGGCCCAAAGCCTTTTCGTAGATCGCGAGCGCACGTTTGTACGACGGCTCCGCTGCAACGTAGTTTCTCTCGTCGTGATAAAGTCCGGCGAGATTAACCAGCGCGGCGCCGACGTTAGGATGCTCGGGTCCGAAGGCCTTCTCGGCGATTGCTAACGATCGTTTATAAAGCGGCTCAGCCGCGACGTAATTCCCCTGATCGCGATAGAGCGCCGCTAAATTATTCAGACCGTCACCCACATTGGGGTGCTCCGCACCCAGGGTTTTCTCAGCAATCTCCAGTGCCCTTGTAAATAGGAGTCCAGCGGCGGCATAGTTTTTTTGAGACCAATAGATTTCCGCCAGATTGTTGAGCGTTGCACCCACATCGGGATGTTCTGGTCCGAGAGATTCCTCCCGTATACTTAGCGCTCGTTTGAAGAGTGGCTCGGCTGCGGCATAGTTTTTCTCGTCAAAATAGACGACACCCAAAGCGTTGAGACTCGCTCCCAAGCGCGCGTCTTTTGGTCCGAAACGTTCGGCCTGCTCGATCGCTGCCTGAAAAAGATGTTCCGCTTCGCCATACTGCCTTTGCTGGAATGCACGCCGGCCGGTTGCCATTTGCTCCAGCCATCGCGCCTCGCCTTCGTTCAGCAATTGCAGCAGAACGTAATCGCCATTGAGCGGCAGGATTGGAGTTACATCAGCTGGATGCAGCCTGGAGAGGCTGTCTTGAAAATCTTTTCGGAGATCCGAGAGGACGAATGTACCAAGGTATCCTCCCGCACTGGCCGACGTGTCGGTGGAGTACTTCCTGGCGAGGTCTTCAAAGGACTCGCCGTTCTGGATGCGAGCGCGCAGATCCCGGGCTTGGCCTTCTGTTTTTACGACGATCATCCTCAGACCCAGGTCTTGCGCAGGGGAAGAGACCACAAAAGGCATAATGAAGAACACAAAAAGGCACAAAACTTTTGTGCTTTTCCGGCTCCCCTTTGTGCCTCTTGTGTACCGTCCCCGATCCACGGCTTAAAAGGAATACCTCAATGCGAACTGCATGACTCTAGCGTCGCCGGACGTTGTGATCTGCCCGAACGTGTTGGCATTGAGATTTAAATTCGGATCCTTCGGAATGAACCGATTGGTCACGTTAAAAGCCTCGGCCCGAAGCTCCAGTTTCCTGGATTCTGCGAGCTGAAAGATTCGCGCCAGCGCCATATCCAGCTGCCAGTATCCTGGACCTTCGATGCTAAACGGCCGAATATTTCCCAAGGTTCCGAAAGCCGGCTGTGCAAACGCCTTTGGGTTCAAGTAATTGTCGATGGAGTCGCGGTTGCCATACGGATTTCCGAATATTTGGTTGAGTCTTTGGCCATTCGCTGCGCTCGTGGGAGTGGCGGCAGAACCGGGCTGGCCGTTGAGGGCGCGATCCAGTCCTGTGACTACCGTCATGAAATCGCCGGTTGACGCTCTGAAGATGCCTCCGAGTTGCCAACCCGAAGCGAGTTTCCGCAGCATCGGTCGTTGAAATTGCGGCGACGGAACGACGGCCGTGACGTTGAAGATTTGCCGGCGATCGACATAAGGACAATTACCGTAGTCGAAGCTCCGATCATTCGGATCGAGATATCCGGGACCCCCTCTACCGGTGTTGTTTGCCGTTGGGTCGATACCGATACAGTGCGACCATGTGTAATTTGCTCCAATTGTCCCGCCATTGGACGCCCGCCGCTGAAGCGAAAGCAACATCCCGTGATAATGCTGCGTGCCCACATCTTCTCTCGTAAACAAGTTCCCATAAAGCTGCCCGTCGATTGGGTTCTGTAGGGCCAACACGCGGCGCTGGTTGGTATTTGCTGTCGTGGAGCACGTTCCTGTCGTTTGCAGGACATATCCCTGAGCGGCGCAAATTCCGTTTACTGCAGTTCCGGGGAAGTAAATCGCCCGGTTCGTGTAGCCACCGACCCAGGTATGGATCGCCTGGTTTCCTACATAGCTGGCCGATAACAAGAAGCTTGCGGGCAACTGCCTTTGGATACTCAGGTTCCAAGTATGGATTTGGGGCGAAGATGCGTTAGAGTCCGGCACGAAGTAATAGTCGGAGAAATTCGGGAACCTCGACAATCGAACATATGGAAATGGATTCCCGCCAGGATAAGTGGCCCATGGATTCGCAAAATCTCCGCTGTTCGTGGTGGTGTTGAAACCCCAGGGCGGGGCGCTGGACGCGCCGCCGTAAGTCTGAGCACCACTAAAGTCGAAGGCGATCCCATAAGAAGCGCGCACCGATGTACGGCCGTCGCCCGTGACATCCCAGGCCAATCCCGCCCGTGGCGCGAAGTAATGCAGTTTTGCATTGGTAGCCCCGCGCTTCGGGAAGCCGGGATCGCCAGGAAAGTAGAGTCCGACCGGCGCGTTGGGATAGATGGTGCTTCGGATGCCCCGATTAAACCGATCCTGGCTGAATTGAAAGCTGCCACCTTCGTTAAGCTTGGCGCCTTGGCCGTATCCTACGGCCAACGGGAGGAATGGTTCCCATCGCACTCCGTAGGTCAGAGTCACTCTTGGCGACATTTTCCAAACGTCCTGTAGATATGAGGCCACATAGGTTTGTCTGCTGCTCCACAGTACTGCCGAAACCTGCATCAGACTGTTCAGCCTTCCGATTAAAAAGTCGGCCATTCCCAGACCGGGGGCGTTGCCAGTGCCGGTGCCGTTGCCATTGAAGGTGTACTGTCCCTGGCCACTGACGAGGCAGCGCTGATAAACCTTATACTCCGATACGTTCCCGCCGAACGTGATCTGGTGGTTGCCTCGCACCAGATTCACATCGTCGTTGATGTTGTACGCATTGGATACATTGTGGGCGTAAACGCCACGTGTGTTGAACTGAAAACCTCCACTGATCACAAGTACCATGTTGCCTGGGGAATACGTGTAGGCATTGACGCCGATATCGGATGGGCCAAAGAACTGGATCCCAGGCCGGCCGACGATCACTCGAGTCATCCCGACCCGGAAGGCATTTACCGTGTTCGGGCTCACCAGGTACGTACTACCCAACGCGAACCCGTGCGCGAGATCCTCGTTACCTCCATCGGTTGTATTCAACGCCAGCAGATTGTGTGTGACGTTGTAGGGATGGGGATTGCTGTACCTCGTTACAATGTATCGCTGGAAAATGGAGTGCTTGGAACTCTGTTGATAATCAACTTTCTCGACGAGCTGATACTCGTTCGGTCTTGACGGGATGTTGTAGACGACCTTACCGCAGTCGTCTTCAGCGGGCGGCAACATGGAGACGACCTTGAGCGACGGTTTGCTGTAGAGCGAAGGATCGATGTGATTGTCGATGAACGGCGGAGCGAGATTGATCTGAGGACGGCCGCCGTTGCACGCCGGCGATGTAAATGCCGTCCAGTCGCCCGACATCATTGCGGGTGTCGGAACGTACGCAATGTTGCCGCCGCCGGCTGTACGGGTCAATGTGCCCTGATAACCTCCGAAGAAAAACAGCTTGTTCTTCACAACGGGTCCACCTAAAGTCCCGCCAAATTGGTTGCGCTTCAAATCGTCTCGTACTCTCGCAAATGGATTTCTCGCGTTGAAAAGGTAGTTCCGCACGAACTCAAATGCGCTGCCATGCAGATCATTCGTGCCGGACTTCGTGACAGCGCTGACGTGACCGCCGGATCCCCTCGACCCGCCTGCAGCGCCCATGCCGCTGACGTCGACTTTGAATTCCTGGAGAGCATCCGGAAACGGAAACGGTATTTGGGAGTTGTCGTACGCGTCGTTGTGCATGGCGCCATCCAATGCATACATCACTCCGAAATACAGCCCACCCCCGACGGAAACATAATTGGTGGCAGCGCTTGTGCCTCGGATGAAACCGCCGGGAACAGAGCCTGAACCTCCCTGCGAAGCGCCGCCCGCAAGATTAATCAGGCTGGTGACATTGCGGGCCGGCAGCGGAAGTTCGAGGATCCGCTGACTCTCGATCACCTGGCCCACAGCCGTGCTGCGCGTCTCGACCATCGCGGCATTGGCTTGTACTTCGATTTGTTCGCTCACTTGACCGACGTTGAGAACTGGATTGATCGCCAGGTTGCTGTTCACTTGCAGGACGATTCCTGTCTGCACAAACGTACGGAAACCCGTCAGCGCCGCCTCGATCCGATACGGACCCAGCGGCAGATTCGACAAGACGTAGGATCCAGTTTCATTTGTGACGGCTGTCCGAGCGATGCCGGTTTCGCTCTGTGTCGCAGTTACCGCGACTCCGGGGAGGACTGCCCCACTCTGATCTCGAACGGTGCCGCTGATCTGTGCTGTTGCCTGAGCCCAGACGCTTGGACAAGTCATCAGAGATACCAATAACGCGAGAAAAACACGTCTCATATGATTAGATCCAGATGGCAATTGAAAATTGATTGGTGATTACTGGTGATTAATGATTAATCCCTTTGGCCGATCAGAAATTAGTCATTAATCACTAATCAATTTTCAGGTTTCATTGGTTAGAACAAATATTTCAGCGCGAACTGCATGACCCTCGGTTCCAGTGAATTAAGAATCTTGCCGAATTGAGCGGACGTCAGATTCGTATCGACCACCGAAACGGTATTGGGGGCGCCCGGTGGTACTCCTGCTCGGAAACTATTTAACACATTGAACGCTTCTGCTCGAAACTCTATCGAATGTTCTTCGCGTACGCGGAAGCTACGAGCCAAAGCGACGTCGAATTGCCAGGTCAGCGGCAGTGAAAGCGTGACACGGCCAAGATTTCCGAGAGCCCCCGGCGCTGGTGAACCGAACGCCGCCGGATTCAAGTACTGCGTCCCGGGCCGCCCCGACTTGTCGAGGTATACCTGGTTCGGTAACAGGAGGTTGGGACGTTGATTGCTGTTGTCGCACAGGCAGACATCACCGCCGGCAACATTGCCTCTTTGGCCGGCGCTGGCGGATCCGAGCGTCACCGTGCGCTGTCCGCTGGAAGCGTTCGCCGCATTGATTGCTCCCGTATAAGCTCGATAAAGCACCGACAGTCGCCATCCGCTGCCGAGCATGTTAACAGTCGGATTGGCAAATTTCGGTGTCTCGGTTACCGATGTGAAATTGAAGACGTGCCGCGCATCCACTTCGCAATTGCCACGATCTTTACGGCGATTGTTGGGATCCTGGTAGGCTTGATCTACGCTGGTGCCATAACCGGAATTGGCTCGTCCCATATAATCACCGATGCAATGGGACCAGGTATAGTTCGCGTTGACGGTGACGCCACGGCTAGCCCGTTTCTGTATTGAAAGGAGTGCACCGTTATAACTCTGAGTGCCTCCGTTTACGATGTCACCCATCCTTCCGAGTTCGTTTTTGAATTGAGGTCTCAGTAGACTCAACCTGCGCCGATCTTGGGTGTTTCCCGGTGTGGAGCAAGCCGCGCCCGGAGCAACCTTGAAGTAGACGGCGCTGCCATTAAGGAAGCAACTGCCACTGGCGTCCCCGACGCCAGGAACATAGATGGACGAGTTGAGTGGCTCAGCGGCCTGAAGATGGGTGATCCCGGTTCCGATGTAGGCCACCGACACGAGTGTACCCGGCGCCACTTCCCGCTGCAGGCTCAAGTTCCAGGTTTGGGTATACGTCGGGGTCAGATAGGGATTACTCGGTTGGTAAACACCATTGGGGACAAACGGCATGTTAGGATTCAGCCGAAGTGGATGCGGATTTCCACCTGGAATACCGGCCCAGGGATCATCCAAACCGCCCGTCGGAGAAATTAGACTTGTGCTCGAGCCCCAGGGCGGTTGCTGCTGCGAAGTACCAAGCCGGTAAAGCGCGCCGTATTCTTCATAGTTAATCCCGTAAGATGCGCGTAGAGAGGTTCTGCCGTCGCCGCGGACATCCCATGCCAAACCCAGGCGTGGCGCAAATTCTTTCCAATAAGGCTTCCAGAGATCCGCTTGCGGCTTGGCTGCATTTGCACCGTTGTTGTTTTGTACCAGCCCGGTATCGCCCGCGTAGATCAAGCCCGGAGGCGCATTCACGAAAACTTGACTCCGGATTCCCTGCAAGAATCTGTTCTCATCGAAGTTCGAAACATTAGGTATTGGCCGGCGGTAGTCCACCAATGGAAGTACTGGGGACCAACGCAACCCATAACTCACGCTGAGGCGTGGCCTCATTTGCCAGGTGTCCTGGGAATACAAATTGACGTACTTCATCCTTAAGTAATTGCCGGACCCTATCCCCTGGAGGAAGCCAGACACTCTGCCTAAAAGAAAATCGGACAATCCTAAGCCCGTGACTTCGCCGCTGACGGTGAAATTCGGCAGAATCGTGTCGCCAGTCTCTCCAATCGTTCTTGATTGTGCGATGCGGCCTCCGAAGCCGAACTGATGGGCTCCTCGGGTCAAGCTGACGTCGTCCGCAAGCTGATAAAGATTGGCTGCGATCCTCCGGGGGTTCCCTGTGAGTGTAAAACCACTGGTGATGTTGAGACCCATGACATTGGGCAGATAGTCGTATACCTTCGAGCCGAGCGAAGAGGCGGTAAAGCCGTAGTTCGGTGTGTACTGATTCTGAGTGACTTTGGAATAAGACACTCGCAATGCATTGACCGTAGTCGGACTGAGCAAATATGTGCTGCCGATCGTGATCGCATAGGATCTGTCATATCGATTCGGCCCCGCACTCAAGATATTCTCCTGGCCTGCCGGAATGAGATTGTCTTCATAGGAAGCCAGAACACGCCCGAAGACCGAATGTTTAGGACTGGCTTGATAATCAATCCGGCTCACCCATTGGTGATCGTCGATTGGATTTCTCTGGCCGTAAAGTATCTCCCCACACTGGTTATTGGTCTTCGGAAGATATGACACAAGTTTCACCGCGACCGGATCGAACAACTTTGGATCGATCGTGTTGTTGACGAAGGGTGACTTCAGCGTGACGGCGCCTCTCGAATTGCAGGCTGCAGAAGCAAAGGCCGTAAAGTCGCCCGCCATCATTGCAGCGGTAGGAACGAAACTTCGCATATTTTTCGCATCCTGCCGAAGCGTTGTGCCTTGATAACCTCCAAAGAAAAACAGCTTGTTCTGCAGTATCGCTCCGCCGATTGTGCCGCCGAACTGATTGCGCTTCAGCGTGCTGTGCTTCTTTTTGCCCGTTGTGGGATCCACTGCCGCGAAATACGTCGTGGCATTGAAGAGATCGTTTCGAACAAATTCGAACAGGTCGCCGTGAAACGCATTCGTACCCGACTTGGTCACGGCACTCACCTGCGATCCGCGCGCCTGCGACGCCGACTGCCCGCCAATTTCTGTTTTGAACTCGGCTAAAGCATCAGGAAATGGAAGAGGCAAAGCCAAGCTATCGTAAGGATCGATATGGCGGATACCGTCCAGTGTGTAATCCGTTCCTGTACCAATGCTGCCGGCCGTCGCAATCGCGAGTCTGGTTCCACCGAAGCTGTATCCACCAGCCGGAGATACCTGTTGCGCGGCCCCGCCGAGCAGGACGAGTTCCTGCGCGTTGCGGCCGTTGAGGGGTAATTCCATGATGCGCGCGGTTTCCATGACCTGGCCGACGGCTAGGCTGCGCGTCTCGACCAGTCCGGCGTTGGCCTGAACCTCGACCTGTTCCGAAACCTGGCCCACCTGGAGCACAATCTTGATAGCCGGGTTGCTGTTGACTTGCAGCACAATGCCGGTCTGCACGAACGTACGGAAGCCGGGCAGCGCCGTCTCCAATCTGTATGAGCCTAATGGTAGATTCGGCAGTACATAGGTTCCGGTTTCGTTCGTCACGGTCGTTCGCCGAACGCCTGTTTCGGTTTGCGTAGCCGTGACTTCCACGCCGGGCAGCACTGCCCCGCTTTGATCCTGAACGGCTCCGCTGATCTGCGCAGTCGCTTGCGCCCAAACGTTGCCGCAGGCCATCAGCACAATGAAGAATGCCAAGAACAAAAGGATGTAAACGCGTTCCATTTCCACTCCTCCCGATTAATTGCACAACGGCCAAAAGCAGCGTTGTCGATTTTGGACTTCTGATTTACCCGCAAATTTGGGGGGAGAGTATACCGCCCTGGCTGGAGTGTCAAGCGAGAGGCCGGACGAATGTCGTAACGAGGGGCCCCATTCCCCTCCTTTGCAAGGAGGGGAATGTATTGGCCTTTAGTTCATTCTCAAAACATCTCGGGCACACGAAACGTCAGCACCGAGTTGAGCCGCTTATCACTGGCGATGATGCTCTTGTTTTTCACGTCGAGAGTAACGCCGCGCGGCATTTGGAAAATTCCCTTCGGTCCGCCGATCGTCCATAACGGCTTTCCGTCGCTGCTGTTGTTGGCGTAGCTCCACACTCCAAGATAGGAGTCGTCGCCTGCCAACGACTCATCGGAGGGCCGGTTCGTCGCCAAAATGAACTTTTTTGGAGGATAGACGGTGAAGGGGCCGCCCATGGCACGTGGACCTTGGATGATCATTTTCGGCTTCACATTGCCGTTGGCGGTCCGGTCGAAAACAAAAAACCGCGTTCCGCGCCCAAGGTCGCCGCCACCGCCGCCTACGCCGACAATCAGAAGATCGTTCACCGGATCGATGGCCAATGCATCCATGCCACGACCTACGTCGGGTCCTTCGATTGCACGTATGGGCGCCACATTCCCATTGGCCATGCGATCGAAAACGAGGACCTTGTCTCCCTCGGGAACAAAAATCTCATTGTTAACCGCGTCCACCGCGACGCGGTCCGGTGCTTCCAGCCGGGTCCTCGAACCTTGAATGACGCGCAACGGCGGCGTTTCTCCCTCGGCGCCGCCGGCGAACGTCAGAATGGCCTGAGCGAACTGCTGCGGAACCGTGAACTCGTCGTGGATTTCATCGTAAGTGAGACCGTGCATCGTCCGGCCGAGCAGCGTTCTTTGACCTTCGATTTTTCGAACCGGCTGCGCGTTTTTATCCGCCAACCTGGCGAATGCCGCAATCTGCGGATGGGCCACTCAGTTCGGCACCAGGATCTGTTCCCGCTTCGAGTCGTAGGCCACGGGATGAGGATTGCCTATACCCAGCGACGGCTCATCCAGCGGGCCGCTGCGGATGATTCGCAGCGGTGCCACGTCACCGGATGCGTTCAGGGGGTACACTGTCGCGGAGTGATTCATGAAGTTCGCGGCCCAGACCTCGTTGTTCTTCAGATCCACCCAAACACCGGTGGGGTTTCTTAAGTTCGTTTTCGGTCCCTGAATCACGCGCTTCGGCGCGACGTCGCCGCTGTCGGTCACATTGAACACCAGGATCGAATTGCCAATGTCGTTTGCGACATAGAGCTCACCCCGCTGCTCGTCGATCGCCAGACCGGTCGGCCAATTGAACTGGGTCTTCGGCCCCTGGATTACGCGCAGCGGAGCGACGTTTCCCTGTGCCTTCATACTGTGGACGATGACCGATGGCGGAAGGTTCCTTCCAGAACCTGGAACCGCAGCAGCACGCTCCAAAGGCCAGTTCTGTTTTTGCGCGGCTCGCCGCGAAGGACGGGCGTCGGGCCGCGCGTTCCTGGAACTCACTGCCCCGTGATTCGCAATGAAAACCCAGCCGTTTTTGGTATCGAGCACGATTCCGTGAGGGTCAGCGAGTCCGGTGGCGTCACCTTGGAGAAGTCTCAGAGGGGACTCATCTTTTTCGGCATACTTTCGGAACACGACCATCGCGCTGTCATGCTGCAGGGTGAGGAACATTTCTTCGGCAGCTTCGTCAACGGCAATCCCGAATGTTCCATGGGGCGTGTGCAGTTCACGGGTGGGAGGCACATCGCCTTTAGCGTTGCGGTCGAATATGACCAGGGTATCCACGGTATCGTTGTTGACTGCGTAGATGTTGCCGGTTTTGGGATCAATATAGAGGCCGCATTGAAATTCGATCTTCGTCTTTAGGCCTGCAATCATCCGCTTTGGCTCGGTCAGCCGGGCCGTAGGCGGAGTGGTGGTGGTCCGATTGTAGACCAGGATCTGAAACAGATTCTCATCCGTCAGCACGACTTCATTGTTGATGGGGTCCACTGCCACGGAGCTGAATGCTGCATACGGATCGTGAATCCATCGGACCGGCTTCAGCTTCGAGCGGTCCTGCGTGGCGGCATTTCTGGCTTCGACCGAAGCGGCGCGCGCGTCCTGCCGCTGCTCGAGCGCCGCCATCAGAACTGCTTCTCTGTTCGCCGGGTCAGTGGCGGGTACCGGTTCACATATTTCGCCGCCTGCGTCGGGCAACGGATCTATAGAAACGAGCCGCTCGCTTCCGATCACTTTTGTCTGCGGACTTTCCCGAGACAAAAGGAGCTGCGTGGCGGTCCCAAATAAGACAACGAGGACAAAGAATCGAATTATCCGCGAAGTACGCCAAATTCGAACCACGTGGGCCATCGTCCTTCTCCTTTTCAGCCTTGTTGCTGAAGCTTCCCTAGTGGGCGAAACTTATCATGTACCGGTAACCGAGACAAGTCAGGTGTATGATTAGCGGAAAAAGCACGTATGAATAAATGCATCGCGGTCTTTCCCGTTCTGTGGTTGCTCGCGTCCAACGTGTTCGCACAAGCCGGCCGCGGCGCCATCACAGGCACTGTTGTCGATCCGGATGGAAATCCGGTTGCCGGTGCCACAGTGAACGTCAAGCTTACGCCGGCTGGAGCAGCCGGCAGCGCGGTTAGCACGGCGAAGGGTGATTTCACGATTTCCGGATTGACGGTGGGGGATTACGAACTGAGCATTCCCTCGATTGGGTTCACGTTCCGCCCTTATAGCCGTTCAGGTCTCATGGTACGCGCGGGTGAGACGCTGCGGACGGATATTCGCCTGCAGTGGAATCTCAATCTTGGAACCATCGGCGACGATTACTATCTTGACGTTCGCAACAGATACGCAGGGCTCAACGGCCCCGCGCCGCGCACGGTGGACGGCAAACCAGATCTGTCCGGCGTTTGGCAGGGCAGTCCGGATACGAGTGCGGAGCGACCATCGCCTCTGGAATGGGCGGCGACGATCGCCAGAAAAAATGTGGAAAACAGTCTTAGGGATTCCCCGACGGCGCTCTGCTTACCCGGATGGGTGATTCCGGCTCAGCCGATACTGTATAAATTTGTTCAGACACCAGCGCTCATCGTGCTGTTGTTCGAACTGGAACCCCACAACCGGCAGATCTTCATGGATGGCCGATCGCATCCTGCGGATCCCGATCCGACATGGGTCGGACATTCGATCGGCAAATGGGAGGGCGATACCCTCGTCGTCGATACGATCGGATACAACGACAGGAGCTGGCTTCCCACGGCTATACCACATACCGAAAAGCTGCACGTCATCGAACGCTACCGGCGTCCTGATCTGGCGCATTTGAACGTGGACGTGACGATTGATGATCCGGGCACCCTCCCAAAGCCCTGGCAGCTTCACATGACCTGGACTCTCGCGCCCGGCGAAGAAATCCTGGAAACGGTGTGTGAAAACGATCAATACCGCGCCCGCGTCCTCGGCAAATGATGTGACACCCAACAAACTGTCACACTCATTCTGAAATGGGATGGCTTACGCGCCTACGCTTTTGGCTCGTCGATCGAAAACCCCTTCCGAGACCTCTCGCAAACGATCAAACGAACTTTCACATGGCGCACCTTAGAGGTTGGCTACCTGTTTAGATCCGAGCAGAATCGAATAGATGGCGGTCTGGTGGGCGCACACTGCCGATGCTCACGACGGCCAACCAGTGCACGCAAGCAGAAAAGCGCATGGCCCCAAAGATTCGAGAGTTCGCAATCGCTGTAGTTTTCGCAATCAGGTCGGCATGCCACGCCTGTGACAGCCAAGAAACTGTCATATGGGCTCCGAACTGCATTTCTTGCGGGTCTATGCTCGCGTACGAGGTCAAACACATGCGCGAAACAATTGAAAAGTTCGCACTCGGCATCGTTTTCACATCAGCATCGGCATCATCGATCGAATGGCTGATCGAACACATCGACCAGAGGCCTGCAGAGGTCGACGATATGGCTTCGATGCGTTGTGCGCAGATGCCGATGGGATTGCCCGGATTCTCAGTAGATCCACTCTCCTTATTTCGACGGTGTACTGTAAAGGATAACGCCATGTTCTGTTGGGTTCTGCGGAGGTACAGATGACGTCGTCCGAAAGGTTCTTTTCCACCGATTACTTCACAGCTAGGAACCGTTTTCGCGAACTTGTGGGGACGGTTGGCGGCCGCCTTGAAACCATTTCAATTGATGCTAAAGGATCAAAGGGCGAAGATCTCAGCATTGATATCGCTTGGTTCGGTGTAGCAACTCCACGCCGGGTGCTTCTGCATTCTTCAGGTCTTCACGGCGTTGAGGGGTTCGCTGGATCGGCCATTCAACTTCAGTTGATGAACACTCTGCCAACGCTTTCCAAAGATAGCGCGTTAATCATCGTCCATGTGCTGAATCCATACGGGATGGCTTGGCTCAGGCGGTTCAACGAGAACAATGTGGACTTGAACCGCAATTTTCTCGCGGATGAATCATACAATGATGTTCCGCCGACTTATGCTCAACTCGACCCGTTCCTCAACCCGCAAAGTCCGCCGGCATCTGATCTTTTCACTTTGAAGGCCGGCTGGCTGATCCTGCGGCATGGCATGTCCGCCCTCAAGCAAGCTGTAGTGGGCGGACAATACGAATATCCAAAAGGGCTGTTCTTTGGAGGGAAGCGCCTGGAGCAAGGACCGGAGAAGTACAAGACTTTTCTAACGCTACACCTTGCCTCCGCTGAGCGGATCATTGCCATTGATGTGCATACGGGCTTGGGCAAATATGGGGAGGACACGTTACTCGCCGAAGAAAAAGATTACGACACGCTCCATGCCATGTTTGGCGAGCGCGTCACACCGTTGGATGCGGAAGAAAGTCCCGCGTACCGTATAAGAGGTGCGCTTAATAGCGTGTTGCCACAGGCCGTGCCGAAAGCGACGGTCTTCGCGATTACTCAAGAATTCGGTACTTACGGACCAACGAAAGTACTCCATGCTTTGAGGGAAGAAAACCGCTGGCATCATTACGGCGGCGGTACACCCGGCCATCCCACAAAGCAAATTCTCAAAGGAACCTTCTACCCACAGGATGAGACCTGGCGAGCGCGCGTATTGCAACGCGGGGCGGAACTGCTCGATCAAGCGGTGTCCAACCTTTAATTTTGTGAGGCGATGAATGTCTGCTATTGCTCAAGGAGTTCAAGACCTTTTCGAAACCTACGGGAAACGACTGGGCGGAAGCGCAAGACTAGGCATTTATGGAGTGCTGCTCGCTCCAAATGGGGAGAAGCGCGCAGATGTGGAGTTCAACCAGTACGAGCGTTTTCCGATGGCGAGCGTTGTCAAAGTGCCCCTGGCGATGTTGGTCGCATCTCAAGTCGCGAATGGCTCATTGTCGCTCGATGAGGAGATCACCAT
>Ga0209237_1001298_pt1 | contig 14780 bp, 18 predicted proteins | sample GraSoi013_1_40cm_2_FD_185820 | JGI IMG/M metagenome (GOLD analysis project Ga0209237, IMG submission 185820) | Grasslands soil microbial communities from the Angelo Coastal Reserve, California, USA - Sample 10_02_2013_1_40cm (SPAdes) (version 2) | ecosystem: Environmental > Terrestrial > Soil >... | reverse complement strand
GGACGAGTTCTTCAGAGCCATGGACGATGATTTTAACACGCCTGGAGCTCTCGCTGCCTACATTCGAATAGTCGGGTTGGCGGAGGAAGAGGCGAGGAATCCGAGGAACGAATCCGTTAGCGCGATTATTGGCGTATTAGAAGATCTGGGCTCGGTTTTAGGGGTCTTGGAAACTGAGACTGTCGGGCAGGATCGGGTTTCGGAGCTGGTGAACTTTGTGTTAGAGCTGAGGAATGAGTTGAGGAGTAAGCTGGACTATGAGTCGGCCGATCGCATCCGGGATCGGATGGCGAAGCTTGGCTTTATGGTAGAGGATTCGGCTGAGGAAACTCACTGGATAACCTAGCTATTCGGACGAGTTCTTCGTCTGGTTCTTGCCTTGTGTCTTTAGGATCTTCTTTACCTCGTCCAGCTGCTTGAACGATCCAATATCATGGTGCGGTTCTGGCGTGAGGTAGCCGTAGACTCGTTCGCCTTTCGCGACGAGTGCGGGGATGACGTTTGCTGCGATGTCGGGTCCGCTTGAACAGTACTTGAGGAATGTCGGTTCGCAGAGGCACACGCCGATGGCGACGGGATATTCCTTGAGCACTGGCTTCTCCTCGAAATATTCTATCCGACTGTCTTTGTCGACTCGTCCGACGCCGTAGTCGATCCGGACGCCCGTGCTGAGTGCGACTGTGCAGGTGGCTTTCTTCTCTCTGTGGAACCGGATCATGTCTTCTAGGTCGAGGCTGGTAAGGACGTCGCCGTAGTAGACGAGGAAGGTTGTGTCGATGTGGCTGCTAGCCTCTTTGAGCGCGTTTGCGGTTCCTGTTCGTGGGCTGATGCTGTAGCCGATGTTGACTCCGTACTTGGATCCGTCATCTAGATGATTCCGGTAGACTTCGCTGTCTTCATCAGATAACAGCATGATGATGTTTCGGATTCCGTGGCCGGCGAGATAGTTGATCACATAGTCGATGAATGGTTTGCCAGCGATGGGTATCATGCCTTTGGGAACGTAGCTTGTCAGGGGTGAGAGCCGTGTGCCAGCGCCGCCGGCCAGAACAAACGCCTTCATTACGCATCTCGCAGTTTCGCGGCGGGTCCTCGACCGGTATAAGGGCTTCAATCGTCTCGAGGTAGAACTCGCGGGAATGACGCCTTAGAGACGCGAGACGCGATTACTTTCGTATTAGTCCGCGGGAGCCTCTCATGCGACGCGAGGGTCAGTCGCTAAGACCCCCTATTTTTCCTGGAACATTTCCTGTCTGGCAGGTATAATGGGCGAGACATGCTGATCAGGGCGCTATCCAGGCTGGGATGGTAACGGAAAGATGGCGACAATTCCGAACGAATTTCGGGAGAGTTCATGGAGGGTTTCCAGAATCGAGATCAGGGCTGATAATGAGCGATTACGATACGATAATGGCGGGTTTCCGTTTGCGACTTCAGAAGTGGAAGGGACCCGTGGAACGCATAATGAACAATGGGTTTCTGACAGGCGAGTCTTGGAATTACGATTTCCTACTCTAATTAGTAAGCATGTTCACTAAACCAGGTCGCTGGGTACTTGCTATGCTTGGATGGGGCCTCGGCTCATAGAATCCTCTAGCTCGTCATGTTCCTCGTGCAGCCCATGAACGTACCACACTTGCAGTTCATGTCCGTCAAAATCAGTTGTTTTCGTCGAAAGCACTCTCGCGCCGGGTCTCATAACCCAGTGAGACAAGGCCTCCTCTAATTCCTCTCGCGAGATCTCTGGAAAGGCCGCTTGGAAATCCGCGAAAGTCACTTCGGCCTCGGGATTCAAGTAGGGATCGTGGAATCGCTGGCGAAGAAATTCGATAACTTTGCCTAGAGGCAGGATCTTCTCGATCCTTGTCGGTTTGTTCTTCCTCGCTTTGTTGGTCATGAACCATCACATCTCTGCGCTGTTACCTGGAAAATGGCAATGGAAAATATGGCTGTTACAGTACCCGGACCCGACCGTCGAAGGTAGCCAACTTCCCCTATCCTCAGCTGGAATAGGATAGCAGGGTCCTAGTTAATGCTGACCTTTGCTGGCAGGACTTGTTCCACTATTTTGATCAATGCGATAAGATCGTTCCTTTCCGCGATCAGGGGACGTAGACTGGGTTCGATAGAACTTTGGGCTAGTTTCAAAGAGGCTTCGTCAAGCTCTCCGCTCTTGTGATCCAACTTCGCATTGACGAGATATTTTGTTAGGCTGGTGATTTGTCCACTCATCTCGGCTAGCCTCGATCTCATTGAGTTGACAAGTGCAGTTGCCGACTTCACTTTGTCCATGTAGCCAGACTTCTGTGACTCCAGGAGTTCTGAGTAGATCTCGCCATCAATCTCCCTTGAATCTTTCAATGATTCCAGGGCACCAACTCTCTTTCTCAACAATGTAAGTTCAGAGATGATGTCCTCGGATTCCAGCTTCCACTCCGGCGATATCGTGATGGTCTTCGGCGTTAGTGCCATCTGCCGAGCTTTGGCCGTAAGAATAATTCCGCCCGTGGCTTCTACTTGGACGCCTTCCATCTCGCCGAATGGGTTGCGCTCGATACCAATGATTCGTCCCAGTAGTCTTCCGTAGATGTCGGTCACGCCTCGTCCTAGGAGGGCTTTCGTCTCCAGCTCGGGAGATAGCAACGATATTCTACCTCACTCGATGGGCTGGATTGACGATCTGGGGAATCTCTGGGAATTTCTCCCTCATCTTCTGCTCAGCCACGAGATCCGCCTCTTTCAAGATATGAGCAGACTCGTCATTGACTGGGATGGACATTCCATCCGAGTCGACCGCTTCCCCAATTTCCATCGTGAGATTTTCCAGCGAGTCCTCAACATCGCTTATGCCCGTTGAAATCTCGGGAAGCTTGCCCTCCAGCTCACCTCTTACGGTGCCGAGGAGTCTTTTGACTGAGCCCATACTGTGGACCATGTCGCCGAATTGTTCTACTGTCTCAAGACGGAGTAGCGCCTGTTCGAGGCAGATTTGGCTTCGGAGGGATGTCTTGATGAGTTTTCGAATCTGTACGCACTCGTTTGCGAAGACCGTCGCAGTCTGGGTGTCCCGTGCTTCCAATGCCTTGGTGCACTTGTCCCGAAGCGTCTGGTCCCGCGATTCCATCTGGGTGATGCTTCGCTCCAGCTTTGTCGTTTGGAGGCGGAGCTTGTGGGACGCGAACTGGATCCGCTGTTTCATTGGAGTCGGCTTGATCGCTTCCCGAATTCTATCCGTCAATGAGGGATTGTCGCGGAACACTGTCAGTCTCCAATCGTCCTGTTCTCCGGTGTGAGAACCATAGGTGGTCTGAGGTGTACCTGGTGCTTGGCTTGTGACGCTTGACGAGGCAGGGCTGTTGTCATGAAGATCGTCGTTCCTTGATTTCTGTTCAGTCCTCTGAGAAGAGGGATTAGCAGGTTTGTCGCAGAGCCATCCAAGTCACCCGTTGGTTCGTCGATTACTAGAAGCTCGGGTTTGACGGCCAAGGCTCTTGCCAGGTCGATTCGTCTTCGTTGGCCGGCGCTTAGCCCGTCAGGATATGAGCGTTCGATCTTATCCAATCCGAAGAAGGCGAGGGACTCTTTGATCCTCTCATCTCGCTCCTTTCTTGGGACTCCGGCTAGCGATAGTGCTAGGTGAAGGTTCTGGGAGACGGTCATTTGTGGAAGCGCGGTGGGTCTTTGAAACACGGCGGCGGTCTTAACTAAGCCGCATCGTTTTACGAAAGATTCCCGTGTGACGTTGTGGTCACGGAAGCTTATGGATCCGTGAATCGGTTTTTCCAATCCCAGGACGACATTGACGAGTGTCGATTTTCCCCATCCTGACCCGCCGAGGACGGCGAGGAAGTCTCCTTGATCGACTTTCAGGGAAACGCCTTGATCGTAGAGCCGCAGGACTCCTCTGATTGAAGGATATTCGACTACCACTGACTTGGTTTCGATCACGGATGGCATGTTTTGTTAGCTCTTGTAGTTCTCAACGAACGAAGAGGATCGTATTCTGCGAAGGCTCGGGAGTGAGTAGAACAGGCCTCCTGCGAGCAACAGAGCGAGCGCAGGAAGGATTAGTTCAGGAATCGAAGTCGTTATGAGGAATCCTTGGAGTATGACTGGGGAGAATGCTATGAGGGCGCAGATTGCACCTCTGAAGAAGTAGCGTAGGAGAATCTGCCAGCTGGAGCCTCCGTAGGCAAAGAGGGCTAATTCCTCCTTTGTCCGTCTCGTCGTAGTTGAGACAGAAGCTAGTGCGACGGTTGGGGGAACGACTAGAAGAGAGAGCCAGAGCCGTGACCCGAAGGCAGGCGGGCCTATTGTTGCGAGAGAGGCTTCGACGGCTACTATTCCCATTACTAGGATTGCAAGCAGGTCTGTGGCTTCTCGTGGGATGGCGCCGGATAGGACAATCGGGGTCCAGGATGGCTTTTCCAATTAGGGTCGACCTTCTATTCTGGGCCTGCCATGGACCGGAGGAACATTCCTAATCGTCCCTCGTCATAGGTTCTGATGACGGAGGAGGCGAAGTCGATGTCAAGGTTCATTGAACGGAGCTTCGATAGAACGGCGTTCACGTCCTCCTTGTTGCGCGCTACTATGAAGACGAGCCCTTCAGGAGTTCCAAGGGAACTGATGACGTTGAGTGTCTCTGGAATTTCGCATATCTGTTTCAGGATGTCTTCTCTGGATGGAGTGCTGGGGAAGTTGGCGGCTACGATGACCTGTTCTGAGAGGCCGAGCTTTGAGAAGTCGATGAGGGTTGTGTACTCACGGATGATGTGCGCGTCTTCCAAGCGGTTGACCCTGTAAGCGATAACGTTGGGATGGAGAGCGAGTTTGCGGCCTATCTCAACGTAGGACTGTTTGGAGTTTTCCACGAGCTCCGCGAGGATGCGCAGGTCAGTTCCGTCAAGGTTCATGTCTTTCATCCTCTATGATGCCTTGAACGATTCATCCCAATCATAGTAACGCTTGATGATGTTCTGTGAAACGCTAGGCCTTCGGCCTGTGATTATGGTCTCGAAGTCTTCCATGGTAATCGGGTCTGGAATGGCGTTGAGATCGTTAGCAGCGCCACGCTGGAAGAAGTCGCGGACCACTTTAATCTGGGTGGACTGGAAGAGATCGCGAATATCTCCTCCCGAGTAGCCTTCTGTCCTGCGTGCCAGCTCGGCGAAGTCGACGTTGTTCTGGAATTTCAGATTTTGAGAGTAGATCTGGAACATGTCCATACGAGCTTTGACGTCGGGGAGTGGCACGTAGATTCTCTTCTGGAACCGTCGGATGAACGGTTCGTCTAGGACCCATGGTTTGTTTGTCGCGCCGATGAGGTAGACGTGGAATTTCTTGTTCTTGTCGAGTATGCCGTCCATCTCTTTGAGGAACTGGTTTCTGACCCGAACCTCTCCGCCCACTTCTTCTCCCCGAACGCCCATGAGCGAGTCTATTTCGTCGATGAAGACGATCGCTGGCTGTCCGTTCTCAGAAACTTCCCTTGCCTTTGTGAATAGTTGGGAGACGTTTCGTTCGGATTCTCCTAGCCACTTTGACATTAGGGACGCGGCGTCAGCGCAGAAGAACATCCCCTTGATCTCGCTAGCAATGGCTGCAGCGAGCAGCGTCTTTCCGCAACCTGGGGGTCCGAAGAAGAGTATTCCTCGGGGCCAACCGAGCGGGAAGAGATCTGGTCTTCGGACTGGGAAGATTATCGATTCTTCGATTGCCCTTTTCGGTTTCTCTAGGTCGGCGATGTCACCCCAGCTGATATCAGGTTTCTCTGTTAGGACCCACTGGTCGAGTTTGATTGTCTTGGAGTCTCGGGTCTCAGTGGAATCGATAGAATGGGCGATTGGCTCGTCGGATTGGAGTTCCTGGATTCGTTTCTTGTAGGCTTCTACATGTTCGGTGTAGACTTTGTTTTGGGGCGCGGCCGGGTAGAGGGAGCATAGTTTGAGGAGGACTTCGATGGCTCGTTGGTATTTTGTGGCGGCGAGTCTTTTGGAGCCTTTTCTCTCAAGCTCGATGGCTTCTTTCGCGTATTTTACTGCGAGCGATTCCAGTTCTTCTGATGCTGAGATTTCTTGTCCCTCCTTGTGACACTGAAGGGCTTGGACGGGAGCATCTGTCTCCCGTCTAGTCCATGACTATCTTTCCGTTATCCTTGAGCCGTTGTAGAGATCGTCTGATGTCGTCGCTCGGGACGAGGAGCTCTGCGGAGCAGTTGTTGAGGCTCAGCTCGCCGTTGTGTGTTTTGATATAGCTTAGGAGCCTGTCCTCGAGCGGGGCCTCTTCGGATCCTGACGTGGTAATGGCGATAGGAATCCTTTGTTCCGGGGCCCGCGTTGCGGCTTCTGGGATGGGTTGGCGGGCCTCTGGTAGTGGAAGCTCTGGGAACCGTTCTTTCATTTGTTGAGATGCGATGGCGCTGGATTCTTCGAGTACTTTGCGTGCTTCGGTGCTTGAGGCGCTCATGTCGAAGCCTTGGTCTTCGCCGACCTGGCCGGTTTCCATGCTCATGTCGCTGAGCATGTTGTTTACTTCGCCAAGCTCGTTAGCCACTTCTGGAATTACGCCTGCGATTCTACCGCGGGTCTCGCGTACGACTCCTATGACTGGCGCGATCTGTGCCATTATGTCACCGAACTCTTCAACTGTCTGCATTCGCAGGATGACTCGTTCAAGGGCTAGTTCGCTGCTGAGGGTGAGATGAGCCATTTTCCGGATCTCAGCGCATTCATTGGCGTAGAGGGCTGCGTGTGCTGTGTCCTTGGAGAGTTGGGCTCCGATGCAGCGTTGGAACATTTCCTTGTCGCGTTGCTGGAGCCTGGCTGACATATGTTCCAGTTTTTCTTTCTGGGAGCCGAGCCTGAACAGAGCTTGCGCTATGCGCTCTTTCAATGGAATAGGATGGACTCTCTCTTCGAATTTTCGGAACAGCCCTTGAATCCTCCTAAGTCTCCCTCACGTGAAGTACTAGAACTGGGTCTCTCGAGGGGGAGGTTGTCGTTGTGGCCGGTTGAGGGACTTGAGTTACGGGTTGGGGCTGCTGTGCGGCAGGTGGCGCTTGGGTCGCGTCAAGCTTCTGCAGGTAACTGTAGATTGACTCAACGTCCTTCTTCTCGGCCATCGCGCGAACAAGGCCGCTGTCGATGGCGTCGCTGGCCGCTTTGTAGTTCATGTCGTCGAACTCTCCGGACGCGTGAAGCATCTTGTTGCCTGCGAGGTGGGTCTGTAGTTGTCGAAGCTGGGTGTTGAGGGTGCTTGTTCTTTGGCTGAGGGTGTCGATTATTTCCTTTCTCTTGCCCTTCAGCTCGTTGATCGCGTCCTCGTGTTGTTTTCTTAGATCCTCGTAGACGTCCTTCTGGATGTCGCCGACGCTGAACAGCTCGTCGAGGGCTCGGAGGCGTCTGGTCACGATGTCGAATTCTTTGCGGAACTCCTCTGCTTCGACCTTCCATGCCGGTGCCAGGACGAGGGTGTCACCTGTTATGGTGACTCTGTCGCCGGGGCATTGGAGGAATTCTCCGTTGCCTTCCTCAATTCCTACTCCGGTTACTTCGTCTCTGAGATTGGCGGAGATGCCTACGACTTTGCCGAAGCCTCTTCCGTAGGGGTCTTGGAGGGTTCTGCCTAGGAATCTTCGGACTTGTTCAAGTGTTATCGGCATGATTTTGCACCAAAAAATGTTGTCGGAGTTACTCCTACCTTGGAAGTATTGTCTCGTGTTCTGCGATGGCGGTTGGAGAGGGTAACTCCGGGAACTTCTCACGCATCCGTGTCTCAGCTATGGTGTTAGCTTCAGAGATGATTTTGGAGGCTTCTGGACCTGATGCTTCCAGGTCGTATCCTTGTCCTGTTGCTTCGCCGACTTCCATGACTACGCTGTTTAGTGTGTCGGAAATCTCGCCTAGTTCGTATCCGACTTGTGGGATGACTCCTGCGATCTGGTTCTTGATTGCATGTACAACGCCTGCTACTGGGCCCATCATGGCTGCGACGTCTCCGAATTCCTGGATTGTTTCGAGTCGTAGTACGACTTGTTCGAGGGCGAGTTCGCTTCTGAGGGTGACTTTGGCGATTTTTCGGATCTCGGCGATCTCGTTGGCGTACATTGCGCTTCTCATTGGGTCTTTCGCGACTTGGGCTTGGACGCACTTGTCGAACAGTGACTTGTCGTGTTGCTGTGTCTTGAGGTTCGCACCTTCGAGCCTGTTCTGTTGGACCTTGAGTTTGTAGACGCATTGAGAGATCTTTTCTTTGAGTGGTTCTTGGTGGTGGATGCGATCTGTGACCTTCGAGAGTAAAGGTTCCCTTTGCTCTCGGTCCCAATTCTTCATGGACTTGTATGACATTTCTATCTTGAAAGCTCGTTTACCGGGGACGGGTTCCAAGTGGGTTCTTGACACGTAAGGGTGTGATTCGATACTCTGCAAGCTAGAGATATTCTAGCTCAGGCAATAGGTTGCCTGTTGTCAACAGATAATTGGCGGGTATGTTGTGTGGGCCACAGGACGGTTTTGGTTTATATGCGGTGTCAGAAAATTGGTAGGAAGTTGTGTTTTCCCCAATCCCAGTTTAGCATTGCTAGTTAAAAACCGGGTAGAGCAGCGTGCATCATTGACAGTGTTGTTTCTACCAAATTGCTGATTCTGGGTTTACAAGCCCTGTTTTCCAGGGTTTTTGCGGTCGAACGCTTTTACCATTTTACCTCATAGAAGTCGTTTCCCTAGGATGAAAAAAATGGTACTAAACGATCTAACTCTAGAGAAGTTAGTTAGCGAGATCAACGGCTACAAAGAAAAAATGCGCAACATCTACGAGGAATACGGACGAGCCTCGCAAGACCTGCAAGACAGGATCAACGTGCTTGGGTACACGTTGAACGAGCACCTCAAAGAAACAAAAGACCAGATCGGCAGCACACCACAACGGCTGCTGAACCTTGAAACAAAATACGTGACCGGCGAAGTTAGCGAACAGGAATACCGCGGACAACGAGAAGAATTCAAAGGCCTCCTACAGCGAAACCTCCACAGCATCGAAGAAATCAAAGACATGATCGAAGTTCTAACCCACATCGAGACCAGACCACTTGCATCAGCAGACTTCAAACAAGCGAACCCACCAGCGCCGCGAACCCTGATCGAGGAATGGGCGAGAAACGCCGTTCCACAACAAACACCAGCTGCCTCGCAACAGGCACCCGCCACGACACCGACTTCGCCAAGCGTCAAGTTCGCTGCGAGCTCTATTGTCTCTGAGAGACCATGGGCTCTGCCAACAACATCTGCGACGCCCCAGCCATCGAGTAGCGGCACAAACTGGACTAATCCCCAGACGAACGACCAACCAATCAGCACCCCGGTGTCGGCCTCGACCGCGGCGATTACTCCACCAGCCCAAGAACAGGCTCAACCAGTATCAGCAGTTTCTGCTGATTCCATTGCAGCCGCCCCCTTGACTCCATTGACCCAGGCAAGCGCTACTACCGTTGACGATTCTTTCACCGCTGCCCCAGCGCAAGAATACGTCGAGGACATTGCAGATGCACTCGTAGTCAAGGTCGTCGATGACATGCCCACTGTCGATGCGTCCTCAGCCATGGCCGCAACAGACAACGAGATTCAGCCAAGCATTCCAGGCACTGAAACCGTTCCAGGCATACCATCAGGACCAGACATGTCTCAGCCCAGCCTCCAGTTGCCAAGCCAGTTCTACAAAGTTGTCTGTCCAAAGTGCGGTGCAGACGTTCCCAAGGCAGCAAAGGTGTGGGAGCTCAAAGGCGGCAAATCCAAGAAGAACGTGCTAATCGGCCTCTTCCAGTGCCAAGACTGCAGGGTCAAGTTCAGAGAAGCCCTCACCCGAGACATCATCTAAAACAACCCTTTTGGGGTACAGTCCCCCAACTTCCCAATTTCTTTTTTCTCTCCTTTTTCGTAACCCCGGTTAGCAAAGGCTTAAGTCGCAAGAACCTTTGCGCTCCATCACTGTAAGGATTCAAAGAGGCTAGTGTTTGCAAGTGGAGAAAACAGAACCGAAACGTCCCGCACATACAGAAAGAACCTCGGAAAGAGCTCCTGAAACCCGTCCTATGAGCCGGGCTCCGCCTGATACGGTGTTCATCGGAAAGAAGCCTTTGATGGCCTACGCTACAGCTGTTATGATGCACTTCAACAGTGGATCCAATACATGCACTGTCAAGGCGCGAGGTCAGTCTATCAGCCACGCCGTGGATGTTGTTGAAGTGGTTAGGAACCGGTTCTTCCAGGGCAAGCTGGTCATCAAAGAGGTCAGGATCGGAACTGAGTTGCTCGGCGAAGGAGACGATCAGCGGAATGTGTCCACGATAGAGATCGTGCTAACGCGAACTGAGTAGGATTCTACTTCATCATTCTAAGAGTGCTTAGACCCCAAGTCCTCTCTACGCTGTACAATTTCACTTCCGAGATCACCAAGGGCTTTTTCATAGTAGACATGTTTTGCGGGGTCCACTCCATGAACAGGGGTCGCTCAGGACTGTTTGTGTAAAGAGCCCGGTCGACCAAGAAGAGCTTGTTCATGTCGTTGAGCGAGTTGTAGATTATCGCTTTGATCCGAAGATATTCTTCGCTGACGCAGTCGAGCAGGACTTGGTCTGTGTATCCTGAGTCTAGGACCGTTAGCTCTCCGGAAGGGCCTTGGTCAAGCTTCATTTGCTAAGCCAACAAACAAGCTCGTTGCTGTTCTGTACGCTAACTAGTCGTTGTTGAGACGGCTTATAATTGGTATCGCTACCCACGCGGCGACAGTATGGAGAATGCTATCGGACTAGGTTATAGTCTACAGGAATAGATCCTTCTGGCAGGGTCTGGTAGAAGGCCGGCGCGAAACTCGAAGAGGCCCCCGGGGGGTTGGAGAAAAATCGCTAGAACCGATTTCAAAAGTGGTTTCCGGAGCTGTTTTCAGGTCATGGATCAATAACGCATTTCAAAAAATGGTTTCAAAACCTGACCTCGATTGCTGATCTCATTTCGTGATTCAGTATGGCTGAACCATGCGATTGAGGGTGCGCGTCTTCCCAAGACCTAGGCAATTATTCGTTCGAGACCTCCCAGGTCTCCAACTCAATCCTTGTCCGATTACTTCCTTGGCCCTGCACGGTTTTGAGCTATAGCGGCTCGAATGAGATCTTTCAAGTCTGGCTCATTGATCTTGTCACCTTCATGGAAGTCAATTGCCCGGGTTTTCTTAGCCTCAAGCCCAGCATTGAAGAGCTTGTGCGGGTCCAGAAGATCTGCGCCTTGAAAGAAGTTCATTTTCACATTTCCCTTGAAAGCACCCACAGCTACGACCAGTCCGTCGTGGGACCACACCGCCGTGTTCCATTTCCACTGCTCAGTGATCTCGGGGTCAGCATCGTGAATGATCTTGCGAAGCCTCGCAATCACTTGCCCGCGCCAGTCTTTGAGTTCCGCAATTTGTTTGTCGATAAGCTTCGACGGAATCATTGGAGCACGTAAACCGTTGCGGCCTTATTGAGCTTAGCCTCGGACGGAACGTTCATCATCCTAGATAGTCGTAAGCTAGCAGCGTCATGAACTCGGGAAACCCATTGCTAGTCACGAGTGCGTCAAGCAAATCTCCCGCAGTCCTACTGTAGGACCCTTCATCAGCTTGCGCACTAATTCCTGCCGTTAGTTTCGCCATCTCTTCATTCAAAATGGATCGGAATAGTTCGCGGGTAATTGTTGGGCCGTCAAGGAGCTTGGCAGAGTGATGAATCCACTGCCAGATCTGAGCTCTGCATATTTCTACCGTGGCAGTGTCCTCCATGAGGTTGTTGATGGCAACGCAGCCGACACCTCCCAACCAGGACTCTAGATACCTTAGGCTGACGGCAACATTTGTTCTCAGAGCCTGCTCGCTGATCTTCGGCGCGGGAACTCTGAAGAGATCATCGCGGCTTACATCCGCAATCGCAGTGTTCCTAGATTCTACGGCCTCGTTGAAGACATTCTTGACAATCGGTACCAGACCCGGGTGGGCGACCCAGGCGCCGACGTACCCTTCGGAGGCTTCTCGCTTCTTATCGACGACGACTTTGTCGATGGTGTCCTGGGAACGGGGATCGCCCTTGATAGGAACTTGAGCGGCCATTCCCCCGATTGGATAGGCGCCCCGTTTATGGCATGTTTTGGCCAGTAGAACGGAGCCGGACTTGAGGAACGGTGTAGTCATGGGGAGAAGCGGTCTTTCAGGAACTATGAATCTCGAGTCATGGCCTAGGAACTTGACCAAGCTGAAGATGTAGTCCCAGCGGCCGAAGTTGAGCGCTGTTATCCTCTCGCGCAACTCGTAGAGGATTTCGTCCATCTGAAATCCAGCTAGAATGGTTTCAATGAGGACGCTGCACCTTATGCTAGCGTGCGGAAGTTTGAGGGCGTTTTCGGAGTAGTTGAAGATCTCGTTCCAGAAACGGGCTTCAAAGTAACTCTCCAACTTCGGAATGTAGAAATAAGGCGCTGTCCCTCGGCCGATCAGTTTCTTAGCATTGTGGTAAAGGAAGAGACCGTAGTCGAAGAGGGAAGCCGGAACCGGCCGCGACGCGATTAGAACGTGTTTCTCGATCAGATGCAAGCCTCGAGGCCGCATCATCAGCGTTGCAAGTTTTTCTCCTAATTTGTACTCTCGTCCGTCGGGACCAGTGTATCTGATGGTCCGGTCTACTGCGTCTCGAAGGTTCACCTGGCCTTGAATCGTCCCGTCCCAGGTTGGTGAGTGTGAGTCTTCGAAATCTGCCATGTAAACGTCCGCACCCGAGTTAAGCGCGTTTATCACCATCTTCCTGTCGACTGGGCCTGTGATTTCTACCCGTCTTTGGCGAAGATCAACCGGGATAGATTCGACCTTCCAATCAGATTTTCTAATTTCACGGGTCTCATCCAGAAAATCGGGATGTGCTCCGTTTCGTAGGCTTTGATGAACGAGCATTCTTTTCTGCAGTAGCGCGTCGAGTCGTGGAGAAAATTCTCGGACAAGTTCTCCGACAAAAGCTAGCGCGTCAGATGTGAGTATCTCTTCGAAGCCCTGGATGTTGGGATCTGTGGCTCTGAGCACCGGCGGTTCTAGTACTAGAACGGTTCGACTGTCGGCTTCGTCGGATAAGTGCAAACCTATGGATTCCGGTCTCGCTCAGGTTTGGTCCTCGAGACTGGAGGCGTCGCTAGAGCCGTCTGTTCTTTGAATTGAGCCATTTCAGTGGATTCGCCCATCGCCGTGGTTGAAGACGTTCCACTTGAGATTACGGTTGAGACCTCGTCGAAGTATTCCGTTCCTACGAACGCCTGGTGTTTTACAGCTGTATAGCCTGCGGGTTCGGCCTCGAACTCTTTCTTCTGGACGCGAACATAGGCTGCCATTCCTTCAACGGCGTATTGTTTGGCGAGCTCGAACATGGATACTGAGAGACTGTGGAACCCGGCCAGAGTGACGAACTGGAACTTGTAACCCATCGCGGCCAGTTCTCTCTGGAAACCTCTTATGATCTCAGGATCTAGGTGTTTCTCCCAGTTGAATGATGGCGAGCAGTTGTAGGCTAGTAGTTTCTCGGGGTATACTCTGTGGACGGCTTCTGCAAATCTTCTGGCCTCATCAAGGTCCGGTGTAGGAGTTTCGCACCATATGATGTCAGCGTAGGGCGCGTAGCTGATGCCTCGGGCAATAGCCGCTTCCAGCCCGGGTTTGATTCTGTAGAAACCCTCCGGGGTTCTCTCACCGGTGATGTAAGGTAGGTCCCTAGGGTCCGCGTCGTTCGACAAGAGCCTGGCTCCCATGGCATCTGTCCGGGCGATGAGATACGTTGGAACCCCCATTACGTCGGCTGCAAGGCGGGCAGCGATTAGAGTCTTGACGAACTGATGAGTGGGGACGAGGACCTTTCCACCTAGGTGGCCGCATTTTTTCTCGGAAGCAAGTTGATCTTCGAAGTGTACTCCTGCCGCTCCAGCCTCAATCATTGCCTTCATCAATTCAAACGCGTTGAGCGGGCCTCCGAATCCTGCTTCTGCGTCAGCTATTATCGGCGCGAACCAGTCGATTTTCCCTTGGCCGTTCATGAATTGTATCTGGTCTGCTCTCTGGAAGGCCTGATTGATCCTCTTCACCAGATGCGGGACGCTGTTAGCTGGGTACAAGCTCTGGTCCGGGTAAGTCTGGCCTGAGAGGTTAGCGTCCGCGGCTACCTGCCAGCCGCTCATGTAGATAGCCTTGAGTCCGGCCTGGACCATCTGGAGGGCCTGTGCTCCAGTGAGCGCGCCGAGGGTGGGAATGTACGCTTCGTCCCTTAGGAGGCGCTCAAACTTTTCAGCGCCGAGCCGGGCGAGAGTGGACTCTGGATGAACTGTCCCGCGGAGCTTACAAACGTCCTCGGCAGAGTACGGTCGACGTATCCCATTCCAGCGGTCTGATCGCCAGTCCTGGGATAGTCGTTCAGCTTCTCTACCGAGGTTGGTTATTACATTGGTCACAAAGCGTCCTGTTTCGATATCTATTCGCAAATAATAAGTGTTGACGAATTACCGTTCCGATTTCTATCTTTTGATATATTCTTGCATTGATAGCAAGTGCCTTAGTTCCGATGGCAGCAAGGATTATGGAATTTTGTAAGCCGGTTCCTGAGAAAAGCATGGCGAGAAATTTGGATGATAAGGGAAGACTCGTTAACTAATGATGTGAAGCTAGGAGAAAGATTCTTGAAACCTGCTGTGGAATCTGACGTAGTTACTTTCTAAGAATTAGATCACTCT
>Ga0209237_1001296_pt1 | contig 14808 bp, 13 predicted proteins | sample GraSoi013_1_40cm_2_FD_185820 | JGI IMG/M metagenome (GOLD analysis project Ga0209237, IMG submission 185820) | Grasslands soil microbial communities from the Angelo Coastal Reserve, California, USA - Sample 10_02_2013_1_40cm (SPAdes) (version 2) | ecosystem: Environmental > Terrestrial > Soil >... | reverse complement strand
AGTGAAAGGCTTTCTGGGAAGAACATGCCACATGAATTTGCTCCAAGCAAGAATCCCAAAGCAAGAATCAAGGTCTTAGAAAATGCAGGAGAGCTAAGAATACCCATGACCACAGGGCTTCTAATAGGAATTGGCGAAAGCCCGTTTGAATTAATTGAGTCTATTTATGCTATAAAAGAAATTCATAAGAAATTTGGACACATTCAGGAAATAATCTTGCAGAACTTTCAACCCAAACCAGATACCGTGATGAAGGATATTCCAAGTCCGCAGGAAAGATATTTTAGAACATTTGTTGCACTAACGAGAGTAATTATGCCAGAAATGAATATTCAAATACCGCCAAATCTTTCTCCGATTTCTTATTTTGATTTTCTGTCTGTTGGCATAAATGATTGGGGAGGTATTTCTCCAATTACCCCTGATTATGTGAATCCCGAATTTCCTTGGCCTTCAATAGAGTCCATAGAAAGAAACTGTACTAATGCAGGTTTTCAATTACGCGCAAGATTGCCGATTTATCCAGAATTCGTGTCATTTGTTAGTTCTAATTTGAAATCTAAGATAATGGAAGTAGCTGACTCTGGTGGATTTGTGAAAGAAGGGTACCTTAAATGAGCATACAAACGTCACTATTTGATTCACTTCTAAGACAGGTAGACCCTATAATAGCTAAAACATTGGACAGGGCATTATCAGAAAAGGAGATTTCTGTAAGCGAGGCCTCCAAATTGTTTTACGCTAAAGGAATTGATTTTCATTTAATTGGGATGGTGGCAGATGAACTTCGTAAACGAAAAGTTGGAGACATTGTAACTTACGTGGTAAATAGAAACATCAACTTTACCAATGTATGTATAAAGCAATGTGGATTCTGCGCCTTCAGTAGGGATTTTCGTGAAGAAGAAGGATATTTCTTGCCTATAGAGGAGATAGTAAGACGAGCAAAAGAGGCAAGAGCACTAGGTGCTACAGAGGTATGTGTTCAGGCAGGCCTTCCACCACATATGGACAAGCGTATGTATGAGAACATTTGTAGAGCAATAAAAAAAGAAGCAGGCGATATCCACATACATGGATTTTCTCCTGAGGAGGTACTTTATGGAGCAACATTATCAAATCTTTCAATAAAAGAATACTTGACACGATTAAAAGATGCAGGTGTTAATTCTCTTCCCGGTACTGCTGCTGAAATTTTAGATCAGGGTCTACGTGATAAGATTTCGCCTGGGAGAATTAGCGTTAAGAAATGGATTGAGGTAATCAAGACCGCCCATAGAATAGGCATACCTTCTACTTCTACGATAATGTTTGGCCATTTAGAGACGCCTGAAGACAGAGCCAAGCACATAGATCTTATCCGTAACATACAAAAAGAAACTGGAGGTTTTACTGAATTTGTACCCCTAAATTTCATCCATTCCGAGGCGCCAATGCATACAAAAAACTTGCATCCAAATCTGAAAAATGGTGCAGACGGACAAGATGTACTATTAATGCATGCGGTATCTCGCATCATGCTAAATAATTACATAAACAACATTCAAACCTCTTGGGTCAAGGAAGGTTCAAACTTGGCACAACTTTTGCTTTCGTGGGGAGCAAATGATTTCGGTGGAACACTTATCAACGAAAGCATCTCGACTGCGGCAGGTGCAAAATATGGTCAACTGTTAAAACCACGTGAGATTAGACGATTGATTAGACAGGTAGACAGGATTCCAGCGCAGAGGACAACTTCCTATAAGATCATCAAGACTTTTAGTTCAGACGAATACGAAGATCCACTAGATGAAATTCAAGACACAGCCCAGTTTGGATCATATCACGAATTAATTAAACTAGATAGATACAGATACAAAAGTGCTAGGAGAAACTAGTTGTCAAAATGCGAAAGCATACTACGGAAAGCCAAGGGTTTACAATTAGACGAATGTGAAGCCATTTTCATTGACAAAAAGGTTACTACTATAAGGATAACAGACTCTGAGATAGCAGAGACAAAGCAAAACGAAGAGAGGGGTCTTGCCATACGTATAATCGATAAAAAAAAAATATTTTCAGCTAGAGCAAGCATATCAGATGACGAGAATAATATCTTCGAAAGAGCTTTGCAAGCAAAATCCCTTATTCAACCAAAAACATTTTGGAAATCTCTTCCTTTTGCTTCCAAGTATACAAAAATCGAAAAGACTTATGATAAGAGACTTGAGGAAATTTCCGGTCCTCAAGCAATCGACATTGCAAATACCATGATAAATTCGACAACTCACAAACAGATAACACGAATTTCTGGCTCACTGAATATAGTCTCAGAACAATTTGAGATAATGAATACCCATGGATTAAACTGTTCAGAAAAAACAACATATGTTGCTGGCAGCATAAATGCCGATTTTGTTAATGGATCTGATACCATTAGTGGAGTGGGCGCAGCCTGCTCAAGAACCCTTGATGGGTTTTCTCCAGAAACTATTGGAAGCGAAGCTTCTACTATGTGCATAAATTCAATAAATCCCACAAGCGTCGAGTCAGACACTTATGCCATAATTTTTGAGCCGTATGCAATAGGAGAAATGTTAGCTTTTGTTTTTGCCTCAAACTTTAATCTAAAGACCTATTCTGAGAAGAGAAGCTGTTTTACAGATAAGATAGGAAAAAAAATTTCCTCAAACGACTTTAGCTTAATTGACGATCCACATAGCCCAGAAGGAATAGGAAGTAAGCCATTTGATGATGAGGGAATTCCTACCGCACCAAAATATCTCATAGAATCAGGAATCTTTTCTAATACTTTTTCTGACTCGTTTTATGCATTCAAGGAAGGCACTGAGCCAAGCGGAAATGCCACAAGAATGGGTTCCCCAATGGGACGAGATGCTCTCCCCATACCAACTCCTCTTCCACATAACCTTAGGGTAAAAGACGGCAGTATGAAAAAGGATGAGATAGTCAAAGAGACAAAAAAGGGCCTACTTGTTGGAAGACTGTGGTATACTTATCCAGTTAATCCAGAGCGTGGCGATTTTTCGTGCACGGCAAGAAGTGGAATTAGAATAATAGAAAATGGTCAGATCAAGAGTCCTGGCAAGCCTGTAAGGATAGTGCACAATCTACCAATTTTACTTCAGAATATATCATCAGTAGGAAATGATTCAAGAAATGTTCTTCAATGGAATGCACTTCCATGCATAACTCCGTCCGTAAGGGTTGATTCTATCAAAATCACACCGCTCTAAAAAGACGGAAGAACAAATTGAAATCCTATTCCAATGGCGTAAAGAACTAGTAGTAGTATACCTGATTTTAAATCGAGTTTATTTCTAAACATTGGTATCAATGCTACAATGGTAATTACTGTAACAAGTATCATCTGATTTTCTAAGAGAGAAGTGTTTGGAATCTTTGCTGTAAACCCTTTGTAGCTCATAGCAGCAAAAACTGCAACAGAGAGTAGCAAAGTATTGTTTAAGATTTTGGAACCTAATACATTTGCAACTGCAATCGAAGCGCCTCCCATTCCTTTTCTTGCCAAAAAAATCATCGATATTTTTTCAGGCATTTCTCCCGCCAAGGGACTAATAATTACTGCCAACACTACAACTGAAACTCCCATGTCTAATGATACTCCCTCAAGTGAATGAACAAACGGTTCGGCTCCTATGAAAATTCCAGCAGTGCCTGCTACAAAGAGTATCATCGAACGGATAAAATGTTTTTTGGATTTTTTCGTGAGTTCATTGTGAAGCTCGACTTCAAGTGGTTTTGAGAGCTTTTCTTTTTTCATTTCTCTAAATGCAAAATATAGATACGCCCCAAAAAGTCCCGTAAATATAATGCCATCCATTACATCATATCCGTCAATAAACATTATTGCTCCTATGACGGCTGTAATAACAAGCAGAATTTTGTCTAGCTTGAATTCTTTTACGTCGATGAATTTTTGTGGCGCCTTGGAAAGTCTGGTCGTTGCAATAATCGACATTATTGATAATCCTAATGTCATCATGAACAAATTACTTCCAAGTGCAGAACCAATTGCTGTATCGTATGAGCCGTCCTTTGCAGCTGCTACCACAATACCGATTTCAGGCAGTGTGGTTGCTATACTAAGCAGGGTTCTACCTACGAACCTTCCCCCCCATCTTTCTGCTAGATGTTCTGCTCCGTCTGATAGCAGCCAGCTTGCAAAGATAAGCTCTCCCAGCCATCCTAAGAGAAAAAGAACGTTATCTGCCAACCTCTATCTTTGCCAAGTTATATTCTATTATTTGTGACGATCAGCTAAATTTGGGAAAAGGGTTACTTAAAGACAGAAATTTGAGATAAACTACAGGTTGCCCACAAGAATAACACGAGTCATTGTTCTTTGACTATTATCATGGTTAGAGTCGATTTTATCCCACCCAATTTTCTAACTCTTGTTGTAATGGCCTCACGCAATTCTTCCATTGAACCTGATTCTATAACCATCAAGACATCATAAACCCCATAAACTGGATAAACTTCTCTTACTTGAGGGATTTTTTTGAGTTCATTTACGATCTGAGTTTCTTGCCCTAGCTCTGAGTTCATGAGAACAAACGCACTATGCATAAGGAAATTGACGACATCTTGGATAAAAACAAATTGTATTTGTCCAAAAAAACTAGTATGCAGCTCAATAAAGTTGTCTAGTTAAAATTAATAAGGTACTATACCGTACAAATACCGTAATATGACGACCCGATTAACCTACATACCAATTGAAGTGGCCGATCAATTTTCTGACTTTATCATAAAACGAGGCGAACAAGTATTGGATTCAGTGAGGGCAAGAGCACGGGACTTTAGCACTATATCTATTCTCAAATTACTTTACCAATTGCGATGCAGCCCAATGACTTTTTCAGATCTGTATATGAAGTCAAATATACGAATGAAAAGATCTTTTCTAAATTATCTGCATCTTTGTATGAAGTATAATTTTATCAGAAAAGAACCCGCCGGTTTTAACATGATGTATCACATAACGGACAAGGGGCGAATCATGCTAGACCTATTTGTGCTCAAAGATAACTAACTCATTAATCTTAAGTGACTTTCTGCTTTCATTGTCAGAAGTTTAACATAAGAATCCAAATATCAATTTTAATTATTTCGTGCATGTCACAAATGATCCCAATTGATTCTTACCTGTAGTATAATAATGCTATCTCTTCTAATCGTGGTTTGAAATATAACTACATTTTATGTCAGTTACTTCATGTAGACAGTTAACAATATTCAGTTTCTTATTATCTGGAAAGTTGCACAGTAACTGTTACATTATTTCTGAATATATCGATGCCAACTCTCTCGAAAGCGGATTTGTATTTTATTACCTTTCTTCCGTGACTGAAAGTAAATCCATCTGGTATGAGTAGACCTTGTTGAACTAGTGACATAATTTTTCTGTAAGCAGATGTTTGAGGAATCTTACAAATACGTAGCATCTCCATTAGCGTCTTAGAAGCATCAGAAGTTTTTTCAAGAATTTTTCTTTTATCAACATCTGCATAGTTTTCAATAATTAATATTACAAGTGACGGGTCCTCAATTTTTATGAAGTTATCGTCATGATACAGCGTTTTTTTAGATGATTTTAATTCATCCAACAAAGAGTGTAAATTTACAGTATTTGCCATATAATGCTCTGAATAATGTTTAGCAAGATTAGCATCATGCTTGTCTTTTTCTCCCAATAGTGGATCCATATAGAGACAGTCTTGTAGCAAAATAAAAATCCGTTCTGCCAAAACTGGAAATGTGTATGGCTATTTAATACCCTACTTGGCAGCGTCAATAATTCGGCTTAGCGATTTGATTGATTCGGGTACTCGACGCATTTCTTAATATCCCTCAAATAGTTGAAACCTAACAGACGATATTAAGAGCAAAGATTGCAATACTTAACATTTTGGCAATAGCACAGTTTTTTTATCTGAAAATGACAGCTTGAGATCATTGACTATAACTTACAAAGATGCGGGAATTGATATAAAAAGAATAAAACAGAGTCAGGCAACAATCGGTAGATTAATTGCATCTACGCATAAATTACAAAAGAAAGTAAAAACGTTATCTGGATTTGGGCATTATGCCGGAATTGTAGAAATTCCTGGAGGTAAGTTACTTGCTACTCACACAGACGGAGTAGGTACTAAAGTGATCATCGCGCAAATGATGAAAAAGTATGACACCATAGGTATTGATTGCGTGGCGATGAACGTTAATGATATCATATGTACTGGGGCCACACCAATATCTTTCGTTGATTACATTGCGGCAAACAGAAATGATCAAGAAATCTTCAAGCAAATTGTAAGAGGCCTAGTGAAAGGAGCCAAAAAGGCCCAAGTGCCAATAGTGGGAGGCGAAACAGCTATTCTACCCGACATTATATCAGCAAGAAATTTTTCATTTGATCTAGCAGGAATGACAGTAGGCATCCTCAATAAACATGAGATGGTGCTAGGCGACATGATAACTCCTGGGAACATAATAATTGGAGTAAAAAGTAGCGGCCTTCATTCTAACGGATATTCGCTTGCTCGAAAAGTCTTGTTATCAAAATATTCCTTGCGACATAAGATAAAAGGAGTTGGCACGTTAGGTGATTTACTCCTCGAGCCCACAGAGATTTACGTGCAACCGGTTCTTGAAGCTTTGAGGGAGTGTGACATACATGGCCTTGCACATATAACAGGTGGTTCTTTTACGAAGCTTTTACGTCTAAAAAAGACAGGATACGTGCTTGATAATTTACCAGAGCCTCCAGAAATATTTCAAATAATAGAAAACGAGGATGTGGAAAAAGAAGAAATGTACAAGACATTTAACATGGGCGTTGGCTTTTGCCTAATTGCGCCAGAAGACGAAGAAGAGCAAATATTTGAGATCTTCAAAAAACATAGATTGCATAGTAGGCAGATAGGCCAAATCACAGAAAAAAAAGGCGTTTATATTGATTCTCTTCGAATAGCATAAAACATTGCTAGATAACCAAGAGAGTCATTGTTGTTTGTACGTGAGGGATCTTTCTTATCTTCATAACCATATTTTCTAGCTCTTGGGTGCTGTCAGTCTCAAGTTTGCACATGATATCGTATAGTCCCATCACAATGTTTGCTTCTCGAACCTTGCGAATGTCCAGTATACGGTCAAATACATGCAATTCCTTTCCTGTATCGCAGTGAACTGCGACATATCCTAATGCCATCCCATATGCTCTTAAGAGATCTAGATCTTCGTTAACAAAATGCCTTGCTTAACATAGTTAACCTGCTCATAGACACGTCCACAAATTGAGATGCAATTAATGATGAAAAGAGATCCTCTGGGTGAGTGCTTTTGTTTGATATTTACTAGATTAGGATTTAATACCCAAATTAGTTCTAACAAGGCGTGCAACGCGCTGAGATCAGCTTCGAGGATGCATGCAGAGAGATTTCGCAGAATCTTCTTACAATTAGTAATCCCACAAACAAAGATGTCAAGAAGGAAATCAAACGAATCTGCATTAAATACTCCTTAGAGAAAATACCAAGAAATTACGAGATCCTTGCTTCTGTTAGCGGTTCTGATTTTGGAAAACTACAAAAGGCCCTAGTAAGAAAACCTGTCAAGACAGCATCCGGTGTAGCTGTGATTGCTTTAATGCCAAAACCATATGCATGCCCTCATGGAAGATGTACGTATTGTCCTGGAGGTGTAGAATTTAATACCCCAAACAGCTACACTGGTAGAGAACCTTCAACGCAAAATGCCATAGCAAACAACTATGATCCAAAAAAGCAAATTCTTGATAAACTAGATCATCTAATATCATATGGGCACGACAGTACAAAGCTTGAGTTAGTTATAGTCGGAGGCACATTTCTTTTCATGCCACATGATTATCAAATTAATTTTATTAAATCGTGCTTTGATGCGTTAAATGGATTTGACTCAGAGGATATAGAATCTGCAAAGAAAAATAACGAAACTGCCAACATACGAAATGTTGGGTTTACCATAGAGACAAAACCTGACTATTGTAAAAAGCAACATGTTGACTGGATGCTAGATTATGGCATAACAAGAGTTGAGATTGGAGTTCAGACTCTACATGAAAAAGTATATGAAATTGTTAACAGAGGACATACCTTCAATGACGTGATAGAATCTTTTCAAATTTCAAAGGACGCTGGTTACAAAATTGTGGCGCACATGATGCCAGGTCTTCCCACAATGAGCCCAGAAGAAGACATAAAAGACTTTAGAAAACTCTTTTCTGATCCTTCCCTTCGACCTGATATGCTCAAGATTTATCCTACTCTCATACTTGAAAATACCAGGCTTTATCAATCGTACAAAGATGGCAAATTTATACCGTATTCTGAGGATGACATGATAAAAGTACTCACTGAAATTAAGAAAATGATTCCTAGATGGGTAAGAATAATGAGACTTCAACGCGAAATATCTTCTGACCAAATAATTGCCGGACCCAAGCTTGGAAACCTGCGTCAAATAGTTCAGCAGAATCTACAAAAACATAATTTATCCTGCAAGTGCATTAGATGCAGGGAAGCTGGATTATCAGAGGATTCGGTTAATATTGACGATATCAGTCTACACCGAAATAATTATGACTCATCAGGCGGGCAGGAAGTCTTTCTATCATATGATGATTCAAATGACAAAATATTTGGATTTTTGAGACTGCGAAAACCAAGTGCTAATGCTCATAGAAAAGAGGTTACCAGAAATACATGCATTGTAAGAGAACTTCATGTTTATGGAAAATCTCTCAAGCTAGGAGAGCGCGATAGAGATAGCATGCAACATCTTGGTTTAGGCAAAAAATTGATGAAAGAAGCCGAACGAATTTCCAGCGAAGATCTTGATGCAAAGAGTTTACTAGTAATAAGTGCCGTTGGTACAAGAGAATATTATAGAAAACTTGGATATGCTTCTCTGGGGCCATACATGTCAAAGGAATTGGTATAATGGAAGAGCAACAAATCATTGGAAAAGGAATTTGGATAGACAAACTCGCTGATGAGCTTTTGGAAAGAGAAAAATCACTTGGTAGAAGTACTTCTCTCATCATAGTAGAAAGTGGTCTTGGAGCATCAGGAATTCCTCACATAGGAAGTTTAGGTGATGCAGCCAGAGCGTATGGGATAAAACTTGCTCTTGAAAACTTTGGATACAAATCTGAATTGATTGCATATTCAGATGATGTAGATGGACTGCGCAAAATTCCGGAAGGATTACCAGATTGGTTAAATGAACACATTGCAAAACCAGTTTGCCTAATTCCAGATCCCTTTAGTTGCCATGATTCTTATGGACTTCATATGAGCAGTCTTCTTCTTGACGGACTTGACAATCTTGGGATAAAGTACAGATTTCAGCGTGGAATAGACACCTATCGAAATGGGTTATTGAAAGAACAGATCCACGTCATACTAACAAACAGCAAAAAAATTGGTGAAAAAATTGCCGAGATGGTAGGCCAGGAAAAATATCAAGAAGCACTGCCTTACTTTCCTGTTTGTGCAAACTGCGGAAGACTGTATACTGCAATAGCCTACGAATATTTACCTGATGAAAAGAAGATCAAGTACAAGTGTAGTGGTACCACGATAGGCTCAAAAGGTCTGTCAGGGTGTGGGTATGACGGTATTGCGGATATCGGAAAGGATCTAGGCAAACTTGCATGGAAGGTAGAATTTGCTGCCCGGTGGCAAGCATTTGATGTACGATTTGAAGCATATGGCAAAGACATCATGGACTCAGTCAAGGTAAATGATTGGGTTTCTGATGAGATACTTGGATTTGCGCACCCTACCCATGTAAAATATGAGATGTTCCTTGATAAGGGTGGCAAAAAGATCTCAAAATCACAGGGAAACGTCGTAACATCGCAGGCTTGGCTAAGATATGGTACTCCAAAATCAATTCTCCTATTACTTTACAAGAGAATTACTGGAACTAGAGAAGTTGGTTTTGAGGACATTCCAGCGTTAATGGATGAGTATAATGAGCTTGAGAACATTTACTTTGGAAAAATAAAACTGGACAACGAGATGAAAACTATAAAGACAAAAGGCTTGTATGAATATGTCAATCTTCTAAATCCACCAAAGAATACAAAACCATATGTTAACTATAGATTGTTAATTCAGCTTTGCAAGATATTTAGAGAAGATAGAATACCAAAAGTAACAAAGAAACTTATTGAATACGGTACCATTAAAGAATCATCTCCAGAAGTAGATGAACTCATAACACTAGCGGGCAATTATGCTGATGATTTTGACAAACCAACAAAGGTTGAACTCCAAATAAATGATATGTCGAAGAAGGCATTATCTGAGTTGTCAGGTCTCTTATCTTCTGAAAATGAACCAGATGATCTTCAAAATGTCATATATCAAATTGCAAAAAACAATGGAATTCAGCCAAAGGATTTTTTTAAGATATTATACCAGATAATTTTGGCCGCAGAGCGCGGGCCAAAATTAGGGCCATTCATCATAGACATTGGAAGAAAGAAAGTAGCGCAAGCAATAACCGAATACCTATAAGATATGGCTCACAGCGAGCACAATAGACCAAAAGGAAGTGGAATAATACTAATTGCCATAGGAATTTTGATTTTTATTTTTGCGCCAGGATACTTTAAGCAAGATATCACTGGAGGCTTGGCTGTAATCATATTGGGATTTGTTCTAGGTGGAATTGGCTTTTACATTAGTTTTCTAAAGAAAAGGACCTAAAATTCAATTCTGCTTTATCTTCCTAATATATAGAGAGGAATACTTTTCTTACCATAGGCAACAGAGGTATATTTATGGGCCTATTTGGACGAACAAAAAAAGAATCCAAAAAATCGGAGATTGAGAAAGATACAAAGGCTTCCTATGAGGTAGAAAAAGAAGAATATCAAAGCGAGCTTGAGAAACTAAGAGAAGAGATTCATGAAACTGCGCAAACACTTGACTCATATTCAAGCGAACTTGATCAGGTAAAATCAGAATGGGCTAATTTAACACAGCATATCAAGACCGCAAAAGACGAACTTGCCTTACTTGAATCTGAAATGACAACAATTAGGACTCAAAAGGATTCAAATTTAGAGCATAACAAAGTAGTAGAGTCCCAATATAGTAATCACGAGATTGAACAAATTAAAAATCAAATCCAACATGCAAGACAGGAATTATCTTCAATTAATTCTGAAAAAGAAACCAGGATATTCGAGCTTGATCAATTACAATCAAAAATAATCTCTACAAGAAATGATCTGGAATCATTGAAATCCCAACAAGAAGCAAAATATCAGGAAATTTCGCTTGCAAAAAAAGAACTTGAGTTTATAGAAAAGGAACTTGCTGCAGTGAGCACAAAAGATCAGCCAGCAGAGAAAATTGAAAATACCCAGAAAATTATAGAAGCTGCAGGTGCTATTGCAGCATCCATTAATGCAAAATATGAAGCGGCAAGAAAAGAATTAGAAGTGGTAAAGATTGCACTTGCAAGAGCAAAAGAAGAACATGCTACAACAAAAAAAGAACTTGATTCACTTAAAACTGAATTGGGATCGAAAAGGGTTACCGAATGAATCTTGACTTTAGTATCGCATATCAAACTATAGCAAATTTACCTGCATGATTTTCAAGAGCGACAAATTTAGGCAATGTTTTTAAAACATAATCTTGACAAGAATCTGTGAACGAAGCCTATGTCTTATTGAATGTTGATTATAAATATCAAAAAAACATAATTGAAAAAGCAAAGAAAATACCAGCTGTTAAATCTGTCAAGACCACTTATGGCATATACGATATCCTAATAATACTAGAATCAGACAAGATGCAAGAAATTAAGCAGGCAATAGATGTAGACTTGCACAATATTGAGGGCATAAACAATCTCACTTCGCTTATCTCAGTAAGTTAAGTTGGTTCAAGAATACGAAGTCATTATAATTGGTGCAGGACCTGCTGGTTTATCCGCTGGCATATTTGTTGCAAGACAAAAGGCGTCATGTCTTGTAATATCTAAAGATCTTGGTGGCCAATTGAATCTAATTCCAAAACTTGAAAATTATCCTGGAACATTGATGTCAAGTGGCCCTTTGCTAGCAAAGACACTGGAAAGTCAGTATCTTACGTTTGGCGGTGAAATGACTTATGATACCGTTGAGAGAATTGATGAGAACGAATCTGGTTTACGAGTAAAGACGAGTCGTTCCGAATACATTGCCAAGGCAATAGTTCTTGCACCTGGCAAAGTACCAAATAATTTAGGAGTCCAAAATGAATCTGCCTTTGCTAACAAAGGTGTGCACTATTGTACCAAGTGCGATGCTCCATTTTATCAGGGAAGGGTAACAGCCACAGTGGGTGTAGGCGGATATCTTTTGGAATCAGGAATTTTGCTTTCTAGAATGGCTTCGAAAGTATACTTGATTTACAAAGGCGGCGCCTTGGGCGGTGACAAAGATATGATTGCGTCTATTGGAAAAAAAGAAAATGTTGAGCTAATACCGCAGTCTAGTATCAAGTCATTATCTGGAAGCAACAATCTTCAGTCAATTACAATATTAGATAATTCTGGAAAAGAAAAAACAATCCAAGTCGATGGACTGTTCATCGAGATGGGTTCAAAAATAAACCTTGATTTTGTAAAACATTTGGTCAAAATTAATACAAAAGGCGAGATTGAGGTTTCCGAAGGCGGCAAGACTATACATCCTGCACTGTTTGCTGCAGGCGATGCGACAAGTATTCCGTACAAACAAATTGTAGCTGCATGTGGGGATGGGGCAGCAGCAGGATTGTCTGCCTTTAACTACATAGAAAAGTTGAAAGGCCACCCCGGTATCAGGGCAGATTGGAAGAAGACCATCGGAGATTCAGTATTTCATTACTAGGTCAAGTTCACATTTTGTAGTCTATCGGTTTAGTATGGTAATTACACCACATACAACGATAAACCGTCGGGGTTCTTGCCTCAGTCTTGCCTTCTTCTTTGAGTCTAATTTGGGATATTACTTCCATGGGAGAACCACATTGAGGGCAATCCATGAGCTGGATAGATAATTTTTGATATTAAGGTATGACGATCTAATTTGACATTTTGTGTGCCTATTTTTATGAAATACCGAATCAGAAATAGGCAATTAAACGCATTTTGTCTAGCTTGTATGTATAATGGTTTTAGGGATTGTTTTTCTGAGAATTATAGAACTCCTTTGAGTTAGACCTGGTGAAATACAAGCGTGTCAATTACATGTCATTGACTGAGTGTTACTCCAACATTTTTTCGTAGTTCCAAGTCCAGAGCTTTCTGAAATGCTTTTGCATTAATTTTCAACGATCTCTTTATATTCGCGAGACCGCTTGATTCGTATCTGTGACGGAGAAGGAACCAAACGTAGTAGGCGTTGAGATTTTAGAACAAAATGGAGTAAATGTAAAAGAGCTCATAAAGGCGCTAGTTTACAACGCGTCAGTCGAGTTTACAGCTTACTACTATTTCACAAATCTTAGAGCACACTGCACTGGAATGGAAGGCGAATCTATCAAAGGAGTAATTGAAGATGCAAGACTTGAAGATCTCAGTCACTTTGAATCTTGTCTTTCAAGAATTTACGAGTTGGGAGGTGCGTTGCCTATAGATGCACAGGCTTTCATCAAGATGTCAGGCTGTGAATTTTTGCAGCTTCCCCCAAAGCCAACTGACACAAAGGCAATCTTGGAAAAGTGCCTTAAAGCAGAACAGGGTGCAATCGTAAACTGGAACAAAGTATGCAAGATGACTCATGGCAAAGACCCAGCAACATATGATGTCGCAAAAGACATTCTAAGAGAAGAGATAGAACATGAAGCTTGGTTCTTGGAGTTATTGTACTCAAGACCATCTGGTCATATGAGAAGGAAATTCCCTGGAGAAAGACCTCACACTCACAAGCATTCAAGAGCTTTGGGTTAAAACCGTCTTTATTTCTTTATTAATTTCGTTTAACTGCAAATCCTTCGATTTGCTGTTCTAATGCAACAAGTTTTGGAGGAACTCCGTTTGAGGTATCAGTCCACTCTACTTTGTTTGAAAATGGTCCTTGCTTGATCTCAAGTGAATATGTAAAGTAATCAGCGGAACCTGATATTGGAGGATATGATTTTTGATTTAGGTTAAAGAACTTGCTTTGTAAAATAGCTGTTTTGAGGTCAGAGTCGTTTATTGAAAGAGTTGAATTACCAGTTTGAGCCTGTTGTACAAGTGTATGATTTTGCGAATATATTGTTATATCCTTTGTTATCCCAGCGATTCCACCTGACTTGTTTAGGGTTACAGTAAAATTGCCTGAAGGTATTACCCATCTGTTTGATACGTCAATAATCATATCAAATCCTTGCAGAAAGCCTGTTCCGATAGAGATGTACTCTTTCTGGTTTTCCAGATCAAAACTTATTTTTGATACGTCACTCTCCTTTGCTACTTCGCTGTTTTTTACTTGGGTAACTTTAAGATCAAAGCAAAGAGAATTCTGGCAGGTGTTGTTTTGAGATACGGCAAGCTTTATCACAGCAAGACCATTAGTACCTTGGTATAGGATAGTTCCTTTTTGACCGTCAATGATTGTCCATATCGCAGTTCCTGGAAAATGACTTACTGGCGCTATTTCACCTTTTGATGAGAGAAACAGATTTGATTCGGAAGCAGCAAGTGTGTTAGGAATTAGCGAAACATAAAGTGCAAAAATCAAAGCGGCCGAGCCTGCCAGTTTAT
>Ga0209237_1001294_pt1 | contig 14821 bp, 11 predicted proteins | sample GraSoi013_1_40cm_2_FD_185820 | JGI IMG/M metagenome (GOLD analysis project Ga0209237, IMG submission 185820) | Grasslands soil microbial communities from the Angelo Coastal Reserve, California, USA - Sample 10_02_2013_1_40cm (SPAdes) (version 2) | ecosystem: Environmental > Terrestrial > Soil >... | reverse complement strand
AAGTTCGAAACGAGAATCAGAGCACAGGGCGAATGTTGTGCACAACCCCACCGCAAGCACCACGGCGTATTTGCAATGGCACTTTTGGGTGAGACGTTGGTCCTCGGGTGCTGGGAGCGCCGGACTGTCACTTTCGGCCGGTTGCTCCGGCACCGTGGAGCTATTGTTGAATGACAAAAGTAAGAAACGGTCGCCGGGGCAGTGCGCAACCCGCGCCACATCTGGGATAGGCGCAGAAAGCACGAGAGATGGAGATGGAAAGAATACGAAATGACCAACACGAATGTTGAACCGAAAGGCGGGCAAAGTTTCGCCATCGCCGGATTGATTGACAAACGCCTGACGGACGTCAGTACCCGGAGGGTGATCTAATGAACATGAACACTTCAAAAAAACAGGAAGGTTTCGTCCTCGTTGTCGTTGCCATTGTGCTCGTCGCGCTGATAGGTTTTCTGGCGCTCGCCGTCGATATCGGTGTCCTTTATAGTGCTCGGACTTCGGCTCAGGGGGTCGCTGACGCGGCAGCCCTGGCAGGAGCGTTCACCTTCATCAATGACACCCAATCGCCGCAACCGCAGACGGCCTCAGACAACGCGCTCCAGGTGGCCATCAATAACTCTATTCTGGGCCAGCCCGTAGCGGCGGCAGACGTGAACGTCAACGTCGATTATGCGAATCGGCGCGTCAAAGTGGATGTCCAGTCCACTCAGAATACGTACTTTGCCCGGGCTCTTGGGGTACAAACCGAGAGGGTCGCGGTGGAAGCCGTTGCCGAGGCTGCGAAATATTCGACGGGCTCAGCATGCATCAAGCCATGGTTTATTCCGAACACGACCTTTGGTTCCGGCGATGCCTGTCCTTCCTGCGCCGCCAATGAAGTGCTGATTTCGGGAGGAGAAGTTACCGCTCTTGCTCAAAGCAAAATTGGACACGAGTTCACGGTGACCTCGCAGGATTCGAGCAGCAGTCTCGCGCCGGGACAGTTTTATGCCATCGACTTGGGCAAGGGAGGAGGTAGTGATTACAGGGACAACATTGCCAACTGCGCAGTTACTTACGTCCGATGCTTCGATTCTTACTCGGTGTTGCCCGGCAAAAAGGACGGACCGACCCAGCAGGGCGTGAACGATCTCCTCGGGAATCCTCCGACCGATACGTGGGTCTCCGTTGGCCAATATCAGACCCCGATCGGACTTTCAGATACCAGCAAGGCTGTTGCTGTCGCTCCTATCTGGGACACCTGTGGAACGTCGGGTTTTTGTCCCACCGGAAGCTTTCCAACGGGTTCAAAAACAACCTTGCAGATCATCGGCTTTGCCGTATTCTTTCTCGAGGGCTTTCAGGGGAGCGATGTGGTCGCCCGGCTAATCAACGTTTCCTCGTGTTCCCCCAATGACGAAACGGGCGGAACAGTTCTCTCCCTTCCATTACGCCTGGTCCGCACACAGTAGTACAACTGTAGTGGCGGTCATAGAAGACTGTGAGAAAAGTCAGCCCCTTCGCCGGATCATCGATTCATAGAGCACAGCGGGGTGTCGCTCTTCGAGATGGGAGGGGAAGGGGCAGGCTTGCTGTTCCTGTTTGTTGAAAATTTTCGCTTCGGCCATGGGCCGGTTGGGCCGGTAGCCTGGGCCTTTCGCGTCGATTGCGGGCCGAGCCATTAGTTTCTCGATACCCCAAATGGTCTCAAAGCGTTCGTAGACCGACTGATGGTGTTCACGGCTCATGATGATCGCTTCTTCAGGGCACGCGTCGACACAAAAACCGCAGTAGATACAGCGCATCATATCGATGTCGAAGCGGGTCGGAAATTTCTCGATTTCCGGATTCGGGTGCTCGCCCGCTTCGATATAGATGCACTCGGCGGGGCAGATCGTTGCGCACATATAGCAAGCGACGCATTTGAGGCTGCCGTCGTCACGCACCGTCAGAATATGGGTGCCGCGGAATCGCTCGGAATAGGGTCGCGATTGTTCGGGATAGTTGATGGTGGGTATGTCCCCTTTAAAAAGGCTTGTAAAGAACCGCCGAAGCGTCACCGCAAAAGCGCGAAACGTCGACCAGACGGTGGCGTGCTCCCGCCGCGCACTGTCGCTGACGTTGATCGTGGGAACGTCGACGGCGTAACCGCCGCTCACGGGCGTCATCGCAACACTTCCTCAGGAACCGGGGAAACAGCCGCACCCAACGATCCGATCGTATCGTAGTCCAAGCCGGCATATCCGGGTATTTCACGGGCGATCCATTCGAAGACGGCGGCCGGATCGATCGAAACCTCCACTCCGGCAAGGTTCAGCAGTTCCGCCATCAAGACGTGCAGTGGTTGTGCATCACCGGGCGGCATAACTGCGCGGTTCGTTATCTGTACCCGGCCCGAGTAATTGGTGTATGTGCCTTTCTCCTCCGCCCACGCCGCCATCGGCAGCAAGTGATCGGCGCCGTGCGTCCAGGCAAAATCATGAGTCGTGCTCACGACGCTGTAGTCCAGAGCCTCGATGAGCCGCCTTAAGTCTTCGATGACTTCCTGCGCGTCCTCGCCGACCAGTTGCGGGTGAAACGAGATCCACATTGCGCGGATTTCCTTTTTTTCTGCAAGATCGCGCAACCTGCGAAGTCCTCCCAATTCCCCGGCCAAGCCTAAATGGAGGGCGCCATGCGTATTCGGATGTTTATCGAGGCGGCGCAGCAAGTCATCCTGCTGTTGTTGGTATAGCTCGACCTCTCTGCCCAATCTGAAATCGACATGACCTTTGAAATATTTCTTCATCAGAAATAAAGCTTCGTTGGTGTTGGTTGGGGAGGCGAGCGCGGCCACGGCGCCATCCCCGTATTCCGCGCGAATGGATTCAAAATTGGCGTGGATGGCAGGTAAAAGACTGCTGACCGGTTTTTGCTCGCCCTGAGCGCTCGCATGCCATAGCCGCGGCCATCGCTCCAGCGTGTGGAAGCTGAGGCGGCCTTCATCGCATAGCCAGCTCTTATTGACTTCAACGTTACGCCGGCCGACGGTTCGGTAGATCTTTCCGTCGGTGGCCGTGTATCCAGGAATGCCTCCGCCGGCGGCGCGGGCCGAATGATCGATGCGCAGATTGCAGCCGGTACTACAGCCACCGCAGACTGAATCTGTTCCTTTCAAGAACCAAACTCGGGCTTTGAACCGGAAGTCGGCGCTGGTCAGTGCGCCGACGGGACAAACGTCGACGACGTTACCGGAATATGGATTGTTCAACGGGCGGTCCTCGAAGATTCCGATCTCCGAATTGTGTCCACGGCTGAAGACTTGAATTTCGTTCGTCTTCGTTACGTTTCGTGTGAAACGCACACAGCGCGTGCAGAGGATGCATCGTTCCTGGTCCAGCTTAACAAGCGGGCCCAGATTGAAGGCTTTGCGCCGGCGAGTCTTTTGGCCGAGAGGGTAGCGGCTGTCGTGCCCTGCGTGAGCCATGTAATAGTCCTGCAGCCAGCACTCTCCGGATTGATCACAGACAGGACAATCGATCGGGTGATGAAGCAGCAAAAACTCCATCGCATACCGGACGGCTTCGTGAACGCGTTGGGTATCCGTGCGGACCTCCATGTTATCGGCGAGGGGAGTTGTGCAAGCCGGCAACAGCTTCGGAGTACCTTTGACCTCGACCAGACACATCCGGCAACTGCCTTCGATGCCGATGTCGGGATGGTAGCAGTACCGCGGTATCTCCATGCCGACATCATCCGCCGCCTGGATAATTGTTTTCCCTTTCGCCGCCTCGTACACCTGTCCATTGATCGTGATTTTGGGCATCTAAAATTAGATTAGCGAATTTCCGTCAGGGTTGCGATGGATGTTCGATTGGTAAATCTTCACGATTGCCCCACTCGCCCCAGGAGCCAAGATAATTCCGCACCGTAGGGTAACCGAGCAGACGCAGTGCCAGATACGTGTGGGCCGACCGGTACGCCCCCTGGCAATGAGGAATGACTTCTTTGTCCGGCGTGATTTTGCGTTCGGCATAAATTCGAGCCAGCTCAGCGGCGGGTTTGAAGAATCCCTTCGCGTCAAGATTGTTTGTCCATTCCAGATGAACTGCCCCCGGGATCGCACCCCCTCGCTTGGCTCGCACAACTTGACCGGTATATTCTGCATCGCTTCGTGTGTCCACGATGACGGCGGCGGGCCGGTGCAATTTCTGAAGGACATCCTCAACGGTTGCAATCCGCTCACGTCGTGGTTTCATCCTGAAATTGCCGGCCTTGGGAACGATCGCCTGCTGCGTGACGGGAAAACCCGCGTCGCGCCAGGCATTGAAGCCGCCGTTCAGCATATGGACAGCATCGTGCCCGAAGAATTCCAGAAACCAGAACAGCCGCGCCGATCGCATTCCCGCAATGTCGTCATAGACGACAACGTTGCTGCCGTTGTTCACCCCTTTTCCCTGGATCAGATGTTCGATCATCCATAGAAACGCTTCGAGCGGTTCAGGCCGGGTGTCGATCAGAGAAATTCCAAAAATGTCAAAGCTCCGAGCGCCTGGAATATGGACATTCGAGTAAGCCTCTGGAGGCCTCATGTCCATGAGAACGAGATCGGGATCTTGAAGATGATCCTTCAGTTCGTCTACAGCCCAAAGCAGGTGTGGATTGGCGTAAGTCATGGATTCTCCTTTCCGCCCTCTTCCAGCAACCTAATCAACTCCGAAATCGAGCGCACTGTATATGTCGGCTTGCATGTGTGTATCGCGAGTTCAGGCGGCGACCAATCCTGACGTTCCGTCTGGATCCATACGACGTCCATGCCGCAATTCAGCGCCCCGTACACGTCGATATACATCTGGTCACCGACGTATAGCGCCTCGGAAGGGCGGATGCCCATCTGTTCAAATGTTCGATCGAATATAATGCGATGAGGTTTGCACCAGCCGACTTCCACGGACACGATAACGGTTTCGAACGCCGATCGAATTCCAAAGCGGTCGAGCGCGTCGTGGAGAGCGGGGGCGTAGGCGAAATTCGAAATCATTGCCGTCCGATATCGTGCCTTCGCCCATTGGAGGACCTCTAAGGTTTCTGGCCGCACTTCAAACGCTTCTTGTAACTGCGCCATGTGAGCCTTCGTAATCGTTTCAATGGCATCGTCCGTGATTTCGTTGGCGGAATGGCCAAGCAGACCGAGCATGACTTTGAAGCGCTCCTGGCTTGGAATCTCTTTCAAATCGGCCCGGCGCTGTGCCGTTACCTGATTGTAGCTTTGAGAAAAAGCCGCGTAAAAAACGTCAAAATGAACTTTGCGGAAAAGCTCGTTATAGGCTCGGTGAACGGCTGGGGCGGTCGTGGGGACGGCTTTTCCGTCGACGCGGTGGAGGGGCAGTTTCGATTCGTTGATATGCACAACGGTGTCGAACGCATCGAAGATGAGCGTGTTATAATGCACGGTTCAACTGCCTAGAATATCCGAATCGGAGGCCGACTGGTTTGATTACGGTTGAAAACCTTACGAAACGCTTCGCTAGAAAAACGGCGATCGAGAGCGTGTCTTTTCAGGTCGAAAAAGGTGAGATTTTGGGATTTCTCGGCCCGAATGGTGCAGGTAAAACCACGACAATGCGCATAATCACCGGGTTTATGCCCGCATCGGATGGCACGGTCCGCGTGGATGGATTTGACGTCTTCGAAAATCCTATAGATGTCCGCCGGCGCATCGGGTACCTGCCTGAAAATCCGCCGCTCTATCTCGAAATGACCGTTGTGGGTTATCTGCGCTTTGTCGCGAAGATCAAGGGCGTGCCAAAGGAAAAGATCGACCTTGAAATCCAACGCGTGATGGAACGCGCGAGCATTACCGACGTCGCTGATCGCATCATTGCGAAATTATCCAAAGGATACAAACAACGGGTCGGGCTGGCGCAGGCGCTTATCGGTGATCCGCCGGTTTTGATACTGGATGAGCCGACGATTGGATTGGATCCCAAACAAATCCATGAAGTGCGCGAGCTGATCAAGAACTTGGCGGGAAACCACACGGTTGTTCTCTCCACGCACATTCTTCCGGAAGTCGAGCAAACCTGTCACCGCGTCGTCATCATCGATCGCGGCAAAATCGTGGCCGTCGATACCCCCCAAAATTTGAGATTCCAGTTGCAGGGCGCCGAACGGGTCTTCATGGAGATTCAAGGGCCGGCGCCGGAAATCACGTCGAAGCTGAAGGCCATGCCGGGCGTCATCGACGTGCACACTGTCGGCAGCAACGACGGCCGCCATCGATTCCAGATCGAAGGCGAACTGAAAAAGGACATCCGCAGCGATCTGGCGCGTGCGGTGGTACAAAACGGCTGGGGCTTGTACGAGCTTCAATCGGTCACGATGAGTCTTGAAGACATCTTCCTGAAACTGACGACAGCGGAGGAGCGAGAATAGCCATGCGGAACATACTCGCCATCATCGAACGCGAATTACGTGCTTATTTCATTTCTCCAGTTGCATACGTCGTTCTGACGATTTTTGTTTTTCTTTCGGGTTTATTCTTTCGATCTATCCTGGCTCAAGTCCTTCAGATGGGCCTGATGTCTCAACTTCAAGCCCAACAGCTCGGACCGCGCGCCATGGACATGCCGGGCATGATCACTCGCGGCTTCTTGAGCACGATGAGCGTCATTCTGTTGTTTGTGATGCCGATGCTCACGATGGGCCTCTTTTCCGAAGAGAAAAAACGCGGAACCATCGAGCTCTTGCTGACCGCTCCCTTGACCGATCTTCAGGTCGTGCTGGGCAAGTTTTTTGCAGGCGTGACCTTTTTCCTCATTCTGCTGCTGACGACCTGGATCCCCACGGGGTTCCTCTACCTGTACAGCAGTCCGGCTTCGGGACCGATCTTGACTGCGTATCTGGGCCTGCTGCTCTACGGCCTGGCGCTGATCGCGATTGGGCTTTTTATTTCGACCCTGACGGAGAATCAAATCATCGCGGCGGTCTTGAGCTTTGGAACGATCATGGTGCTGTGGCTGGTGGATGTGCTGGCGAATAATGCCGACTCGACCACCGGCAAGGCGGTTCTTACGTACCTTTCGATAATCAGTCACTTAGACGATTTCATGAAGGGCGTCTTGTCGACATCGCACATCATCTTTTATATGTCCCTGATGTTGGTTGCCCTGTTTCTAACCTATCGTTCGATCGATTCTTTGCGGTGGAGAGGATAAACATGAAAGAACAATTGAAAAAAGCCGATCTCCTCGGGCTTGCGATTATTGCGGCCGCCGTAATCTCCTATTCCGTTCGATCGATTTGGAGCGTGTATCAAACTGTGGCAGTCGTCCTCGGTGGTTTGTTAGTGGTCGCATCGCTCACGTTAAAAACGGACGAAATTCGAAGAAGCCTCGGCCGGCGCTCAGCGCGATTCGGAATCAATTCGGCAGCCTCGGTTGTGTTCCTGATCGGAATCCTTGCTCTTGTGAATTACCTCGGCGCGCAACACGTCAAACGCGTGGACACGACGAGTGAAAAGATTTACAGCCTCTCGGATCAGTCAACGGGCGTAGTGCAGCAGGTCAAGCAGGACCTTCATGTCAAGGCGTTTTATCCCGGTGGCGATTACGCGCCTGCCCGGGATCTACTCGATCTCTACAAAGGTCGGAACAGCAAAATGTCTTATGAATTCATCGATCCCGACAAACAGCCGCAGGTTGCGCAGCAGTACTCGGTCACGCAATACGGGGATTTTCAAAATCCGTTGAGCGGCGAATCGTATCGGTATGGAACCCTGGTCCTCGAGATGGGGGGGAAGACCGAACGCATCGAAAAGCAATCCGAACCAGTTCGTGAAGAGGACATCACCAATGCCCTGATGAAGATTGTGAAAGGCGAGAAGAAAACCATTTACTTTACGCAAGGACACGGCGAGAAGAATATCGAGGATTCGGAAAGGAACGGTTATAGCAACGCGAAAGGCGGATTGGAAAAGGAGGGTTACGTCGTCAAGGCGGTCAATCTCGTTCAGGAAGCCAAGGTGCTAGATGATACTGCGGTCCTGGTAATGGCCGGTCCAATGTCCGAACCGTTTCCGAATGAGATGGATCAGATCGACGGATTTCTCAACAAGGGCGGGAGCGTTCTGATCCTTTTGGATCCCCCTCCCGCACCCTCGCTTTCGGAGTTCATGAAAAAATGGTCTATCGACGTTGGCAATAATTTCGTCGTCGATGCCAGCGGTGTTGGACGCCTCTTCGGGGCGGGACCCACGATTCCGCTCGTGACTCGTTACAGCCGTCACAAAATTACGGAGAACTTCAAAGTCATGACGTTCTTCCCATTTGTCCGGTCGGTGACGCCGGTCGATCCGCCGATAAACGGCGTTACTGTCGAGAAGCTGCTGGAATCCAACGAGCGGAGCTGGGGCGAAACCAACCTCAAATCGACCGAGGCGACGTTTGACGAGAAAACAGATCTTAAAGGTCCCGTTTCCCTTGCTGCCGTTGCGACCAAACCCCAAGGCGAAAATAAAAAGAGCCGTCTCGTCGTTTATGGGAATTCCGCTTTCGCTTCCAACGGCGCTTACGGATTGCAGGGGAACGGTAACCTTTTTCTCAATACTGTGTCCTGGCTTGCACAGGACGAAAACTTCATTTCCATAAGACCCAAAAGTCCTGACGATCGGCGCATCACAATGACGGAAGCGCAGGGCCGGTTCGTGAATTACGTGCTGGTTTTGTTGTTGCCCGTGGGCATCATCGGCGCCGGGATCAGGGTGTGGGTCAGACGTAGAAAGTAAGGATGGGGGGCGGAAATTCCGGGGACGCACCCCGAATTCTGAAGTGCAAGAATTCGGGGTGCGTCCCCGGAATTTCCGTCTATCCCCGAATTAAAAAGCTATGCGATTCAAAGGCACGACAATTCTCTTCATTCTCTTAGTCATCCTTGGCGGTTACGTTTACCTCACGGAAATCCGCGGAAAAGAGGAACGCCAGAAACAGGAAGAGTCCAAGAAAAAAGCTTTCCAGGTTGAACAAAAGGATATATCCGAGATCAGTCTGGTCTATCCGGGCCGGACCATCGCCGCGGTCAAAAAGGGAGAAAAGCAGTGGGAAATCACCTCTCCGGCGGGCGTCCAGGCCGATCCGGATGAATGGGAAAACCTCGCGTCCAACATTCCGCAAATCGACCGCAACGACGCCGTGGCGCAAAACGCCCAGGATCTGAGCTCATTTGGACTAAAGGAACCGCCCGTGAAGGTGAGCGCCAAATTGAAAGACGGCAAGACGCTCGAGATTCTCTTCGGCAGTGAGAATCCCAAAAAGACATACAATTACGCAAAGCTCGCGAATAGCAACGATGTTTTTCTGACCGGAAGTAACTGGTCGAAGACGTTCACCAAAACTACTTCGGACGTTCGCAATAAGAAGCTCCTGGAGTTCGAATCAGACGATATCGACGGCGTGAAGATTGCCGAAAACGCGAAGGAACTCGAAGCTCAAAAGTCGGGAGACAACTGGCAGCTCAAGAAACCCGTCGATACCAAGGCCGACAGCAGCGAAGTGTCTTCGTTTATCAGCTCCATTCGATTCGGCCGCGTGCAGTCGTTTCCGGAACCGGCGGTTGATGCAAAAGCGGCCGGCTTGGATTCACCTGCGCTTAAACTCACTCTGCACGACGGCAAGGCCAAAACCGATCGGGCATTGCTGATCGGAAAATCCCCCGAGAAAGACAAGTACTACGCGCGTGATGCGTCCCGCGACGCGATTTTCATCATGGATAAAGAGATTTCCGAAAAAGCGCGGCGGCCCCTGTTCGATTGGCGCGACAAGACGATCGTCAAGCTGGATCGGGAGAAGCTTGAAAAAGTCGAGATCCAGCGCGGCTCCGAAAATATCAGCTTGTTGAAGTCCGGTTCGGATTGGAAGCTGGCGGACGGCAGGAAAGTTCAATTCGACAAAGTTTCGGGAATGTTCAACACGCTGGATTTCGAGAAGGTGAAAGAAATTGTCGACATGCCGAAGACCCTCGCGGCATATGGGCTCGACAAACCGAAGCTGGAAGTTTCATTCCGCGAGGGCTCGAATGATCCCGTACGCGTTCAATTCGGCTCCGACAGCAAGACACCTGAAGGAATTTATCTGAAAAGCTCCGACGCACCTGTGGTGAAAGTCGTATCCAAAGATGTCTTTGATAAATTCAATGTGAAACCCGAGGACATCGCCGAAGCACCACCGGCGGCGCCGCCGCCGCCATTGCCGCCTGCAGACAAACCGAAGTCCTAGAGAGTTGCCGTGGCTGACGACTTAAACTTGTTCAGCGGCTTCGTAAAATCGGTGGCGCACAGCTCGGTCGAGAGTCTTCGACGCAATAAGCTTCCCGCCTGTCTTTCGGCCGTAGCGCTTGCTTTAACCACTGCGCTTGCGATGACAAGCGACTTCGACGAGCGTCCCCGCTACCGAAGATTCGTCCTGCCGGAAATCGAAAAAGCCGAAAAACAGTTCTTCGATGCAATGGACGAAGCGGCAGAGACCTCGAATGATCTGTGGCGCGTGCGCTACTTCATCGAGGCGCACCGCCGGGCAAAAGCGGCGCTGCGTGCGATCAGGTCCGCTCACGCGATGACGGCTACAGGCAGGAGAGCGCACAACGAGCTGATCCGATATTACGAATCGGTCGATGAAGAACTGGCCATCATCCGGACGGAAATGAGCTTCAACGACTCTTACGACTATATTGCCGAATGGCAACGAAAAAACGCGGAAATGCTTCCGATCCGGCAACGGTGGGCCAGTTGGGTGAACGCTTTATCTCAGTGACGTGTTGTTCGAGGATGCATTCCCCTCCTCGCAGAGGGGAATGCATCAGAATTTCAATTTCGCGCTCAGGAGGATTTGTCTCGAGTCGGTGAGCAGGGTCGCTGTGTTTTGACCAAATGCAGGACTACTCATCACCGCCACAGGATTTTGAAAATTCCTGTGATTCCAGAAGTTCACAAAATCCCCACGGATCTGAAGCTGCCAGTTCTCTTTGAAACTGATCTTCTTCAACAAGCTAACATTCCAGTTTTGGAAGGATGGCCCCCGGAATGTGTTGCGGCCGAGATTTCCACCGCCGGGCATAGAGTTCGCCAGGATTCCGTTTGGGCCGCTGGGCGCTGTTACGATTCCAGTTCCGTTGACCGGAATCACGAACGTACGGAGATCGCCGGTCGTTGGGTCCTTCATGAACACTCCTCCCGGATTGTAATTTGGCCGGCCCGGGAATGCGGTTGCAAGAGTTCCTACAGTGTCTACTCCCGTACGAATGGTGAACGGCTGGCCCGATTGAGCCTCGGTGAAACCGGAAACCTGCCACCCGCCAAAGATTCTTCCCAGTGCCGCGAGTGCCCCGCTGGAAGAAAACCATGGCACTTCGTACAGATAGTGCAGCGCGAAACGATGGGGACGGTCGAAAGCCGAACGGCTCCACTCATTTCGGTAGTTGAAGAAGTCTTGCGGCACTTGCGGGCTTGAGGAAGCAACGTCGTTGACGCCGAATGCTTCATCGCTGTCGCTGAAATTTGCGCTCCATGCATAGTCCAGGCCAACCAGCAAACCTTTCGTCATCCGTTTATCGAACTTCAAGTAACCGGCGTGATATTCACCTCTTGCGGCTGTTTCCAGCAGTGCTCTGGGTCCCCAATTGGGATTCAACCGAAGGACAGTAACACTATTAGGATTGCCGCTTGCAATCACCGCGGCGGCCTGTTCCCGCGTCAGCACGCCCGGGTTGGCATCCCGCTGGCGAATTTCATGATAAGAGCGGTTGCCCACGTATCCCGCTTCGAGAATGTAGTCCCTGCCGAACTGCCGCTGAACCGACAGGCTCCAGAATGCGGTCGTCGGATTCTGCGCGTCTTCGGGAACATTGATAAAGGTGCTGGTGGGATTCAATGCCTGTATCGTTGCAATTTTGGGCGCCAGCGTGGGAAACAGGTTCGCTACGTCACGACCCGTTTGGGTGAAGTTGACGACGCGCGGGTAATTGTTCGCAGTTTGAATCAGGACGTTATAGAAGATGACGTCGTATCCCATCCCGAAACCGCCGCGTACGGACGTTTGACCATCGCCAAAAACGGTTCCAAGAAAGCCCGACCGTTGTGTCGGGCTGTACGCAAATCCCAGCCGAGGCGCCCAGTTATTCGTGTCGGAGCGGACCGGACCCCGAACGCCGGCGGCTCGGATTGCGGGATTGGTCGCACCAAAGAAGCCGAAGGGAACGGTCGAATATTCATACCGGACGCCAAGGTTCAGTGTCAGCCTGCGCGTGGCTTTGATGTCATCCTGAAAGAAAAACGCGTTGTTCCACTGGTTTGCATTGAACGTCGCTTCATTGACGGCTTGCAGAAGGCTCAAAGGTGTACTGTTCAGAAAGTCGGCGAGATTGGCAAACGTCCAGGTTCCCTTGGAATTGCTGCCAAACCGGGCAAACAATTGATTCCGGCGGACATCTACACCGAACTTCAATGAGTGACGATTCGCGATAATCGTGGCGACATCCTGAAGCTGATAAAGCTGCTCAATCCGGCCTTGTGGAAAAGCGTTTGATCCGCCAATCGTGAAGAAGTTGGTGATGGTGACGGTTGGGCTCTGCGGGTCGTTTTCCAGAAAACTCAACCGGCTCCGAACATACGCAACCCGGGCTTCGTTCAGGAACCGATTCGTAAAGATCCGCGTATAGCTGATCGCGTGATTCTGCCGCAGAATGGATTGAGCGGCCGCGAAGCGCGCCCCGAACTGGGTGTTGCTCTGGAGGTTCGGTTGATCGCTTTGATCCAAATGGTAGCGGTAACTGATGTTGTCTGTATTCCCCAAGCGGTGATCGATGCGTCCCACGCTGTACCAGAAGTTGGCTGGCCGTGCGAGCGGAATCCCAATTGTACCGGTCTGGACCATGACATTATTGATCGGCCTGTTCTGCAGGTTCTGATAATTGGTCACAAGTCGATGAATGTCGGGAAGGAATTTGAGCGCATTGAGCGCAGCCTCCCGCGCGGTGGGCGTTTCACCGTCTCCCAACGGTATGGCAGAGAGTGCCGCGTATCCGTCGGGGGTAGGTATTGTTGCCGCTGTGGCATTCGATGCACTTGCGGCTTCTCTCCGCCGATTCATCTCCAGCAGTCCAAAAAAGAAGGTGTGGTCTTTCCAAATCGGCCCGCCCATATCGCCGCCAGACTGGTTGACGACGTAACGGGGCGTTTCCTTGAACCCTGCACGCTTGTTGGCCAGACCCAGAGGTTCCATCCAATTGCCCCGGTGGTATTCCCACGCTTCTCCGTGGTAGAGATTTGTTCCGGCTTTGGTCACCGCCGAAAACTGAGCGCCGCTCGATCGGCCGAATTCGGCAGAGTAAGCAACGGTCTGCAATTGGACCTGCTGAACCGCCTCAGGAATGATTCGCAGCGAGCTATTGGTGACAGTGAGATCGTTATTATCGACGCCATCCAGCATGAAGTTGTTGTTACGGGAGCGCTGCCCGTTCGCGGAGAATTCGGTGAAGCTCGGGGCACGAGCGACCAAGGGGGCGAACAGAGCCAGACGCGTAATGTCCCGGACATTGTTATAAACCTGCATCGGCAGTTCGTTAATCTCGCGCTCGGTGAATGTCCGTTCGACCGTAGCCGTAGTCTTTGCCAGCTCACTGCCCGGTGTTTCAAAGACGGAGATTTCGGCAGCGACGGACGCGGGTGCCAGCGTCTGATTGATGACGACCTCCTGTGCTGTTTTCACGGCAAAGTCGTCGATTTTATGCGTTTCGAAACCGGGAGTCCTGAACTCCATCGAATAGTTTCCAGGGTCGATGGCCACGAACCGGTAAAACCCCACATCGTTTGTGAATGTTTCACGTGAAATGTTGGTTTGCTTGTTGATGAGAATGACTTGGACGTTGCGAATGACGGCGTCTGTCGAATCCGTCACCGAACCCGATACAAACCCTCGCGTCAGTTGCCCATTTAGAGGCGCAGCTGTCCCCAATAAGAAAAGTAAAAAGATTCTAAGGAAGAGCCCCACAGTGTCCCATCTTGAATAGGCCGGGCATCACGCGTCCTGCCGCATATAGCGCCTTGACGCCAAACAGCCACGCTAGAGTTGGCGCCATGTCCAGCCTGGTGATTACGGTCGTGCGGTCCACACCCCTAACGAAATCCGGTCCCCAAAAAATACTGGCCACGCGGTGAGTACAATAGAAGCCCTCGGAGTGATGTAGTTGGCCGCTGTGGTTGACTTCATCATCGCGCCCAAACTCCGGACGAATGACGATGGCCGTGTTCCGGCCGAAGTATGCGTGATTCTTCACCCAATCAAAGACTTTGCCCACTTCCAAATCGGTTGCTCTTATGACCCGCAGGTATTCTTCGTAACTGCAGTGTCCCACATCGTGGTCAGTTTTTCGGCAGACGATGATACGCGGTTTGTATGTCCGCATAACGGCCGGCACGGATCTGATCGATCGGACGATCTGGAACCTGGCGTTCAAGTAATCGAAGATATTCGGATATGCCGCCGGGCCGTCATCAAGCCATTCCTGTCCTGTGAGCAACTCCCGGAAAGCAGCGTTATGGGACGCGATTCGCTCGCAATGGTCTTCCTCAAAGACAAAACCCTCACTCGCTATTTTCCGGATATTCGGACACAAGGAGTCGTTTTCGTAATAATCCTTTTTGCGTGCCCCGCCCCCATTTACGATAAAGATCAGGTGCTCGGTGTGGCGGGGGCGGGCCGGCGTAGAAAGCGCGCAGCCGGCAGCGCCGAGGGAACTCTGTTTCAGGAACAACCTTCGATGCATTCGAGAACCTTTCAATCGGCGAAAGTAGCACGCCATAACTCCATATTCA
>Ga0209237_1001292_pt1 | contig 14824 bp, 11 predicted proteins | sample GraSoi013_1_40cm_2_FD_185820 | JGI IMG/M metagenome (GOLD analysis project Ga0209237, IMG submission 185820) | Grasslands soil microbial communities from the Angelo Coastal Reserve, California, USA - Sample 10_02_2013_1_40cm (SPAdes) (version 2) | ecosystem: Environmental > Terrestrial > Soil >... | reverse complement strand
CGCGCTCACAGGTGGAAAAAGAGGTGCGCCGCCTGCGCGCCGCCGTCCGCGATGTGAAGCGCTACCTCCAAGCGATGAAGGTGAAAGCCGAGGATCGTGCCGGCGTCGACGAAGCCCGCATCTTCGACGCCCAGATCCTCATGCTCGAGGACAAGGAGTTTCTGTCCGGCGTCGCGGACCTGATTCGCGAGAACCACCTCGCCGCCGAGAAGGCGTACGAGTTCAAGGCGCTCGAGGTGCGCGACCTGTGGGCGGCCACGGGGAGCCCGCGCCTCAAGGATCGGCTGGCGGACCTCTCGGGCGTCGCGGTCCGGGTGATCGAGCACCTCATGCACCGCGGGTCGGACGAGCTGTGGGAGGGCATCACCCAACCGTCGATTGTCGTGGCCAAGGAGCTCTCCCCGGGGCTGACGGTCCAGCTCGACCGCGAGCACGTGGTGGGCCTCGTGAGCGAGGAAGGTACGCGCACGTCGCACGCCGCGATTCTCGCCCACTCGATCGGGATTCCGGCGGTGTTCGGCGTGACGGGTGCCCTCGAGCGGATCCACCCGGGCACCATGCTGGTGATGGACGGCACGCGGGGCACGGTGCTCCTGTCTCCCACGTCGCAGGAGATCGCCGAGGCGAAGACGCACGAGCTGTGGGATCGCGAGCTCGCGGGTCAGCTGGAGGAGGTCGTGGCGCAGCCCGCGATCACGACCGACGGCGTGCGGGTGGCGCTCCGCGGGAACGTCGACCTCCCCGACGAGATCAAAGCAGCTCAGGATCACCGGGCCGAGGGCGTGGGGCTGTTGCGTACCGAGTTCCTCATCACGAGCCACACCACCCTGCCGGACGAAGAGGAGCAGGCCGCGTACTTCGCGCGCGTGGGGAAGGCGTTTCCCGGACACCCGGTGGTGATTCGCACCTACGATTTGGGCGGTGACAAGCTGCCCGGCCCGTTCCGTGTGCAGGCCGAGGCCAACCCCCAGCTTGGCTGGCGGGCGATCCGGGTTTGCCTCGACCGCCCCGAGATCTTCCGAACCCAGATCCGGGCCGCCCTCCGCGCCGCACGGCACGCGGACATCCAGCTCATGATCCCGCTGGTGACGCGACTGGACGAGCTCGATCGCACGCGCGCGATCGTGGCGGAAGAGGCGACGAAGCTCGCGCGCGACGGTGTGCCGGCAGCGACGTCGGTCCCTGTGGGCGTGATGGTGGAGACCCCTGCCGCCGCGGTGATGGCGGACCACCTCGCCAAGGCGAGCGACTTCTTGAGCGTCGGCACGAACGACCTCACCCAGTACACGCTGGCTGTCGACCGCGGCAACGCCCGGCTTGCCGACCGCTTCAACCCGCACGATCCCAGCGTGCTGCGGCTCCTCAAGATGGTGGCCGACGCGGCGCGTGCGGCGGGGAAGGCGGCGAGTGTGTGTGGCGAGATGGCTTCCGAGCCGCTGTCGGCGTTTCTGTTGATCGGACTCGGGTACGAGACGTTGTCGGTCGCGCCGGCGGCGCTGCCGCGGGTGAAGTGGACCGTGCGGCAGGTCAGCGCCGCGCGCGCGCGTGCAGCGGCCGAGCAGGCGCTCGGCGCGCGCACCGCGGCCGATGTCCTCGACGTGTTGCGGCTGGCGCTCGCCGAAGCCGTCGACTTGAAGCTGCTCGACCCCGGCGGCCGGTTGCCCGCCGGACGGCGCGCCGCTAGCTTGAACGTCTAACCCACGCTCGGACAGGCACATGCCAGCGCAGCGCCACGTGTTCACCTCCGAATCCGTGACGGAAGGCCATCCCGACAAGATCGCCGACCAGATCTCGGACGCGGTCCTCGACGCCATCATCGCCAAGGACCCCGCCGCCCGCGTGGCATGCGAGACCCTGGTCACCACCGGCATGGCCGTGGTGGCGGGGGAGATCACCACCTCCACCTACGTCCACATCCCCGATATCGTGCGGGGCACGATCAGCGCGATCGGCTATACCGACGCGAGCTTCGGCTTCGACGCCCAGACCTGCGCCATCCTCACCACCATCGACCGCCAGTCGGGTGACATCGCGATGGGTGTGGACCGGGGCGGGGCGGGCGATCAGGGGATGATGTTCGGCTACGCCTCGGACGAGACACCCTCACTCATGCCGCTCCCGATCGTGCTCGCCCATCGTTTCGCCGAGCGGCTGGCTACGGTCCGCAAGGCCGGGGATCTCCCGTGGCTCCGCCCCGACGGCAAGACCCAGGTCAGCGTCGTGTACGAACAGGCGCGGCCGGTTGGGATCAGCAAGGTCGTGGTGTCCACCCAGCACTCCGACAAGATCGACAACGTGGAGCTGCGAGAGGGCGTGATTGCACTCGTGGTTCGACCGGTGCTCGCGGACGCCGGGTTCGAGGTCCGCGACCCCGACATCCTCATCAATCCGACCGGCCGATTCGTGGTCGGGGGCCCGCAGGGCGACGCGGGGTTGACCGGCCGCAAGATCATCGTGGACACCTACGGCGGCATGGCGCGCCACGGGGGCGGCGCCTTCAGCGGCAAGGACCCCTCGAAGGTCGACCGCTCAGCCTGCTACGCGATGCGCTGGGTGGCCAAGAACGTGGTGGCCGCGAAGCTCGCCACCCGCTGCGAAGCGCAGGTGGCGTACGCCATCGGCGTCGCGCAGCCCGTTTCGGTGATGATCGATACGTTCGGCACCGGCCTCGTGGCGGACGAGGCCATCGAGGAGGCCGTCCGGGAAGTGTTCGACCTCACGCCCCTCGGTATCAACAAGGCCCTGAATCTCCGCCACCCGATCTACCGCGCCACCGCCGCGTATGGCCACTTCGGCCGCACGCCCGAGCGACGCCGCTACGTGGACAAAGATATAGACCGGGAAGTCGACCTGTTCACCTGGGAGCACACGAGCCGCGTCGAGGACCTGCGGCTCGCCGTGCAGCGGTCCCGGCACTACTCCTCCAAGAAGGCGACTGCATGACTACGACGGCCCGCTCCGCCGCTTCCGACGTCAAAAACCTGAGCCTGGCTGCCGAGGGCCGCCGCCGCACCGAGTGGGCCGAGCGGTCCATGCCGGTGCTGCGCCTCATCCGGGAGCGCTTCACCCGGGAACGACCGCTTGCCGGACGACGCCTTTCCGCCTGTCTCCACGTCACCACGGAGACCGCCAACCTCGCCGTTACGCTCCAGGCGGGCGGCGCGGACGTGGCGTTGTGCGGGTCGAATCCGCTATCGACGCAGGACGACGTCGCGGCCCATCTCGTCAAGGACCACGGGATCAAGGTCTTCGCGATCAAGGGTGAAGACCACGCCAGCTACTACGAGCATATCCGGGCGGCGCTGGCGCATCGCCCCGACATCACGATGGACGACGGCGCGGACCTGGTCGGCGCGCTCCACATGGTCGCGCTCAACCGGCTCGACGACCTGGCACCGCCGGTCCGACGGTGGGTGGAAACCCTCTCCGGGGCCGACCGCCAGGCGCTCGTCGCCGGCGTGGCGGGCTCGACCGAGGAGACCACGACTGGAGTCATCCGGCTGAAGGCGATGGCGCGCGACGGCGTGCTCCAGTTCCCCGTCATCGCCGTGAACGATTCCGACACGAAGCATCTCTTCGACAACCGCTATGGGACAGGGCAGTCGACGCTCGACGGGATCCTGCGGGCCACGAACCTGCTCGTGGCCGGGAGCACCGTGGTGGTCGCGGGGTACGGGTGGTGCGGGCGTGGTTTCGCCCTGCGGGCGCGCGGGGCGGGGGCCAACGTGATCGTCACGGAGATCGATCCGCTCAAGGCGCTCGAGGCGCAGATGGACGGCTATCGGGTGTTGCCGATGGCGGAGGCTGCACGGGTCGGCGATGTCTTCGTGACCCTGACCGGGAACACGCACGTGATCCGCGTGGAGCACATGCGCGCGATGAAGGACGGAGCCGTGCTCGCGAACTCGGGCCACTTCAATGTCGAGATCGACCTGGACGGTCTCAGGCAGGCGGCTCAGGGCCCGACCCGGGTCCGAGAGTTCGTCGACGAGTGGCGGCTGGGCGGTCGGCGGATCTTCGTTCTCGCCGACGGCCGGCTCATCAACCTGGCGGCGGCGGAGGGTCACCCGGCGAGCGTGATGGACATGTCGTTCGCGAATCAGGCGCTCGCCGCCGAGCACGTCGTCAAGCACGCGCGGGAGCTCACGAAGGATGTGCACCGGATCCCGCGGGAGCTGGACGCAGAGATCGCCCGGCTGAAGCTCGCCGCGATGGGAGTCGCCATCGATACGCTCACGCCCGAGCAGCAGAAGTATCTCGCATCGTGGGAGATGGGGACCTGAGCGCGAATAACCAGATCCAGGTTCGGGTCGCGCATCTGGGACTCGATCGCACGACCAACACGCCGGTGGTCATCCTCCAGGAGCAGGAAGGGGAGCGGGTACTCCCGATCTGGATCGGTCCCGCCGAGGCGAGCGCCATCGCCATGGAGCTCGCGGGCGTCAAGTTCGCGCGGCCGCTCACCCATGATCTCTTGAAGCAGGTGATCCTCGGCCTGGGCGCAGACCTCCGGAAGGTCATCATCACCCAGGTGAAGGACAACACCTACTACGCCGAGCTGCACATCTACCGCGACGACGCGGTCATCCAGATCGACGCCCGGCCGTCTGATTCGATCGCCGTCGCCCTGCGGCTCAAGGCGCCGATTTTCACGAGCGAGAGCCTGCTGGCTCTCACATCGGTGGAGACCGGCGAACCCGGCGGCGAGGGCGGTCCCACGCCTCTCGGACCCGATGAGCTGAAGACCTACCTCCAGAACCTCGACCCTGAAGATTTCGGGAAATTCACTCCGTAGCACGGCGTTGCTGCTGTGCCTCGCCGGCGCGCTCCGGGCACAACAAGTCGTGATCACGGGTCGGGTCCTGTTTGGACCTGCCGGACGGCCCGTGGCACGCACCTGGGTGGTGCTGCATCAGGTGTCCATGGGTGGCGGCGGTCAGGCAATCGACTCCACGCGCAGCGACACTCGCGGTGCGTACGCCCTGACCATCCGGCGGCCCGACTCGGCCGCGATCTATGTGGTCTCGACCTGGCACGCCGGGATCGCCTACTTCTCGGAGCCGATCGCGCCCGGCCGGTCCACCTCCAGCCTCCGTCCGCTGTACGTGTACGACACGACCTCCACCGGGCCGGCAGTGCGGGTGACACGCCGCCTGGTCACCGTCGCCAGGGAGAAGCGGGACGGCTCGCGGGACGTGCTCGAGCTGGTGGAGCTCGAGAATCCGGGCGTGGCGACGCGCGTGGCCCGGGACACCGTGCGTCCCACCTGGGCGGGCGCCATACCGCCGGTCGCGATCCAGTTCCGGGTCGGGCAAGGCGACGTCTCTCCCCAAGTCGTGACCCGGCGGGGCGACTCGGTTGCCGTGTACGGTCCGCTCCCGCCCGGCGAGCGCAAGCAGCTGAGCTATACGTACCTTCTCTCCGCCACGGTGCGGCGCGTGAGCCTGCCGATCGACCAGCCGACGGACGAGGTGGACCTGCTGCTCGAGGACACGACCGCCGTCGTGACCGCGGGGAAGCTCGATTCCCTCGGGCTGGAGGACCTCGGCGGGCGTCGCTTCGCGCGGTACCGGACGCCGCCGCTGGCGCCCCGTGCCGGGCTCACGATCGCGTTCAGCGAGCGACGATTCGCACCGGAGTCGCTGGTCCCGTTGATCGTCGGGGTCGCGGGTGTGGTCCTCGCGATCGGCTTCGTGGTTGCGCTGCGACGGAAACCGCGATAGACTAGCTCTCGTCGTTACAAGCGAACGGGGATTCACGGAAGCCGGTGCGAGTCCGGCGCGGCCCCGCCACTGTGACGGGCACGTCGTAGCGGCTCAAACGCCACTGGGTCTCATCACCCGGGAAGGCGAGCCGCCCGCCCGAAGCCAGGAGACGTTCTCCGTTCGCGCCACCTGCAGATCCCTCGCGGGAGGGATGGTGGCGCTGCGCACAAGGCGCAGGCGCTAGCCCATCTCCGCTCCGTCGGGGGTGGGCGTTTTCGTTATGCGCCGCTGGACACCGCGCACCCACCTCGCGGGCTTGGTCGCGTTGGCCGTCGCGGCTTGCGCGCGAGGAGAACGGGTTCCCGTCAGGGGGGGCGTCGCCGTCACCGACGACGCCGGCCGGCAGGTGACGCTCGCCGCGCCCGCACGGCGTATCGTGTCGCTCCTGCCGTCGTTCACGGAGATCCTCTTTGCGACCGGCGCGGGCGACCGGCTCGTGGGCCGCACCACCTGGTGTGATTATCCGCTCGAGGCGCTCGCCGTGCCGAGCGTGGGCGACGGCATGCCACCGAGCGTCGAGGCCGTCGCCGCCCGGCGGCCGGATCTCGTCGTGCTCTACCGGTCGGGTCCGAATGTCACCGCCGCGGAGCAGCTCGAGCGGCTCGGCATCCGGACGGTGCTCCTCGACCTCAACCTGCTCGAAGAGCTGGGCCCGGCGACACGGCGCCTCGGCACGCTCACCGGCCACTCTCGTGCCGCCGATTCACTCGCGCGCGTCCTCGACAGCCTCGCCTCCCAGCCCCCAGTCTCGAGCACGCGGTCCGTCGCCTTCATCGTCTGGGACAACCCAGCGATCGTCATCGGGGCGGGGAGCTACCTCGACCGCCTCGCCGCGCTCGCGGGGGCGCGCAATGTCTTCCACGATGTCGGCTCGCCCTCCGCTCAGGTCTCGATCGAAACGATCGCCGCCCGTGACCCCGATTTCCTCGCGGTCCTATCGGACAGCGCAGGGCCGCCTGCGTATGCCTCAAGGCCCGAGTGGCGCGTCGTGCGCGCCGTGCGGGAGCGGCGGTTCCTCTTTCTTCCGGGACAGCTCTTCGGGCGACCGGGGCCCCGCGCCGCTGAGGCGATCCGTGAGCTCCGGCAGCGCCTCGAGGCGGCCGCGCGGTGAAATTCGTCCCGCTCGCGGCCGCCGCGCTCGCGACCCTTGCGGCGGCGCTCCTCCTCGGGCCCGCGAACGTACCGCTCGGAGACCTGACCGCGTCGCCCATCATCTGGCAGCTCCGGTTGCCGCGTGCGCTGCTCGCTTTTCTCGTGGGCGGCGCGCTCGGCGTCTCGGGCGTTGGACTCCAGGCGCTGGTCAGGAATCCGCTCGCCGATCCGTTCCTGCTCGGCCTCTCGGGGGGCGCCGGGCTCGGCGCGGTCGTCGCCATCGCTCTCCATCTCCCGGGCCCCTGGGCTCTGCCGCTCGCGGCGTTCGTCGGCGCGGTGGGGGCGATGGCCCTGGTATATCGCCTGGGGCTCATCGGGGGGGCCGAGCTCGACCCGCGGATCCTGCTCCTGGGCGGCGTGGCCGTGGGTGCGTTCGCCGCGGCGATCACGACCGCCCTCGTCTCGCTCGCGGAGGCCACCGAGCTCCGCAACGCGTTCCTCTGGCTCTGGGGCGGGTTCTCCGGTGCGTCGTGGACGACGGTCCTGGTGATGTTGGTGTACGCGCCGCTGCCGCTCGTCGTCCTCGTCGCGGCCGCGCGACCGCTCGACCTGCTCGCGCTCGGCGAGGAGCCCGCCCAGTACCTCGGCGCGGACGTGCGGCGCCTCAAGCAGCTCGTCTACCTGTCCGCCTCGCTCCTGACCGCTGCCGCGGTCGCGGTGGCGGGCGTGATCGGCTTTGTCGGACTGATCGTGCCGCATATGTGTCGGCTGGTCTGGGGCCGGCTGCACCACACCCTGTTCCCGACCGCGTTCCTCACGGGCGGAATCTTCCTGGCCGCGGCCGATACGGTGGCGCGCACCGTCGTGGCGCCGCGCGAGCTGCCGGTGGGCATCGTGACCGCGCTGCTGGGTGTGCCACTGTTCGCCTTTCTGCTCCGCCGATGGACCGTGAGCTGATCGTCGCCGTCAGCGACCTCACCTGCCGCTATCCGGGTGCCCCGCGCGACGCTCTCCGAGCCGTCTCACTGGACGTGCGGGCAAGCGAATTTCATGCCCTGCTCGGGCCGAACGGCAGCGGGAAAACCACGCTGCTGCGGGCGGCGCTCGGCCTCGTGCGACCGGTCCAGGGTCGCGCCGAGATCCTCGGACGCCCGGCGGGCGACTGGTCGCGCCGGGATCTGGCGCGCGTGGTGGGCGTCGTGCCGCAGCGCGAGGAGAACCTCTTCCCGCAGCGGGTGCACGAGACGGTCCTCCTGGGCCGATATCCTCACCTCTCGCTCTTCGGGGGCGTCCGCGCGGCGGACCGGGCGGCCGTCGAGCGGGCGCTGGTCGCGTGCGACGCGGTCGACCTGGCAGACCGCTGGCTCTGGACGCTCTCCGGAGGGGAGTACCAGCGAGTCCGGCTAGCGCGGGCCCTCGCGCAGGAGCCCAAGCTCCTCGTCCTCGACGAGCCCACCGTGTCGCTCGACCTGCGGCACGAGATGGAGCTGTTCGAGCTGGTGCGCACTCTCGTGGATGGGTTCGGGCTCGCCGCGCTCATGATCACGCACCACGTCAACCTGGCGGCGCGCTTTGCCGACCAGATTCTGATCCTCGCCGAGGGCCGCGCCGTTGCGCGCGGCGCTCCTGCGGAGGTGCTGACGCGGGAGACCGTCGAGCGCGTGTTTTCCTGGCCGGTCGCCATCGAGCCATTCGATGGTCGCCCGCAGATGATCCCCCTACGTCGCCACCCGTCCTGATCCGGAGTCCCTCATGCACCACGCCCTCTGGCTGCGTCTGAGCTTGCTATCTTCGCTCGCTGCGTCGGTGGCGGTCGCGGCCCAGGAGCCCGACACCATCGTGCTGAATCCCGTCCTCGTGACCGCCACCCGCGTTCCTACGCCGGTGGACGCGGTGACGGCAGCAGTCACGGTCGTCTCGGGCCGCGAGCTCCAGCTGCGTGGAATCCGGACCGTAGCGGAGGCCCTGCGCACCGTCCCCGGCGCCGCCGTCGTCGAAACCGGGTCGTACGGCGGCCAAACCTCGCTGTTCCTGCGGGGCGGCGAGAGCGACTACGTGAAGGTTCTCGTGGACGGCGTGCCGCAGAACCAGCCCGGTGGCGCGTTCGACTTCGCCGACCTCACGACCGACAACGTGGACCGGATCGAGATCGTGCGCGGTCCGGCGAGCGTGCTCTACGGATCGGATGCGGTCACGGGCGTGATCCAGATCTTCACGCGCACGGGAAGCGGCGCGCCGCGGGTCACCGCGGCGGCACGCGCCGGGACCTACGGCTCGGCCGAGTACGAGACCGGCCTCGCGGGAGGCGGCTCGCGTGCGAGCTACTCGGTCACGGTGTCGCAATTCCGCTCCGACGGCCTCTACCCGTACAACAACGAGTACCGGAACACGGTGGTGAGCAGCCGGGTGCTCTTCAGGCCGGACCCTCGGAGCGACGCGAGCCTCACGTACCGCTGGGGCGACGATACCTATCACTTTCCGACCAACGGGGCGGGGCAGCCCGTGGACTCGAACCAGTTCAGCGCAGAGCGGGGGCCGAGTCTGAGCGTGGACGCAGGCCGCCGGTTCGGTGCCGGCCTCGAGGTGCGGGGCGTGGCGGCGCTGCGCGAGCTCCGGCTCCGCTCGGAGGACCGGCCGGATTCCCCCGGCGAAGACGGCAGCTTCGAGAGCCGGGACTTCGTGCGGCGGGCGAGCGGCGGAGTGCTCGCGACCTGGCGGCGCGCCGGCGCCGCCGTGACGGCCGGGATCGACTACGAAGACGAGCGCCAAACCGGGCGGAGCGTGTTCACGGCCTCGTTCGGGACGTTCCCCGACTCGATCAACGTGCTGCGGTGGAACACGGGGTACTACGCGCAGGCGCTGTTCACGGGCGGGAGCCCCCTCAGCCTGACGCTCGGCGGGCGTGTGGACGACAACTCGCAGTTCGGCACGCACGGCACGTTCCGCGCGGGCGTCTCCTACCGGATCGACCCGGCCACGCGCGTTCGCGCGATGGTGGGCACCGGGTACAAGGAGCCGACATTCTTCGAGAACTTCGCGCGCGGCTCCGTGCACGGAAACCCGAACCTCGATCCCGAGCGCTCCACGAGCTGGGAAGCGGGCCTCGAGCGCGCCTGGGGCGACGGACGGGTGCGCGTCGCACTGACCTACTTCGATCAGCGATTCCGCGATTTGATCGAGTTCACGTTCACCCCCGCGCCGCCCGACACCGTCAATTACTTCAATGTCGCGGGAGCATTGGCCCGCGGGATCGAAGCGAGCGCCGAGGTTCGGCTCGCTCGAGACGTAGTCGCCACGCTGGCCTACACCTATCTCCACACGAGGGTCGACAACCCCGGCCTCGACTCGAGCCCGGACGGCCTCTTCGCCGCCGGTCAATCGTTGCTCCGGCGCCCGGCGCACACCCTCACGCCGCAAGTCGCCGCGGCGCTGGGCGGGCGCGGGCACGTGGTGTTCGGCGCACACTGGGTAGGCCGGCGTGACGACCTCGACTTCTCACGCCCAGCCGGCGAGCGACGCGTTTCGCTGCACGCCTACGCCCGCGTGAGCCTCGCCGGCCAGTACACCATGCTCGGTCATGATGGTGCCGGCCGGTTCGTAGCACTCACCGCGCGGATCGAGAACCTCTTGAACGATCGTGCTCCCGAGATCGCAGGCTTCCTGCCGCGGGGCCGCACGATTCTCGCGGGTGCGCGCGTGGGCGTCGGGCCCTAGGGCCGGCCCATCGGCTCGGCGGCCGACGTGCCCCAGGACGTGCTCGTCGCGTGGAGCGGCGGTAAGGACAGCGCGCTCGCGTTGCGGGAGATCCGCGGCGACGCGCGCTACCGGGTGGCGGCGATCCTCACCACGGTGACGGCCGAATACGACCGGATCAGCATGCACGGGGTTCGCCGCACGCTGCTCCGACGGCAGGCCGAGTCTCTCGGGCTGCCGCTCGAGGAGGTGGTGATCTCGCCCGGCGCCACGAACGACGAGTATGAGGCGAGCATGAGCGCTGCCCTCGCGGCGCTCCGGACGCGGATCTCGGGGCTCGACACCGTCGTTTTCGGAGACTTGTTTCTCGCGGATATTCGTGCCTATCGGGAGCGCCTGCTCGCGCGCCTGGGTCTGCGGGGACTCTTTCCGCTGTGGTTGCGCGACGCCCGGAGTCTGGCGCACGAGTTCGTCCGGCTGGGCTACCGCGCCGTGCTCGTGTGCGTCGATGCCGCCCAGCTCGCGGGCGAGTTCGCGGGGCGGGAGTTCGACGCCGCCCTGCTGCGCGACCTCCCGCCGGCCGTCGATCCGTGCGGGGAGAACGGCGAGTTCCACACGTTCGTGTACGCGGGCCCCGGACTGCGGCGCCCCGTTCAGTGCGAACGAGGCCCGGTCGTGCTCCGGGACGATCGGTTCGTATATTGTGATCTTGTGGACACCACTCCCCAATGAAACGCATCGTCTTCTTGGCAGTTATCCTCGCCGCCGGATGCAGCGACGCGCTCGAGCAGAAGAGCTCGACAGGGCAAGTCATCGGCGTCGTGAACGGGGGCGACCGCACCCTCTCGCTCATTTCCGCCACGGACTTCACCGTGTCGACGCGGAATTGGCAGCGCGGCAGCGCGACTCCGCGCACGATTGACGGCCTCGGGAACGTGCTCCTGGTGCCGCTGGGACAGGCGGATGCCGTCGCTGTCGATCGCCTCCTCGCGTCCTGCGGCGTCGGAGCCCTCTGCGTGCAACCCGACTACGTGCTTCCTCTGGCCGCAGGATCTGGGGCGACCGGCGTCGCCATCCAGGACGACTCGATCGCCTGGATCACCAACCCGAACCTCAACACAATCACCCGGCTCAATTACCTGAACGGCGACACGGTGAGCGTCGCAGTCGGGGTCTATCCGCAAGCCGTCGCCATCGTGGGAACCCGCGTGTTCGTCGTCAACAGCAATCTCGTGGGCTCCGCGCCCGCCGGTCCGAGCTGGTTGACGTCGTTCGACTGCTGCGCGGTCCGCACGCCGGATTCGATTCCGCTCACCGGCACGAACGCCCGGTTCGCGGTCGTGGGGGACGACAGCATACTGTATGTCATCGCGTCCGGCCACGCAGGCGCGGCGGATGGCAAGCTCTCGGTCGTGGATCCCGAGACCCGGTCGGAGAGCGCTGTGCTCAACGGCCTGGGGGAGTCGCCGGGGGCCGCGGCGTTTCACCCCACCGGCGGCCGGCTCCTGATCGCTTCGGCGGCGGAGGGCATCCTGGAAGTGAGCACATCGATCCGCGCAGTCACCCGGGCACCGGGAAATGGCATTAAGCCGGGCGGCCACGGCGTTTCCGGGTTCGCCATCGACCTCCGCGGGCACGTGTATGCGGTCGACCCGGGAGCGTGCGCCACCAACGGCACCGTCCATGTCCTGACCGCGCCGCCCGACTACCGCGAGATCGCGGCGGTGAGCGTGGGCCGCTGTCCCACGACCGCTGCCGTGGCGGCGACCCAGTAGCCATGAGCCTCGTCACCACGCCGGCCGTCGTGTTGCAGACCTATCGCTACAGCGAGACGTCTAAGGTCGTGCGGCTCGCCACGCGGGACCTGGGAGTCCAAAGTGCCATCGCAAAGGGTGCGTTGCGACCGAAGAGCCGGTTCGGGGCGGGGCTCGAGCTCTTGAGCGAGGGCGTGGCCCAGCTCTACTTCCGCGAGACGCGCGAGCTTCACACCCTCGGCGCCTTCGATCTCGTCAACCTGCGGCGCGACCTGGCCGCCGACCTCGGCCGGTTCGCGGGGGCCGCGGCGCTTGCCGAGGTCATGCTCAAGATGGCGCCCCCGGCCCCGCTCCAGCTCGCGTATGACACGCTCACTGCCGCGCTCGATGTCCTGGAGACCGCATCCCCCGAACGAGTGGACGCCACCGCCGTGCGGGCGCTGTGGCGGCTCGTAGCGGTCTTGGGCTTCGCGCCGTCGCTCACGGCATGCGTGCATGATGGCGCGGCGATCGAGCCGGCGGGCGCGGTGTTGTTCAGCGTCGCCGACGGCGGAGTGATCTGCCCACGCTGCGCGCCATCCCCCTCGGAGCCGCCGAGTCGCCTACCGCCCCAAGCGTACCGCGATCTGCTCGCCCTGAACGACCCGCGGGTGGAGCTCCCCGCGCTCGATCCGCCGCATGCCGCGGCTCACCGCCGCCTCGTCGCACGATTTGTCCGCTACCATCTCGCCGAGGCCGGCTCACTTTCCGCCCTGGACTTCTGGGAGCGTCGCGCGTGGGTGCCCCCCCCGGCCACTCGGACTCCGATTCCATCCGCCGCTTCGTAATCGGGACCGCCGGTCACATCGACCACGGCAAGACGGCCCTGGTGAAAGCCCTCACCGGCGTGGATACCGACCGCTGGGAGGAGGAGAAGCGGCGGGGCATTACCATCGACCTGGGGTTCGCGCCCCTCCCGCTGGGCGACGCGATCCAGGCGAGCGTCGTCGACGTTCCCGGCCATGAAGGGTTCGTGCGGAACATGCTGGCCGGCGCGACCGGCATCGACGTCGCCCTGCTCGTGATCGCCGCCGACGAGGGGCTCATGCCGCAGACGGAGGAGCACCTGGCCATCGTCGAGCTGCTCGGTGTCCGCCGGGGCATCCCCGTGATCACCAAGCGCGACCTCGTGGATTCCGAGTGGCTGGCGCTGGTGCGCAGTGAGGTGAGCACGCGCCTGAGCGCGAGCCGCGTTCGCTGGGACGAGAGTATCGCCACGTCGGTGGTCACGGGAGAAGGGCTGCCCGAGCTGCGCGATGCCTTGCGGCGCCTCGCCGGGGACCTGGTCGAGCGCCCGACCGACGACCTGTTCCGCCTGCCGATCGACCGGGTATTCGCCGTGGCGGGGGCCGGCACGGTGGTGACCGGCTCGACCTGGAGCGGCAGTGTCGCGGTCGGCGACGCAGTCCGCCTCCTGCCACTCGGTCGCGAGGCGCGAGTCCGGTCGATCGAGATCCACGGCGAGACGGCCGAACGGGCTGCGCCCGGGCGACGCACGGCGCTGGCCCTCGTGGGCGTGGACAAGAGCGAACTGGCGCGCGGCCACGTAGCCGCTACCGGGTCCGGCTGGCACGCCACCGGGCTCCTCGACGTTGCAGCGGAGCTTCTGCCCACGGCCCGCAAGCCGCTCGCCTCGCGGACGCGCGTGCGCGTGCACCTCGGCACCGCCGAGGTCCTGGCCCGCGCGGTGCAGACGCCTGCGATCGCCCCTGGCCAGCGGGGCCTCGCGCGCCTCGTGCTCGAAACGCCACTGGTGGCGCGGGGCGGAGACCGGTTCGTGCTGCGCTCGTTCTCGCCCGTCACCACGATCGGCGGAGGTGTCGTGCTCGACCCGTTTCCCCCGGCGCGCACCCGCCTGCGGCGCCGCCGTGTGGATGTCGAGCAGGGCCCCGCGGTGCGGCTCGGGGTCTTCGCCGTCGAGGCAGGGCTCATGGGACTCGCCACCGAGAGCCTCGCCGTCCGGCTCGGCGTGTCGCCGGGCCGTGTGACGAGAGTGATCGCGGAGGCGGGGGAGACGGTGCTCACGTCGGCGGACATCGTCGTCGACCGGCAGGCGGTCGTGGCCGCAGCAAGCCGGCTGGCGGAGGTGGTCCGGCGTTACCACGCGGACCATCCGCTCGATCCAGGGATGTCGCTGCAAGCCCTCCGGACAGCGGTGGGGACGCCGGCGCCTCCGTCCGCCGTGATGGACGCCGTGCTGGCGGTAGGGGTCAAGAGCGGTGAGGTGGAGGTGGCGGGCAGCGTGGCCCGCCAGCCGCGCTGGCGCCCGGCGCTCGACGCCCGGGCCACGGACGCCAGCGAGAGGCTCGCGCGTCGCCTCGCCGATGCTCGTTGGCAGGTACCGACCGTAGCCGAGCTCGAGCGCGAGTTCCCGGCTCGCCGGTGCGCGCCCTCCTGTCGCACTTCGCCCGTACCGGCACCGCGGAGCCGATCGACGCCGAGCGCTTCGCGGCGAAGGGTGCCCTCGCCGAATTCCGCGCC